>JAEEGL015171817.1_pt1 | contig 15775 bp, 19 predicted proteins | sample 9134231 | NCBI WGS metagenome assembly JAEEGL01 (sample SAMN16246548, study PRJNA631951) | gut metagenome | biome: gut microbiome; feature: rumen; material: fiber-attached | host: Bos | place: Iran: Karaj | collected 2018-10
CGTTGGCCTCGCGGTAATGGTAGGCATAGTAAGGATAATAGGGGTCGAAGTCCTTGATGAACGAGCCGTCGGCAATGCGCCCGCGCATGAAGCCCGTCTCGGGGTCGTAGACATTGCGGTAGTTCTTGGCGCGCGCCATGAGCAGTCGCTCGTTTTTCTTGTCCTTCAGTTCACGGGCTACGAGCGCCACGGCATAGTCGTCGTAGGCATACTCCAGCGTCTTCGTCACGGCAGCTTTGTACTCATCCCATGTGGGCACATTGAAGGTATCCTTCTCTGCAATCCATCCCTGTTTCATGTATTCCTCGAGATAGGGCCTGCCTCCGCGTCCGGGCACGGTGGCATTCTTGAGGATAAGCTGGTAGGCGCGCTGGAGGTCGAAGGTGTGGAGGCTGCGGAGCCATGCGCCTGAGATGAATGTGGAGGCGTGGTCGCCATGGAAATAGGTAGGCATGTAGCCGCCCTGCTTCTCGCCGCGGTCGATGGACGACTTGATGACATCGGTTGCTACCTGCGGATTGAGGATGGTGAGGAGCGTGAGCTGGTTGCGCGCCTCATCCCAGAAGGCGGGATTGGTGTAGTAGAGGAATGTGGTGTCCTTGATGGTCTGTCCGCGTTCGTGGCGGTACTCGACGTTGAAGTCGCTGCGCAGCGAGGGCCATAGGAAGGCGCGGTAGAGCGTGGAGTAAAGCATGTTCTTCTGCGCGTCGGTGCCGCCTGTGACTCTCACGTGGCCCAGCAACGTCTCCCATTGGCTATCGGCCTCGCGCCGCACCTGCTCGAAACCTTTGTCGGCCAGTTCTGCCTCCAGGTTCAGCCGCGCATTCTCCTGTGAGGTAAACGACAGGCCTACCTTCACCTCTAATGGCGTAGCGCCACGGCTGTCCTTGAAGGTCACCACGTTCACGGGCTCGCCGAAGCCCTGTTCCCGCCGCACTTCGTCGATGTCGTAGTTAGTCACGGCATAGAAGAAGACACCATCCTGACGACCTTGGAAGGCACGTGGGCCGACCTGCTCTACATGTCTGCGGCGTGGACGTCCGTTGGCACGGGTGATGTCGATGAGCAGCAGCTTCTCGTCCTCGGGACGGAAGGTGTAGCGATGGTAGCCGCAACGAGGCGTCACGGTCAGTTCGGCGTTCACTTTATACCGCTCGAGATAAACCTGATAGTAGCCCGGCCGCGCCGTCTCGCGCTCGTGGCTGTAGTGTGAGGCATAGCTGTCGGCGCGATAGAACCCAGCCTTCGTCACAGGCTGCATAGGCACGTTGAGCAGATTCCAATGGCCCATGGCCGTGTGGGCAAAGCCATAGATATTGCGGTCCTCGTACTGATAGCCGCCGCCGGAGCCATACTTCGTGACGGGCGACAGCTGCACCATGCCGTTGGGCGTGGTGGCGCCGGGGAAGGTCTCGCCGCCCCAAGGCCGCTTGTCGCGCACTTGAGTGAACCCCAAATCCTCGGGTGTCCACAGGGTGGTGGTACCCAATCGGGTATCTACGCGGTCGGTGATACCACCGGCAAAGGCGGGAAGCGAGAAGAAAATGAAGAATGAAGAATGAAGAATGAAGAATAAGAAATTGCGTTTCATTGTTGTGAGGTTGTGTGGTTGTGAGGTTGTGTGGTTATGAGGTTGTGAAGATTGAGGAATGCAATTAACGGATGTCGCCGACAAGCAGCAGCAAGTTGAGCAGTCTATTCATATCTTTTTGGCTTTTCGCGTGCAAAAATAGCTAATCCCACGCAATATACGAAGAAAAGAGCCACAAAAAATCAGTCCATATAGCTATTCTATACATTTTTTGCAGAAATCCATACGAACCAAGAACAGCGACAACCGCTTTCCTGATCAAATGGATGTCCATACTCACCTTATTCTGAGGACACTCAAGGATGTACATCCTTCAACAAATTCATTAGAAGAAAAACGTATGATGCAGGTAAATGCCGCACCTGGTTTGGGAATGGCTGTCATTTGTACTCTTTCGTCACCTTTTCAGCCAAAAAGGCCAGCCGTCCAATCCATCTGATGATTCGCGACGCAGACATTTGAGCGTTCTATTGATACCAAAAGGTGAAGCAATTGCGCAAAAAAATAAGGATTTATTTGGTGGGTTTCGATAATAAGGTTACTTTTGTACCCGCAAATGCCGTGGAGCATTTTTATTATTAATAGGTATATGAAACGGATTATAGCATATCTCGAGTCCATCCCGTCGCTGCGCCGCCTGGGTATGGCGGTAGCACATTTTCTGAAGCACAACCTCATGAGTCACGCCTCAGCCCTGTGCTACTCCAGCATCCTCGGCGCCGTGCCCATCCTGGCCATCGTCATGGCCATCGCCCGCGGTTTCGGTTTCGGTCAGCTCATCGAGGAGAAGATCGCTAACATTGCTGCGCTGTCGTCCGAGATGGCAGAAACGGTGATGAGCTTCGTCAACAACTACCTCGAATATGCCCGCGGCGGCGTGTTCGTCGGCATTGGCCTGTTGCTGCTGTTCTACACGCTCTTCAACCTGACCTCGGACATCGAGACGGCGTTCAACACAATCTGGGAAGTGAGGACATCACGGAATATCTTTCGCCGTGCGGTGAGCTACGTCAGCGTGTTCTTCTTCCTGCCCGTCGTCATCATCATCACGTCGGGTCTGCAGCTCTTCCTCGCCGGCATCGCTCGTTTCCTCCCAGACTACGAATTTGTGAGCCACGGCTTCCAGCTGTTGATGCAACTGCTGCCCTATGCATTGTCGGGCGTAGCCTTCATCTTCCTCTACAAGCTGATGCCCAACACCGAGGTTCATTGGCGTGCGACGATTGTCCCGGGTTTCCTCGCCGGTGCCGCCTTCCAGGGTCTGCAATGGGTGTATATCTATTCGCAGGTGTGGCTGTCGAGCTACAATGCCATCTACGGCACTTTCGCGGCAATCCCTTTGTTCATGCTTATCGTACAGCTCTCGTGGACCATCGTCCTTTTCGGCGGTGCCCTCTCCTACGTCCATCAGCACGAGGCAGATCTATTGGCCGCAAAGCAGAAGCCGGCATCGGCCAAGCCCATCGATGCGGAGAAGGCCGACGAGACCATCGCCCGCATCAAGGATCTCATTGCAGCATACGAAAGAGGCTGTGTCGATAAATAATGACACAGCCTCTTGGTTCTCTTCATTGCGAAGTGACTCCGGCGGGATTCTAACCCGCGACCTTCGGAACCGGAAGCGATATGCCGAAAATGCGCGGAGGCGGCTTATTCCCTTTGGTTGTTGATATTGATAGTTTTTACGTTTGCGGAAATTCTGCGGAAATCTACTCTAAGAGACGCTTTAATTTTATGAATTTGTCAGCGTTCTTTAACTCTTCCCATTGGAATGTGGTATATTTTTGACGATCAAAATTCCCATCTTTAATTTCGTACACCATAATGTGAACCTTATCACAAAGTACAAGTGTATGAGCACGGAGATTATAGGCGTATGAGCGAGCTTGCTCAAATGCCTCATGGGTTTCCAGTGGTGTCTTCATGTGGTATTTCGCCTCGATTATAACTCCTGCGCTTATATCGCCGTTTTTCTCTTTGGCGTGTAAGATGTAGTCGGGGATGCCCCTATCCGTTCTTCCAAACTTTAACGACACCTGCCTCTGATAATCTGTTATTTCCATCTGAGCAAGTAGTGGCTCCAACAAGAAAACCTCGACATCCCTCTCTACCTTTATGTCATCTCTCATTTCAATGGCTGGTGTAAAGAGTCTCGGAAATTTACTAATATCACAGCCCTTCCGTTCAAGAATCATCAAAATGCGGTTGTAATCCGATGCGCTCATAGGCCATCCGTTCACACCTTGAAAATTTTTCTTAACAAGCGGGTGAGAAGAGAAGTATCTGTCCGATTTGATTTCGTCAAGTGTAATGTGAGGAATGTCATTGCGGTTCGTTATGTAAGTACAACCGTAATAGTGATAGAACGGGTCAATCATCCCATCTGTTGCAGCTTGCCAAATATGTGTAATAGCACTAACTGGCGATGTTTCGTAATGTATAAGAATGTCACCCCTTCTTGTATCTTGGTTGCCCTGCCAAAATACAAATCTTTCATCTATATGGTCTATCTCATTAACTTTTCCTCCTATCATCCATACTTGTGATGCTTGTGGCATTTCGCCGTCATTATTTGGTATGAAATTAGGCGCATAATCATATAGAAATGCACAAAATTCAGATGGATTAAGATTGTTTTCAGTGCGAAACTTATAGAACACCTCGCATAATTCCCAATAATACATACACCGAGCCTTGTGGTCGGATTTCTTGGGAACAGGTGGTAGCTCTAAGTTGAAAGTGTCAGCAATTCTATAAAAGTTGAGAGCTTGATATTCTATTAGATTTGGGAAAAAGTATTCGGGAGCGAACTGATAAAGCAGCCATGAAATCCAAGTGTTCATCGAAAGCGCAAATACATAATCCTCCCTCTCGACCATAGTTTTACCATTGACGACTAATCCATCTGTTATCACTTCCTCATATATTCGTTTTGCGTCGTTGATACTTGAAGATTTTTTCTTGTTGGAAATAACGAAATCCCAATAATCATCAAGAACCATCTTTATTAGTTCTATGCTTTTCCTGTTATCATAGAACAGCTGCATCCGTTTATTATAACGGAATGTTAAATATAATTCATCGGGGCCATCTTCAATAAGGGAAAAGTCTTTTAACGCACTCTTTCCCCTTTCAGTTTGGGTATAATTACTCCAAAGATATTTGAAAACATCACTATTCATATTATTTTTGAGTTGAAAGGTTTTCGATAACGGCCAGCATCCTATCCATTTGTTCCTGCATTTTAGCCATGAGAGAGTGAGCCGTGGCAATCTCTCTGAGCGCGGAGTCGATGGTGGCTGTGTTGTTGATGTTGCCAGCGTTCCCGCCCACTTGGACGTTACCGCTGCCGTTGATGGACTGGGATGGTTTGAGCATTTCGCCCTCACCTGTCATTATATATTCCTTGTTGAATATATCGCTAAACGCGCTATAAAAACGCATCAAGAAACTATCGGTGAGGACGCTTTCCACACCTTTTCTTGCACTTGATACATTAGGGCTGGTTGACTGCATTATGTCGGCCAGCTCTTTTTGTGTTCTTATTCTACCTATTTTGATAAGATAGTCATAACACTCATTAAATCGTTCTTTCTTATTCATATTCTTATAAATTCTTACTTAAACTGTTAACAGTTCTTAAAATAATAAAGATTTCTTGCAAAAGTTATTGTAATAAGAAAATAAGTTCTTACCTTTGCCCTCGAATTAAGTGTAACACTATTGCAAATGTATTATCATTTGTCGGTACAAACAAATTTTTTAAGAATAATTAGAATTAAAGAATCATGAGAGCGACTATTTACAACAAGACTGAAATCATGCAGCAGGCATGGCAGTTCGTGAAGCGCAACGGCTTCAACATGAGCGAAGCACTTACTATCGCATGGCGTAACATTAAGGTACGCGCGATGATGAAAACGCGCATCGTTAAGTTTTACTTTCAAAAGGTCGATGGCAGCATACGCGAAGCATACGGCACGCTGAAAGAAAATCTGATACCTGCAACCGCAGGCAGTGGCCGCAAGAGAAACGACACCGTATCAACCTACTTCGATACAGAGAAAGGCGAATGGCGGTGCTTCAAGAAAGCAAACCTTTTAAGAATCGCGTAACACATTATATAATATGAATACCTACACCCTAACAGATACACAGCGAGAGAAGCTATTGAGCGAACTCGCAAGCATCAAGAACGAGCGCGGCGCATTTTATTTTAGCGCAGAGATAGACGATGTTCTCACCATCGAGGGCAAAGGCTACATTGAAATAGACGGTTACGTCGAAGATGATGAGCGGTGCGGCTACATGAACGGCACAGGCGGCTGGGTCGAAACATGGCGCAACGCTACCATCGAGCTTGAAGCATGGGTCTATGACCCTGCGAAAGAGGACAGCGAGAAATACAATATTGACCGCGAGAGCGAGCGAGAGGCAGAAGATTATCTAAACGCAGCATAAACCAACCCTTAAAAATTCCACTACTATGCAATTCAAAGAATCAAAGTTCAAAGTCGGCGACAAGGTCGCCACTATCAACGTCGATACGATGAAGATCGACGAGTTCGTGGTCCAGTCTGTAATAGTAACCGCCACCGAGAACGGCCAGGCAATAACGCTTCGCGGCGAAGACTTCCGCTACTACAACGAGGACAAATGCTTCGCCAGCCGTGAAGAGCTGCTGCTGCACCTCGAGCAGTAAGAGAGGGCGGGTGCGATACCCGCGCGCCAAGAACGTTAAAACAAATTCCATCTATGAAAGTGAAAAGACAACTGAGAAAGGCTCGCAACGGCAGCGTCCGCGAGATCTTCGAGAGCATATCCCCCGGCGACATCAAGGTGATTCCCGTCGGCGAGGTCAACATTTCGAGCCTGCGTGCGCGTGCTGGTTTCTGCAACGGTGCCGCCGGTTACACCAAATATACCGTGAGCCTCGACAGCCTCACGGACGTAGTGCGTATCGTCAATCACGGTTAAGTATGGTAAGCGTATCTCTCCAAGACCTCCAGCAGCTCATCTCGTGCGCCGTTGACGCGGGCATACAGAGCTACCAGCGCGGCATCAACCCCGATGGCGACGCCGTGAAGCAGCGCGAGGCGATGCGCTTCATCCAGCTGCACGGCTTCCAGCCCAGTATGCTGCAGCGCTGGACGGATGCGCACCTGCTCACCGGCACGAAGAAGGGCAGGGCGAAGAACTCGCCCGTATGGTATTCTCTCGCCGAGATCAAGAAACTGATAAGTTCCATCCAACTAAAACGTATCTGCAATGAAAACATCTGACGTAAGACGCTCAACGCGCGTCATCATGATTATTGAACTCATCGCCGGTGTGGCGCTCGTGGCCGTCGGGCTGTGGTGCTGTTACCTCACCGCCTTCCGTCTCAGCCTGTGGGCGGTTCCCGTGGGCGGTTTCGCCACCGTCGCGGGCTTCTCGCTGCTCGACGACTTCGACCGCCTCATGCGCTACCAGGCATGGCGCAAGAGGTCGCGATGATCCCCATTCGATGCAGCCTGTTTTTCTACTCCTTATCATAGCATATACAAATTTTACCGGGCTGCATCGCCCGAAGCTGTCAGTGATGATCGCTTCGGTTTTTACAAAGAACTTCCAACTATTAAGAACAATCGGACATGAAAGAGTTAATCACCATCCAACAGAAGCTGAACGCCCCGAAGGGTCAGTACAACAGCTTCGGCAAGTACAACTACCGCTCGTGCGAGGACATCCTCGGCGCGGTGAAGCCCATCCTGCTTGAAACGGGCTGCACGCTGACGATCAGCGACGAGATCGTAGTGGTAGGCGGTCGCATCTACGTCAAGGCCACGGCCAAGCTGACCAACGGCAGCGGCGAGCATGAAGTCACGACGGCCTACGCCCGCGAGGAAGAGTCAAAGAAGGGCATGGACGCATCGCAGGTGACGGGCGCCGCCAGCAGCTACGCCCGCAAGTATGCGCTGAACGGTCTCTTCGCCATCGATGACGCGAAGGATTCCGACACCACGAACGTGCAGCCGCAGGCCCCGTTCCCTCCCGCGCAACAGGATGACGGCCTCACGCCGGATGACATACTGAGGGGCTATGCCCTTCCAGCCATCGAGCAGGCCATGACGAAAGAAGACCTCGCGCGCATCTACAACGACTATAAGATTCTACAGAACCACGCCGACTTCCTTACTGCCCTAACGGCTCGCAGAAAGGCTCTCGGCATCAAAAACAAGAACGAGCAATGACACACCTGAATCCAATCCCCGTGCGCTTCGACCAAGAGGCGCACACCTACACCAACGTCGGCACGGGCAAGAAGCTGAAAGGCATCACGTCCACACTGATTCGCCGTCTGTTCCCCAACAAGTACAAAGACATACCGCAGCATATCCTCGACAATGCAGCCGAACGCGGCACGAAAGTGCATGAAGAAATCGAACTGGTCGAGACCATCGGCGTAGAGCCGACATCGCAAGAAGGTAAGAACTACCTCAGACTGAAGGAAGAGCACGGCTTGAACTTCTTGCAGAGCGAGTACACCGTCAGCGACTTAGAGCACTATGCCACCAATATAGACGGCATCTATGACGTGGAAGAAAACGTCGTCGATATTGCCGACTACAAGACAACATCGAAATTCGACAAAGAGAGCGTTTCATGGCAGCTGTCCGTCTGCGCCTACTTCCTCGAACTGAACAATCCAAAGGTCAAGGTGCGCAGGCTCTTCGGCATCTGGCTGCGCGGCGACATCGCACAGCTCATCGAGGTAGAGCGCCGTTCCGATGAAGAGATCAGGGCGTTAATCGAGGCTGACATCAACGATGCTTCGTATGACTACTCCCCTGCCTTCCCCGACTACATCACCGAGAACGAGACCGCACTGATCGCCATCGGGCGGCGCATCAAAGAGCTGATGGAAGAATACGATGCCATCAAGGCCGAGGTGCTGGCCAAGATGGTCGAGAACAACGACAAGAGCTTCGACACCGGCAATATCCTCATCACCTATGTAGCTCCATCGACGCGCGAGGCATTCGACAGCAAGAAGTTCAAGGCCGAGCACGAAGACCTGTACGACGATTACGTCAAGACCTCCACCACCAAGGAATCACTCAAACTGACGTTGAGATGAACGACATAAGGCTTTTATATATAGATCTGTTCTGCGGCGCAGGCGGCACATCCACAGGTGTGGAAATGGCCACCTTGCACGGCGACAAGTGCGCAAAGGTGATAGCGTGTGTCAATCATGATGCCAACGCCATTGCCTCCCATGCCGCCAACCATCCTGACGCAGTTCACTTCACGGAAGATATTCGCACGCTTGAACTGGCTCCGCTGGTGGATCATCTGCATAAGATGACAGCGGCCTATCCCGGTGCCCATGTCGTGCTGTGGGCATCGTTGGAATGCACAAATTTCTCAAAGGCTAAGGGCGGTCAGCCGCGCGACGCAGACAGCCGCACACTGGCCGAGCACCTGTTTCGCTATATAGAGGCGATAGAGCCAAGCTTTATTCAGATTGAGAACGTGGAAGAGTTCATGTGCTGGGGCGACCTCGACGAGAACGGCAAGCCAGTGAGCCGCCACAAGGGTCGCTGCTACGTCAAATGGGTTAACACCGTCCGGCAGTACGGCTATAACTACGACTGGCGCATCCTCAATGCGGCTGATTTCGGCGCATACACTTCACGGAAGCGCTTTTTCGGTCAGTTTGCAAAGAGGGGACTCCCTATCGCCTTTCCTCATCCGACGCACGTCAAGGCAATCGTCAACAGCCAGCCGATGCTGTTCCAAGATAACCTCCAGCCGTGGAAGCCCGTCCGTGAGGTGCTTGAACTTGACGATGAGGGCGAGAGCATCTTCGGAAAGAAGAAGCCGCTGTGTGAGAATACCCTTGAACGCATATATGCGGGGCTGATAAAGTTCGTCGCAGGCGGCAAGGATGCCTTTATCGTGAAATACAACAGCATGAACAGGAACGGCAAGTATAGCGCTCCTGGTGTTGACGAGCCCTCACCCGTTGTAACGTGCCAGAACCGCCTCGGCGTGGCACGGGTGCAATTCCTCAGCCTGTATTATGGCGGCGCAGAGCACAACCAGTCCATCGATGAGCCGGGTGCGACCGTCACGACGAGCGATCATCACTCCTTCGTGACGGCATATTACGGCAACGGCTTCAACTCCGACATCAACGAACCTGCGCCGACCGTCACCACGTCAGATCGTTTCGCACTTGTCACCAGCAAGTTCTTGGCCAATGAATACAGCGGAGGCGGGCAGCTTGGAAGCATCGAACAACCCAATCCGGCCGTATTGACAACGCCTAAGCAGAAGCTTATCAGCGTCTGCCAGTACCTCATGAATCCTCAGTACCAGAGCAAAGGCGGCAGTATCGACAATCCCTGCTTCACGCTCATTGCACGTATGGACAAGATGCCGCCTTATCTGATTAGCACAGAGAAAGGCGAGTTTGGTATAGCGGTGTTTGACGATGACAGCCACATGACGCGGAAGATAAAGGAGTTCATGGCGATGTATGGTATAATCGACATTAAGATGAGGATGCTCAACATCGGCGAGCTGAAACGCATCATGGGCTTCCCAGCCGACTATACGCTCATAGGCACGCAGGCAGAGCAAAAGAAATTCATCGGCAACGCAGTAGAGGTCAATATGAGCCGCGTTCTCTGCGAAGCATTATGTGAAAGACTAACAATTAAATAGAAATCATGGCATACGAAATCATCGGCAACGTGTTCAACGTAGGCACGACCGAAACCATTCAGACCAAGAGCGGCAGTACGCTGCAGCGCCGCTCGATCACACTCATCCAAAGGCGCTTCGACCAGAATACAGGGAAGGAGTTCGAGCCCAACTATCCCTCGTTCGAGTTCACGAACAAGGGCTGCGCCGATCTCGACAAGTTCAAGGCGGGCGACAGGGTTCGCGTGCGCTTCGACATCTCGGGTGTCAAGTACATCGGCAAGCAGGGCGAGGAACGCTATTTCACCTCCCTTCGTGCATTCAGGATAGAGACTTACGTGCCGCAGCAGGACTATCAGCCGCAGCAGCAGACATATCAGCCGCAGCAATACCAGGCACAGCAGATTCCCCCTCAGCAGTTTCCTCCGCAGGCGCAGCAATATCAGCAATATGCGCAGCAGCCTTTCCCTCCGCAACAGCAGCCGTTCCCTCAGATTGATCCCCAAACAGGGCTACCCTTTTAGCGTATGACCTACGACCTCACCAACCAGCTCGACGTGCAGAATGCGAAGACGAGGCTTGAACTCCTCATCAAGCGCGGAAGTATCGTCGATATTACCGAGAAGAAGCAGAAGCGGACGCTCAGCCAAAACGCTTATCTCCATCTGCTGCTCGGCTATTTCGCCTCCCAGACGGGCAACACGCTCGAATGGGTGAAGCAGCAGTATTACAAGAAGCTGTGCAACCCCGACATCTTCATCGGCGAGCGTGATGATCAGTTCCTCGGTCGCGTGAGATATGTGAGAAGCTCTGCCGACTTGCGGACTGACGAGATGAACCTCTCGATAGAGCGCTTTCGCAACTGGTCTGCATCCGAGGCAGGCATCTACCTCCCCGAACCTACAAGCGAAGCAGAGATAGCGGCGATGCAGGTAGAAGTAGAACGATATAAGACATATCTGTACTAATATGGCTTGCAGACCGAAAGACAAGGAATATGAGCTCCGCCGGCGACAGGCTCAGCTTGTGGCGGTAAGAGAGCGGCAGAAGAGACACCGCGAGACGCATCGCGAAGAAATACGAGCATATTTAGCGTCATGGCGCGAGAAGAACCCGGACTACAACCGCCAGTGGCGCATAAAGAGGAAGTTGGAACTCTCATGTTCTAATTATTCTGAACCTGATTCCAGTAGTCTGTGAAGATAGCTGGAATATGCAACATTAGCTCAGAGGCAGAGCAACGGATTTTTAATCCGTGGGTCGAGGGTTCGAATCCCTCATGTTGCACTATGCCGAGCGAGGCAGAAACAGCGGGCAGCAATGCCCATGTGTGTAAACAGTTAAATCATGATTTGCGCTCCGTAAAGGCGGGGCGGCTGGGGTGAGAATCCCCAGTGGGCTAAGCACGTTATCATCAGCTCAGATGGCTCCTGCGACACCTCCAAAGACGTGTAGAATAACTGCAAAGCTGTACCTTTAAGATTCGATCGGCCGTTGAGCCGTTCGTGCCCTTCTGACAGGTGGCAAAGACCCCACCCCGTCGGCACACATCGGCGGGTTTCTACAGATCACCAAACAAGAAAATATATGCCCTATTACATGAAGAAGAAATCGTCTTCGAAACAAAGCTCCCCGACATTGCCGGCGCTGACAGAGCGCCTCGACAAGGTGTTCTCGAAGTACATCAGGCTCCGTGACGCAATGCCGAGCGGGATGTTCCGCTGCATCTCCTGCGGACAGATAAAACCCATCGGGCAGGCCGACTGCGGCCATTTCCATTCGAGGACACACATGAACACGCGGTTCGATGAGGACAACTGCCATGCCGAGTGCCGGTACTGCAACAGGTTCAGCGCAGATCATATCATCGGCTACCGCGAGAACCTTATCAAGAAAATTGGCAGTCAGCGCTTCACGCTCCTTGAAGTGAAAGCCCATGAGACAAAGAAATGGTCGCGCTTCGAGCTCGAACAGCTGGCCAAGTATTACAGGGCAAGAGTACAGATGTTGGAAAAAGAGAAAGGGATAAAACTATGAACACGCTATTCGACAATGATCCGTTATTCAGAGTTTCCCGCGACTGCCGGGGACGGTTCGCCACGGCAGAGCGTGCCGAGTACGACAGAGCCAAGAAGGAGAACAGGATGCTCCGGCTTCAGGTAGAGCGATACCGCAGGGAAGCCGAGATACTCTCGAAGAGCAACTGCACCTTGCAGCATGAGGTGGCAGGACTAAAGCAACAGTTAACGGAAGCGCGTGCGCTTCTTAATGTATAATCTTTTAAAAATAAAAATTATGTTAGACAGAGAATTGGGTAAGGACATCGCCTTGGAGGAAAGAGCGCAATTCCTCGAAGACAACTGCGATGCAGTGGAAGATGTCACGTACTCACAGGCATTCACGCCCGAAGAGCTGGCCTTGAAGAGAGAGCAGCTCACCGATTCCTCGATCAAGATTGCCGATGTCGAGGAAGAGAAGAAGCAAGTCATGGACCGCTTCAAGGAAAGGCTGAAACCGCTGCAAGAGCAGAAGGATTACGCTATCAAGGCACTGCGCGAGAAGTCTCACACCGTGACCGAGAAATGCTACAAGTTCTTTGACGAAGACACGAAGATGGTCGGCTTCTACAACAAGGAAGGAAACCTCGTCAGCTCCCGCCCCGCCTTCAGCCAGGAATTACAGAAGACCATTTTCATGGACTCACGCAAAACAGGAACCGATAACAATTAACAAAAAAAGATCATGGAAAAAGAACAACCAATCGTGGTGAATCTGCCGGAAGGCCAGAACACCTTAACCATCCTGCAGGGTGAAGCCCCTGCGCAGTTAGACCAGAAAGAACCCGTGAAGATTAACATCGAGGGTGTAATCTTTTCGCCGTTGAACTTCCTCGACAAGCGAGTAAAGGACATCGACCAGCACAAGGCGCATATCATCGTCTGCCGCGATGCCTTGCAGATTCTCCTTGTCATCAACGAGGACGATGCCTACACACGCGGCAGGGTGCTCGGCACTCTTGCACTTAGCAAGATTTACAAAGAACTCGGCATCAACACCAACAAAGCATGGTCGCCCGAAAAGCTCGGCCAGTTTTTGAAGCTCAACCGCTCATTCTTCGTTGACAAGAACGAGGGAATGAAGATTGTAAACCTTCTAAAGAGCTTCGAGGCAAAGGTCAGCCAAGACGTTGCACGCGAGACCAACGAGAAGGGCAACCGTACCGCCTCCTTCAAGCAGGCCGTCGATTCCAACATTCCCGAAAAGTTCAAGCTGAAGCTGCCAATCTTCAGCGGCGGTGATTTCGTTGAGGTTGAGGTCGAGACCTATGCGAGCGTTGACGGCATGGACGTATCTATTTGCCTCCAGTCTGCTGGTGCTAACGAGGTCATCGAGGACACCAAGGCAACCGTCATCAGCGACGTGATTGAGAAGATTCGGGCTATCGCTCCCGAAATCGCCATCATCGAACAGTAGCAAATCCGTGGGCACCCCTCGTGGGTGTCCACCTTAGAGAAAAGTCATTCCCATGTTTAAATTGAGAGAATACCAACAACAGGCATCCGACAAGGCTGTTGAGTTCTTCAGCTCGAAAACCGAGATGAACGCCATAGAAGTGCTCCCTACAGGTAGCGGCAAGAGTCTTGTGATAGCGGACATTGCCAACCGCCTCGACGGCCATACGCTCGTATTCCAGCCGTCAAAGGAAATCTTGGAGCAGAATTTCAGGAAGATGTGCAGCTACGGCGTGGTGGATATTTCCATCTATTCGGCCTCCTTCAACTCAAAGAAGATAAGCCGTATCACATTCGCCACCATCGGCAGCGTGATTCATCATACAGAGCAGTTCCATCATTTCAATAACGTCATCATCGATGAGTGTCACCTTGTAAACTCCAAGGGTGGAATGTATGAAGAGTTCATCCGTGCAACGAATTGCAAGGTACTGGGTCTTACGGCTACTCCTTACAGGCTTTCGACGAGCAGCTTCGGCGCGATGTTGAAGTTCCTGACGCGGACGAAGCCAAGGATATTCTCAAAGGTTATCTACCAAGTGCAGATACAGACCCTCCTGAACATGGGCTACCTCGCCGAGCTTGATTATTACTATACTCCTGCCCCCATGTATGACGAGCGCAACCTAATCGACAACTCTACGGGTGCAGACTACACCGACAAGTCGGTACAGGAAGAGTATAGTCGCATCGATTTCTATTCATGGCTTGTAAGTATCGTTAAGCGCGTAATGTCGCCCAAGAGCGGAAGAAAGCGCAACGGCATATTAGTGTTCACCCGTTTCTTGAAGGAAGCTTACAGGCTTTCATGCGAGATTGAAGGCTGCGCCATGGTGTCCGGCGATACTCCCAAGTCAGAGCGTGAAAGAATCCTCGAAGGCTTCAAGTCCGGGGAAATCAAGGTCGTGGTCAACGTCGGCGTTCTGACAACCGGCTTCGACTACCCCGAGCTCGACACGATCATTATGGCGAGGCCGACTAAATCCCTCTCCCTGTGGTATCAGATAGTCGGCAGGGCGATACGCCCAAGCCCGATGAAGGAAAAGGGATGGGTCGTTGACCTGTGCGGCAATATCAATCGTTTCGGTAAGGTTCAAGACCTCGTTCTTGTCGAACCAAGGCCGAATATGTGGCAGGTACAATCTAACGGGCGACAGCTCACAAATGTTTTATTCTGATGGAAGAGATAGTAAGGAACGGCTACACATTTCAAGAGAGCTTCCATGATGCGATGAGTGAACTTTCCAACGCCCAATATGGACGTGTCATGCGAGCGATAAATGAGTATGCACTATATGGAAAAGAGCCAGCCCTTAACGGTATTGAGTTGATGATATGGAAGTTAGTATATCCCCAGCTCAGAAAATCAAGAAATAAGGCCAACGGCAAAGCTGGTGCGCCGACAGGTAATCAGAACGCCAAAAAGGAACAATCAAAAAACAAACAAAAAACAATCAAAAAACAATCAAAAAACAATCAAACCGAAAACAAAAAACAATCAAATCTACAAAAAGAACTCCCCCTTTCTTCCCCCTTAGAAGAAAGCTCCCCCACACCCCCTAAAGAAGATAATCCCCCTATTATCCCCCAAGAAAAACCGCTAACGCGGGGTTCATCTTCCTTAACGGAAGATGTTGGTACTACGGGCGCGAGCACGTGCGTTGAAGGCTCAAAAGCCGAAAATTCAATGGCTCGAAAGGTCTTTGAGACGCATTATCGCGAAGTTTTTGAAACTGAATATTACTGGACTGCAAAGGACGCAGGGCTAATGTCAAAGCTACTCCAAAAGATTCGATTTGCGAGAAGTCAAAGAAATCTGCCCATAGACACACCGAGCATGATGGCAGCGTTAAAAGCTTTCCTCTCCAGTATTCAAGACGGGTGGATATTTGAGAATTTCAGCGTTTCTACACTCACATCGAAATACAACGAGATTTGCGCCAAGGCGCAAGCCGAGTTAAACAGCAAGCAAAATGGA
>JAEEGL016364857.1_pt1 | contig 15775 bp, 10 predicted proteins | sample 9134231 | NCBI WGS metagenome assembly JAEEGL01 (sample SAMN16246548, study PRJNA631951) | gut metagenome | biome: gut microbiome; feature: rumen; material: fiber-attached | host: Bos | place: Iran: Karaj | collected 2018-10
GGCAAGCGGATATTTCTTCTTGAAGTGCAGATTCACAAAATCCTGCTCCGGGTAGTACATGAAGTTTCCATGCTTTTCCAGTTCAGTGATGAACTTCTGATACAGTCCCTTGCAGTCAGCCTTGTAGCACATAAGTCCGGTGTTGAAATACAGCGGAGTGTTAACTACCTCTTTGAGATTCATCTGCTTCATCCATCTGTCACGGTTTTCACGTTCACTGACTCCGAAGATGCTGGTCTTGTACTTTTATTGGAAGTCCGTGTTGAAAATATAACGACCATTGGGGCTAAGTGACGATTAATTGATAACGTCTAGTATATTTATTATTCGTTTGAGGTGAAATGTGTAAGTTTTTGATGAAAAAGTGGGCAAAATGTGATCTTTATAAGATTTTTTGTGCTTCGAATATAAAATGTATTTTGGTTATTGACAACCAAGATGACTGGTGATAGACTTTATTACAGTTGTTGATTAGGTTATAAATAACCATAAATAGAGGTAACCATGTTATACAGAAAAGAAAACTTAAATATTGAGTCTAAGGTAGTAGGTGAAATCACTCATAATATTATTAGTTTTATCAGAGGAAGGAGTGTAGTTGAACCTCAGTTGTGCTTTGTTCTTGTTTATGTAGCACATATAGCTCTGACAAATAATGTTAACGATACTGATGATTTACTTTCATTTATTGAAGAAAATGTTTCAGAGCAGCGAGCTATGTTTGTAAAAGAGGTGGCACGAGATTGTATTGAGGTATCGCTTCAGCTCTCAAAGATGTTTTCAGATAAAGACTTTCTTGCGTACATGCTAGTATTTCCGAGAGGCTTTGCTGGAAAATTGTATGCAGAATCTGGTACTCCGGAATCGCTTTCAAAACTTGCAAACAGGATTTTAGATATCAAAGAAAACGAAAGAGTAGCTGATTTTGGTAGTGGAGTAGGAGATTTCATTACATTGGTTTCCGAAAATAAAGAAAATAATTATTTTTACGGGAATGAAATTAACTCTCGTTATTGTGAAATTTCAAGAATTAGAATAGATTTATTTGCGAAACATGCTCACGTGGAACTTGGTGATATGTTTGCAGTCGCAGGTGATAAAAAGTTTGAAAAAATTTTTTCAAATTATCCATTTGGAATGAGGCTTATTAACCTCAATGCCCAAACTGATTACTTAGAATCTCTTCACAAGAGAATACCGGAAATTAAAAGGGCAACGTCCGCTGATTGGATTTTTAATTCTTTGATTATTGATCATCTTACAGAGGATGGAAAGGCTGTCGCAATTATGACTAACGGTAGTACATGGAATAGTATTGATCAGAAAATACGGGAGTATTTTATAAGAAATGGGTTGGTTGAGGCTGTTATAGCATTACCATCAAATCTGTTTGAATACACCCATATTTCTACGACTCTAATTGTTCTTAGCAGAAATAATGAGAGTGTGAGATTGATAGATTCTACATCTATCTGTGAACAGGGTAGGAGACAGAATATTATTACTGATGAAAATATAGAGCGTATTATCCGTCTGCTTAAAGAAGAAGGTGAAGAAGCTGTTACTGTCGATTTTAAAACGCTTCAGCAGAATGAATTTGTGTTGAACCCATCAAGATATTTAGAAAATACAGTTGAAATCCAAGATGGAGTCGAGTTTGGAAGTTTGATAAAGAGTGTAACTCGCGGTGCACAACTTAAAGCAAATGAACTTGATGAGATGATTTCTGATACCCCAACAGATGTGCAGTACTTAATGTTATCAAATATTCAAAATGGGATGATCTCTGAAGATTTACCTTATTTAAAAGAACTTAATCCTAAGTTAGGTAAGTATTTCATAGGAAATAGGAATCTTCTGCTTTCAAAGAATGGAGCACCTTTCAAAGTTGCGGTTGCAGAGATAGAAGAAGGTAGAAAAATACTTGGAAATGGTAATCTGTTTATCATTGCTCTGGATGAAGAAAAGGTTAACCCGTTTTTTATAAAAGCGTTTTTTGAGAGTGAAGTTGGTTTTGCTTCGCTTAAGAAAATAGTCGTGGGATCAACAATTCCAAACATTTCTTTAGAGTCGCTTAAGAAACTCATAGTTCCTTTACCACCAATGGAAAAGCAAAACGAGATTGCTGATTTGTACCAGGCGAAGCAGGATGAAATTAAGGTTTTACAGCTTAAACTAGAAAAAGCTCACAATGCTTTAAGAGGAATCTTCGGGGAGGTAAAGTGATATGTTATCAATTGAAGAATTATCCGAGCTTGAAGACGCTATCATGGATGTTTTGCCCAGTAAGATAACAGAAATTCTTTCAAGAGCAAATAGACGAGGAACGCTTAATGATCTTCTGAGTCTGCTTGGCTTGTCTGATTTACTTGGAAGTGAGAATAAGTTTGAAACATATAAGAACGGAAAAATAGTAGTTGTAGGTGGAACAGAAACAAAAGAAGAAATTCTTGTTTCCATAGGAAAGCAACTCGGAATTGATAAGAAGCGCTTTGAGTTTTGCTTGGATTATGAAAACGTTCAAAAGTTTGATTTTAAAAAAATGCAGTATGCTCCTCAGTATCGGGTCATATTATTTGGACCAACTCCTCACAGTGGGCATTGTAAAGGTGATAGTAGGAGTATTATTGCAGAAATCGAAAAAATGGATGGTTATCCCAGAGTAGAAAGACTAGTGAGTGGGGAAGAGCTAAAAATAACAAAAACAAATTTTAAGGAAAAGCTGAAACAGTTGATAGATGAGGAGTATATATAAGGAGATATTTTGATTCGATAAAAACAATGAAAAGGGATTGATATGTGGTGAATAGGTTGCTTGAAAATACAGTATCGTTCGCGGCCGCGCCACTATAGCTTATATAAATGAATTTTTGAAGTTTGTAAAATAATTGTATAAAAAATATTCTTGTTCTTAGAATTTTATGTTTTTTGTGGTTTTGTAATAAGAATTTTGTATCACAACTGTGGTAACATGCGAAGTTAATAAATTTGTATGAGTTGGTGATAATTTATGTCCTGTTATTGATATTTTGTGAGGGAGGAACTGCCTATGTTGCCCGAAGAACTTGCTAGAGAAAAAATTGATAAGCAGTTGAAAAGTGTGGGCTGGGATATTGTTTCAAGAAACGAGTATATTCCCAAGAGTACCGCGGCAGTTAAAGAAGCTCTTATGAAAGGCAACAAAGAAAGCGATTATTTGCTTTTCGTAGATGACAAAGCTATTGCTGTAGTTGAGGCAAAACGTGAAGAAAACCCACTTGGTGAGGATGTAAAAGTCCAAGCAGAAAACTACGCTAACACACCTAAAGATTGGTATGGTGTTTGGTTCCCAGGGCAAATACCTTTGGTTTATCTAGCTAACGGAAAGAGAATTTATTACAAGAATTTGTTGCATCGTGGAAGCAGATACGAAGAAATTCCGTGTATGCACTCCCCTAAAAAAATGCTCCAACTTATAGGCCAATCATCCGAATATGGTGCGCTTCCTTACCTTGATAAGAATGGATTACGTGAGTGCCAGTATCAAGCGGAAATAAAGTTCGAGGAATCAATAAAAGAAGGAAAGAAAAAGAGCCTTGCTGTTCTGGCAACAGGTTCTGGAAAGACTTATCTTGCCTGTCTTGCTACATACAGGCTTTTGAATTATACCTCAGCTCAGAGAGTTCTGTTTCTTGCTGATAGGAATAACCTGTCTCGTCAGGCAGAAAGTGAATTTTGTAAATTCAATCGTACAGAAGGACAGCAGGAAATGAGTTCCTTGTACGAAATTAAACGACTGAGAAAAGATACAGACATAAAAGCTGACATTGTCATCTCTACAATTCAAAAGCTTTTTGCAGTATTAACAGGAGCTACGTTAGAAGATGATGATAGTGAAGACGTAGAAGATGAAAAGATTTTTTCAGAGGAAGACGATACCAAACTAATAGAACTTGGTGATAATCTAAAGCTTTCTCCAGATCATTTTCAACTAATAATTGTAGATGAGTGCCATAGATCCATTTATGGTAAATGGCGAGCTGTATTAGATTATTTTTCTGGAGCTCACGTTCTTGGGCTGACTGCTACACCAACCCCAGAAGCCTATGCTTTCTTCAATGAGAATGTAATTGAAAAGTATTCATACGATGATTCTGTTGTTGATGGAGTTAATGTTCCGTCACGTGTGTATAGGGTTATCACCAAAGTCACCACACATGGAGGGACTATAAAAGCTGGTTCTACAGTTGAAGAGATATGTCGCAGAACTGATGAACAAAGCAAAGGTGCTAGCCGAAGTCAGGTTGTTTTTCAAAACTCCATTGAGTACAAGTCTAATGTTCTTGACCGCTCTGTTGTAAATGTTTCTCAGATTAAAGAGGTTTTGGAGACATATAAAACTGCCATATATGACGAACTGTATCCTGATCGTGAAAGAAAGTGGGAATATATTCCAAAAACGCTTATATTTGCAAAAGATGAAAATCATGCCTCTCAGATTGTTGACCTTGTAGAAGAAGTTTTTAGTTCTGAGTTTGAAGCAGGTAATGTCCCTGAACACTTTGTTCAGAAGATTACTTATAAGGGCGGAAATTCTAATGATTTGATTCGAGATTTGAAAAATGAAAAAGATTTCCGCATAGCTGTTACCGTTACTCTTGTTGCTACTGGAACGGATGTTCCTCCTTTAGAAATTGTTCTTTTTATGAAAGATGTTCAATCTGAAGTTCTATATACTCAGATGAAGGGAAGAGGATGTAGAACAATTGGTGATGATAAACTAAAAGAAGTTACCCCAAATGCAAATACGAAGGAATTTTTCTACATTGTTGATGCTGTTGGAGTTACAGAGCATTCTAAAGGTATACCTCACCCGGTGATTGGGCCAGGGCACAAAGAAAAAGTATTAACCCTGGAACAACTGTTGGAGCGTTTGGCTCATAACGAATTAAGTGATGATAATTTGTGTTTGCTATCAAATTACTGTGCAATGATTAATCATAGGTACGACAATAATCAGTTATTCGGAAGACATCTCGATTATTTTATTACGACATACGGCTTCGCACCGAAAGAAATAGCTTACAAAATTAATGAGGCGTTTAGTCAGCAATCGTTACCACCGTATAATAGTCCTTCGGAGCATAATACAGAACGAAAGGATTTGATTTTCGATTTAATATCAAACATTCAGGCTAGAGATAAATTGCTAGAAATGCAGCAAGGCTATATTATAAAAACTGATAATGACCCAGATGAGTTGATTTATTCAGGGTTTTCGATTGAAACTGCAAAGTCATTTATCGATGAGTATGAGAAATACCTTGATAAAAACAAGGATAGTATTGAAGCTCTCCGTATAATATACAATTCCGAGGATACTATTATTACGCACAGCATGCTTACTGAATTAAGAGAAAGGCTACTTTCTGAAAGTCGGCACTATGATGTGTACCAAATATGGAAAAACTACAAGCTTATAGATGAAAAAGGCAATGTGGACGAACTGGATGTAAAAACGAATTTTAAGGCACTTACAAATTTAATTCAGATTGTTCGTTTCGCTTATGGTAAAAATGAAAAGTTGTTCACCTTACTTAAAGGTTATGCAAAGCGATTTAGTCTTTACTGCGGACAAGAACAAAGAGTTCTTTCTGAGTCCCAAATAGAGATTATGAAACAAATAGCTGACTACATAATTAATGATGGGGGAATATCACTAATGGAGTTAAACGAGATCGATACAGATTTATGGCGGAAAGGAGTGACGTCTTTTAAGCCAACTGTTTTTGCAGAAGAAATACAGATCTTGGCTCGTTTCTTATTGAAAGTTGCTTAGGAGATTTTGAAATAAATGGCTTCAACACAGAAATCTGAATCCGCACTGGTTTCCAAAGTGTGGAATATAGCTAATGTTTTAGCTGCTTCAGGGGTCGGATTCACCGACTATATTACACAATTAACATATATCCTTTTTTTAAAGATGGATGATGAAAAAGAGAAATTAGGTCTACAAAGTTATCTTCCTGCAGGATATAAATGGGGGGAACTCACGGTATTAACAGGAACAGATCTTGTTGAAAAATATGAAGATATTCTGAAGGAATTATCAGGTAGCAAAGGACTTGTTGGAACCATTTTTACAAAGGCTACTAATAAAATTAATAAGCCTGTTATGCTAAAAAAAGTCATCGACATGGTTAGTGAGGATGACTGGTACATGATGGAAGGTGATCTTAAAGGTGCTATATACGAGAAAATTTTGGAAAAAAATGGGCAGGATAAAAAAAGTGGAGCTGGACAATATTTCACCCCAAGAGCCCTTATTTCTGCAATTGTTGATGTTGTAGATCCTAAAATTGACGAGACTGTTGCAGATCCTTGTTGCGGTACAGCCGGCTTTCTTTTATCCGCTTATGAGCACATGAAAAAACAGAGCAAAGATGTAGAAAAGCAAAGGTTTTTGAAAAATAATGCATTTTACGGCGCCGACAATACAGACCTAGTTGTTACTCTAGCTTCAATGAATCTCTATCTTCATGATATCGGTGTCAATAAAAGCCCTATTAAGCTTTGTGACTCTCTGACTGATAAAACGGATGATATGTATAAGGTTGTTATGACTAACCCTCCTTTTGGTACAAGACCTCAGGGGAGTGTGGACGTATCGGCTAATAGACCTGAATTTATTAAGACGTCGGATAATCAGGTTAATTTTCTTCAACATATTATGTCTATCGTCAAGACAGGTGGACGTGTAGGCGTAGTTTTACCGGATAGTATATTAACAGACGGTGAGTCAACTAAGAAAGTGCGCGATAAGTTAATGAAAGATTTTAATTTGCATACGATTCTGAGATTACCGACCGGTATCTTTTATGCCAATGGCGTAAAGACTAATGTTTTATTCTTCGATAAAGGTGAATCGACTAAAGATATTTGGGTGTACGATTATCGAACAGGCGTCAAGCACACGTTGGTTAATAAACCGATGACTAGAGAACATTTGCAGGATTTTGTTGATTGCTATTGTTCTGGGCATATATGTGACCGAAAAGAAACGTATGATGCTGAAAAGAACCCGAACGGAAGATGGCGTAAATTTTCTGAATTAGAAGTCAAAGCTAGGGAAGATTTGAACTTTAAGTGGCTTGATTTTACAGAGAATGATGAACGAACTGTTAATGAAATGCTGAGTGAAATACAGAGTAAAGTTAACGGAATGAATGAAGCAGTTGCTCAGTTAAAAGAACTTTTAAAAGGAATTGAAGATTGATGGATACTAAAGCACTAAAACAGAAGATCCTTGATCTTGCAATAAGAGGAAAACTAGTACCTCAAGATCCAAATGATGAACCAGCATCCGTTTTATTAGAAAAAATTCGAGCTGAAAAGCAGCAGATGGTGAAGGATGGTATGCTAAAGTCCAAGGATCTTAAGAATGATACTGTCATCTTTGTTGGTGAAGATAATTTGCATTATGAGAAGTTCAGCGACGGAACTATCAAATGTTTAAAGAAGGAAATTTCGTTTAAAATACCATCAACCTGGACTTGGGTTAGACTAGGCTTTATAGGTAATTGGGGCGCGGGTGCAACGCCGAATAGAGCTCATTCAGAATATTATGGTGGCGATATTCCCTGGCTCAAAACAGGGGATCTAAATGATGATTATATAACTGAGATACCAGAGACAATAACGGAATTAGCTCTCAAGGAAACATCTGTCAAGTTAAATCCTGTTGGTTCTATTCTCATTGCAATGTATGGTGCTACAATCGGAAAACTTGGGATTTTGACACAACAAGCAACAACTAATCAGGCTTGTTGTGCTTGTTGTCCAGTTGAAGGAGTCTACAACAAGTACTTGTTTTATTTTTTAATGTCGCATAAAACAAAGTTCATAAATCGAGGAATCGGAGGAGCTCAGCCAAATATTTCTAAAGAAAAAATTGTTGCTACATTAATGCCACTGCCTCCTATTGATGAACAGTTGAGAATTGTATCTTCGATAGAATCCCTTTTTTTTAATATCGAGAGAATCGTTAACGAGCAGTTAAACATTAGCGAGTTAGTAGTTAAAACAAAATCCAAAATTCTTGATCTTGCTATCAGAGGGAAGCTTGTACCGCAAAATCCTGATGATGAACCGGCAACAGTGCTTTTGGCTCGCATACGCCGAGAAAAAGAAGAACTCATAAAAGCTGGTAAACTCAAACGAGATAAGCGTGAATCAGTCATCTTCCGTGGTGAGGATAACTCTTATTATCTGAGAACCGGAAAACTTGTAGAACCATTAACTGATTGGTCTTTCGATGATTTGCCTAAAAATTGGGAAATATGTTGCTTTGGAGAAATATGTAACTATGGTGATTGTATTAATACCGAATCATCAGTAATTGAAAACAGTGCGTGGATATTAGATCTTGAAGATATAGAAAAAGATACAGGCAGAATTGTATCTCGTGTTAGCAAAGCAGATCGTCCATCTATTAGCACTAAGCATAAATTTCATAAAGGGCAAGTTTTATACAGCAAACTGCGTCCATATTTGAATAAAGTAGTTCTCGCTGATAGAGATGGTTATTGTACATCGGAAATTCTTCCATTGGAATTTCATGCGGAAATAATACCTGAGTATGCTCGTTACTATTTAATGTCTCCAACATTTTTACGCTACGCAGATAAATGTTCTTATGGAGTAAAAATGCCTCGTTTAGGAACGAACGATGGGAAAAAAGCTATATTTCCTTTGCCGCCCATAAATGAGCAAAGAAGAATAGTAAAGCAAATTGAATTAATGTTTTCCCATCTAAGTGGTATTGAAATCAGTGTTCAATAACAGATCGATAATTTTACCAGGTTACAATCTTGTTCACCAAGGCTTGTTGTTCGCTCGCAGTTCTCCGTAAGTAAATTCTGGTGGTCTCGATACTTTCATGCCCCATTAGATCTGCGAGCAAGGCTATATCGTTGAATTTTTCCAAAAAATTTTTGGCGTAACGGTGCCGGAATGAATGAGGATAAACCACTTTAGGATCAAGTCCATACTTATTGGCGAAATTTTTAAGTTGTTGTGATATTCCTCTAGTAGAAACCCTTTCACCATATCGATTAAGGAATAAATATCCAGTTGCCCGTTCTTGATTTTTCAACCATTCCTGGGTTTCTTTCTGAAGCTTTTTGGGGATGTATAACCGCCGTAGTTTTCCCCCTTTGGAATAGAGATCGAAATAACCGCTGTTCACGTGTTCCACCTTAATCTGTACAAGTTCACTGACTCGCGCCCCGGTAGCAGCAAGATACCATACAACAAAATACCATGATTCATTCCCGTCTGCTTTTAGCTTCTTTTTCAAAAATTGATAATCCTCGTTGCTAATTACGTTTTCCAAAAAGTTCTTCTGCTGAATTTTCACAGCTTTTAATTGAAGCTCTTTTTTACCGGAAAAAACTAGGTACTTATTCATTCCTTGGATTCGAAGATTAACAGTTTTTGGACTGAACTTCTCCATTAGATAACCTTTGTATTCGAGCAATGTATTTTCTGAAACTTTATTGTGTTTTTCAAAAAAATGCTCGACAGTCCATACATATGATTCTATTGTGTTTGCTGCCAAACTATTACTTTGCAGATAACGTTTAAATTCATGCAACTGTTCCATGATGACCTCCTATTGATTGCGAAGTTGCTACGCAATTATAGGCGTATGGTGTTATGACTCTTATTATGAGAAGTTCAGCGACGGAACTATCAAGTGCATTGCTGGCGAGATCCCTTTTGTTTTACCTACAGGGTGGTGTTGGGAACGTTTAGGAAATGTCAGTTCAATTGCGCGTGGTGGTTCGCCTCGTCCTATTGATGATTATTTAACAGATTCTCCTGAGGGAGTAAATTGGATAAAAATTAGTGATACTGAAAAAGACGGAAAATTTATACATAATACTAAGGAAAAAATTAAACCAGAAGGTGTCCCAAAATCCAGATTTGTACGAAATGGAGATTTCCTTTTAACAAATTCAATGAGTTTTGGCCGTCCATATATTCTTAAAACAGATGGTTGTATTCATGATGGATGGCTAGTCATTGGAGAAATTGACAAAATATTTAATCAAGACTTCTTATACTACGGTCTTAGCTCTCAATTTATGTTTTCGGAACTATCAAAGGTTGCTGCAGGTTCAACCGTGCAGAACCTTAAATCTGATACTGTAAAAAATGTATTATTCCCGATACCTCCGTTAAAGGAACAAAAATGTATATCAGAACGTATAATTGAGTTATTTTCGATCTTGTCAGCCGTAGAGGTTAGTCTTTCGTAATATTACATTCAATAAGAAATATTTTTTCCACCATTACCTGAACAGTATTAATAATGCGTATTTGTTCTTGTAGTGGTGGAATTGGGATAAGCAATTCTTTCAAAGAAGAACCATTGCAATTTGGTTGTCCAACACCGACTGATTTATCGGTGATTTGATTCCAATAATACTTGCTATTAAAAAAATTGTATATGTAATCTCGGTATAACGGTTCAATTAAACGGATTCGAATGAGGTAAGATGCATATACAGAATCAAAAGGAAGATCTTTAATAAGAAAAGACTTTCCTACTGTTGCCCCCGTTCTAGCAAAAACAATATCTCCGGTCATAAGTCTGTATTGTTCTGGACTTTGTAGAGTGGTAAAGGGTACTTTATCCCATTCAACTTTTCCATCTTGAATATCAGTTATGCGGAGCAATCTATGAGAGCCACTATTTTCCGCAGAATTACTTACTCCGTACTGAATGTCAGAACACAGCGTACTCAAACGACTCCAACACCATCCGTTCGGTAATGTGAATGGGATTATATCTTCAATACATTTAATCGTTCCATCACCAAACTTCTCATAATAAGAGTTATCATCACCACGGAAAATGATTGATTCATTCTTATCTCGCTTGATTTTTCCCGCTTGAATGAGTTCTTCTTTTTCTTGCCGTATACGTTCCAATAACACTGATGCAGGTTCATCATTTGGATCTTGAGGAACAAGCTTGCCTCGAATGGCAAGATCTAAAATTTTCGACTTAGTTATTTTTAGTAAATCTAGCAGAGCTTCTTTCTCATTAATTATTGTACCGATATTAGAATTGGCTGACTTAAATAACGATACAATTCTATTTTGCTCTGGTAGTGGAGGAACTGGAACTAAATATTCCTTCAGTTTACTTAAGCTCGTTCTTATACGAGTAACCCCATGAGCACCAAATGCAACTTGAGAAAGAAATGTGGTACTGTTTAGTGCACATATAAGATACTCTTTGTTAAGTTTTTTATGGGGAACAAATTTGATAACGTCTGACGACAAAATGTAATTATTTTCAATGTTTGGGACAATAATTGCACGACCTGCGGGCATCATTTTAGCAATAACTATAGTGCCCTGTTGCACACAGCTTCTAGCTAAAGTGGAGGCATGCGAGTATGTTGTATATTTTTTATTATGGTTTTCCCATCCATTCTCACCAATATTACTTAGCTGAATAATTCTAACTTCCTGATTATTTGTATAATGTTCTTTTTTTAAGTTACTACCGAAAGGCCCATCTGCCATGGCGTCAGGTATAGCTTCCGTAAGTTGGTATAGTCGACACCATTTCCAATTTTTTGGAAGTGCATATGGTATTTCTTTTTCTATGCATTCGATAGTTCCGTCGCTGAACTTCTCATAATGCAAATTAGCGGTACAAGAGAAAGGACAAAACTCATTTTCAATAACGATTTCTATCAACATTTCACAGAAAATAATTATGATATGTGATATGTTGTCACGAATTTGTAAATTTAACGTTATTTAGCCTTTATTATCCCTACAGTATTTGGTTACGAGTTTTTTATGCGACTATGATAATTTCATTTGTAAATGTTGATTTGCAATAATAAGTTCGATGCACAGTTTAAAGGAGAGCTATAGATGACAGCACAGTTTAAATGGGTGGAGTTTTATACAGAATTTGCTACAAAGCTATTGGTATACAAAAACGACAGAACATCCTTAATAGAACTTCTTCAAAAAGTATATTCGTGCATTGGTATGAAACTTCCCACGTTAGATAGTTATCCTGTACCACATGACATAGATCCTTTTACAATATTTGGGTTATTTAATAAGGGGATCACTGATGCTAACCGAATTAGCATACTGAATGGAATCAAGAGTGTGTTTGAAATATCAGCTGACATACCTAATGATTTTTCAGGCATTCCTGTATTGAATAATATGATGGCTACTTTTTATGCTTTTGAAGGTGATAATCGTCGCAAGAGTGATGATATTAACAACCTATGGGGAATTTTTGAATGCGCGATCAGACTAGCCGAAAATGATTCTGAACAAAATAGAGTAGCATTTTCATCTGCATATAATAAAGTGAAGCTACAGTTTGCAGTTCGCTGGAATTTAACAATGGGGTTGTATTGGATTCGTCCATATAATTTCATTAATCTTGATGCGAGAAATAGGGAGTTTATGAGTAACCCAGATAATACATCTCTCAGCGTTGCAGAAGAAGTACAAGCACTTAAATCAGTACCTTCTGCAGAGAAGTATCTTGATATTTGTGATAAATGTTTGTTGGCTATTAGATCTGGAAAATATGGGTATTCTTCATTTCCTGAACTTTCTTACAAAGCGTGGGGCGTTTCTGTTGAAAATAGTCTGGTTAAATCAGGAAGGTCAAATGCTGCCTTCTTAAGATGGTTTGGACCAGTTATTCAGGCTTTGCGTGATTTAGGTGGTTCTGCTACTCCTGTAGACGCTAGAAAGAAAATTATTGAAAACGAAAACCTTTCAGATGATGAGGTAAATGCTACTAGAGGAAAGACGCACGTCAATAAATTTGAGAATGAAGTAGGTTTTGCCAAAAGCTATCTGGTTAAAGCAGGGTATATCGATAATAAGGTATATGGCATATGGACGTTGACGGATAAAGGTCAGAATGTTGAGATCACAGATGAACTTGCATCCGAAATATTTAAGAATGGGGTGGCAGATAAAGAACCTTTTGGCAGTGGCGATGGTGATGCCGATAGAGGTATAAAAACAACACATTATTGGTTATATTCTCCTGGAGAAGGGGCCGAAATTTGGAAAGATTGTTGTGATAATGGAATAATGGCCATCGGTTGGGATGAAATTGGAGATTTGAATCAATATAAGTCTAAGGCTGAAATGAAGGAGGCAATGAAGGAGTTTATAGATTCTAAGAAACCTTTTACTATGGCGGCTCACGCAACTTGGCAGTTTGTAAATGATATGAAACCTGGGGATGTTGTTTTTGCCAAAAAAGGAAGAAGCACTGTCATAGGCCGCGGTATTGTTCTTTCTGATTATGAGTTTGATGATTCTCGTAATTACACTAAAAATGTGCGCACTGTAAATTGGACTCACAAAGGGGAATGGCCACATCCAGGACAGGCAGCAATGAAAACTCTTACTGATATTACCGCATATACTGATTATGTTGAAGAGTTGAAAGCTCTGTTTGAGGATGATGAAATTGATCCTGATGAGGAGACTTCTGAGGTTAGACCTGCCTACGGCAAGGATGATTTTATCAATGAAGTTTATATTGATGAAGCAAGCTACGACACGTTGGTTGGACTTGTCCTTAACAAGAAAAATGTAATACTTCAAGGAGCTCCAGGTGTAGGGAAAACTTTTATAGCTAAGCGGTTAGCTTATTCTATAATGGGAGAGAAGGAGCCAAATCGCGTCATGATGGTGCAGTTCCATCAAAGCTATTCATATGAAGATTTCATCATGGGATTTCGACCTTCAGAGAAAGGTTTTGAACTTAAAAAAGGAACATTTTACAATTTTTGCAAAAAAGCAGAGATTGATAGTGATAACAAATACTTCTTCATAATTGATGAAATCAATCGCGGTAATTTAAGTAAGATTTTTGGGGAGCTGTTTATGCTCATCGAGAATGATAAGCGTGGTGTTGAGATTCAACTCCTTTATTCGGATGAGAAGTTCTTGGTGCCCAAAAATGTTTATATTATTGGCATGATGAATACTGCGGATAGAAGTTTGGCAATGCTAGATTATGCACTGCGTCGTAGATTTGCTTTCTACGAGATAAAACCCGGTTTTAGCACAGATGGTTTTCGGAAGTATTGTAGTTGTTTGTCTAATGCAAAGTTCGATAAATTAATTCAGTGCGTCAAAGATTTAAACGAGTCTATTTCAATGGATGAGTCTCTAGGTGAAGGTTTCTGTATAGGACATAGCTATTTTTGTAATCTAAAAGAGATTAGAGAACAAACTTTGTCCGAGATTGTTGAATTTGAACTCATTCCATTACTAAAGGAGTATTGGTTCGATGATTCTGTCAAAGTGAAAACATGGGCTGAAAACTTGAGGAATGCAATAAAGTGATCCGCATACAGAACATTTATTACATGCTGGCCTATGCGTTTCAAGTGTTGAATGAACAAGGGTACAAGAAAATTGCTACACAGAATTTTGAAAATGCTGCAGAACTTTGTGCAGCAATTCTTGCCCAAGGTCTCAGTTCTCAGATAAAACGAGGTCTTGGTAAAGAATACATACCTCATACAGAGGAGTTGTCATTTATCCGAGGGAAAATTGATATCGCCGAAACCATTAAAACGATGGCGCTTCAACGTAAGCATATAGTATGTTCTTACGATGAATTCTCTGTTAATTCGTATATGAATAGGATCATCAAGTCTACTGTTTTGATTCTGCTCCGTGCTGATATAACAAAAGCACGTAAAAAGGAATTACGAAAGTTGATGGTGTATTTCGGAGATGTTGAGGTCATAGACTTACACTCGGTTGATTGGAATGTGCATTATAATCGCAATAATCAGACCTACCGGATGTTGATATCCATATGTTATCTTATCGTAAAGGGACTATTACAAACTCAAAAAGATGGCTCGGAAAAGCTTATGGATTTTATAGATGAACAACGGATGCATCGGCTTTATGAGAAGTTTATTTTGGAATATTACCGTAAGAAATATCCACAGTTATCAGCTAACGCCTCACAAATTCCGTGGCAGCTAGATGATGGCATATGTGCAATGTTACCGATTATGCAGACCGATATAATGCTTTCTTACAAAGAAAAAACGTTAATCATAGATGCGAAATATTATGCGCATTCAACTCAAGTTCAGTATGACAAGCATACGCTCCATTCAGGAAATTTGTACCAAATTTTTACATACGTGAAAAATAAGGCTACTGAGCTAAATAAGGCTACAGAGCCAGAGGGACAAGTACACAAAGTGTTTGGAATGCTTTTATATGCTAAGACCGATGAAGAAATTTATCCTGATAATGAGTATCGTATGAGTGGAAATAAGATCAGTGTTCGAACGCTCGATCTGAACTGTGATTTTTCAGAAATAGCCACACAACTGAATAAAATAGTAACTGATCATTTTTATCTATAAGAATTGTTGTTCTTCATGTTTTTGTATGGAAGATGGCAGAGATACGGTCTATCGAACAAGCATTGAAAAATAGGTGAAGAAAGAACATTTAAGCAGTTCCATACATATTTAAATTTTTCTTTATTTTTCAATTATTTAGATAGTGTAGTGGCGCATAATTGAACCGTGGAGAAAAAGTAACACGAGTGTAAGTTATTTGTCTTTTATTTTGGCTGCGGTCGAATTTATTTTGTTTCTGCAATCCCTTATATATCAACGTTTTACACACCTTTTTACTACATTTTAGGTTCGTATTAAAGACGACGTAGGATTAGAAC
>JAEEGL017260174.1_pt1 | contig 15775 bp, 14 predicted proteins | sample 9134231 | NCBI WGS metagenome assembly JAEEGL01 (sample SAMN16246548, study PRJNA631951) | gut metagenome | biome: gut microbiome; feature: rumen; material: fiber-attached | host: Bos | place: Iran: Karaj | collected 2018-10
ATTTTTGTGCTCCTTATTATGCTCTCAATGCTGCCACATTACTTGTAAAGTAATAATATACCACTTTCTCCTACATATCAAGCAAACGCGCACCAATACTATGTGTATTGACGCGCGCTTGCAGCCTCTTTTTTGTTTTTTGCTTATTACTTCAGTAAATTGTCGAAATTGTTCCAATATATTTCCTCAAGGACCCTGTCGGGCAGTCCCAGCGACTCCAGCATGTTCATCTCCTGTCCGTAGTCCCCCATGGGATAGTCGGAGGCGAAGAATATGTGGGTGTTGTCGAACAGCTCAAAGCCCTTTTTTATGGGCTCCAGCCCGCCTGTGGCATGGGTGGAGCTGGTGTCGAAATACACGTTGGGCAGATTCAGGCATTCCCGGGCCTCCTGCCACTGGCTCCAGCCGCCGAAGTGGGCGCCGATGAAGCGCATATCCGGGAACATCTTTGCCAGCCGGGCCATGCGCCGGGGGTGGGAATAGTCGTACCTGTAATCGCCGTTGTGGGAGATGAGGAACATGTCGAGATCATTCAGTGCGCGGTACATGGGCATGAGCCTTTCGTCGTCCATGGCGAAGCCCTGGATGTCCGGGTGCAGCTTCACGCCCCGCAGTCCCAGGGAGCGCATCCGCTCCACCTCCGCCGCCTGGTCCCCGAAATCGACGTGCATGGTGCCCACGCCCACGAACTGCGGGTGAGCGGCGCACTGGGCGGCTATGAAGTTGTTTATGGACTGCACCTGATGGGCGGTGGTGGCGGTGGAAAAGACCATGAACCGCTCCACCCCGTGCTTTGCCCCGGCCTCCAGCAGTCCCTCCACGGTGCCGCTGCCGTATATGGGCACGTCAAAGTAGAAGCGGCTGGTGGCCTTCACGGCCGCCGGGGCTATCTTGTCGGGGAATATGTGGGCGTGAGTATCCGCTATTTTCATCGTGGGTGAAAAAGTTTCCTGAAACGCTTATTTGTTGTCGATATGGACGTTGATGTGGTCGTAGGTCATGGACACGCCGTTGTCTGCGAAGGCCTTGCGAACGGCCTCGGTGACGGCGGCGGCGCCGCCCAGATAGTCGCCGCTCTTCGTCCAGTAACGCAGGATGTAGGCGATGCTGGAGTTGCGGTACTCGGAGAGCATGGCAACGGGGGCCGGATCGGTGAGGATCACGGGCACGGCGGCGGCGGCGTCAAGCAATGCCTTCTTCACGGCCTCGGTGTCCTCGGTATAGGCGGCGGTGATCACCACGTCGTTCCTGCGCAGGGGGTTGGCGGAGGCGTTGGTGATGCGGCTGGAAATAACGTCGGAGTTGGGGATGTGGATGACCCTGTTGTCAAGGGTGGTGAGGGTGGTGTAGAAAAGACCGATCTTGGTGATGGCGCCGGCGGTGCCGCCGATCTCCACCACGTCGCCTATGGAGAAGGGATGGGTGCCGATTACGGTGAAGCCGGAGAACAGGTTGCCCAGGATATTCTGCAGCGACAGGGACAGCGCCAGACCTGCGATGCTGACCACGGCCACGAGGGACGCGGTCTCGATGCCCAGCTTGCCGCACACGATGATGATGGCTATAACCCACAGGATTATGTCGATGCCGGTGTGAAGGAAGCCTCTGATGGCGGGATCGAGCTTGCTCTTGTCGAGCACGCGCTTGGCCACGTTCTGCAGAATCCTGATGACTATGATGCAGATGATGAGATAGACGACCGCCATGAGAATGTCGCCCAGGGTAAGGGAGCCGATGCTTATGCTGTTGAGCTTGTCCATTTTCTTTCCTCCTTGATAAATTCAGTCGTTGTCGAGATGAGCAAGATCGTAAGGCGTCTGCTGATAAACGAAGTAGTTGAGCCAGTTGGAGTAGAGAAGATTTGCGTGGGCCCGCCAGGTGAACATTGGGGGCCTGGTCTCGTCGTCGTCCGGGAAATAGTTCTTCGGGATCTCTATGGGCAGTCCCGCATTTTTGTCGCGCAGGTACTCGTTTTTCAGGGTGTCGGCGTCGTACTCGGAGTGGCCGGTGATGAACACCTGCCGTCCGCCCTTGGTGAACATGGCGTAGATGCCGGCCTCCTCGGAGGAGGCGAGTATCCTTATCTCCGGCACCTTCTCCACGTCCTCCCTGCGGATGGTGGTGTGGCGGGAGTGGGGCACCATGAACACCTCGTCGAAGCCCCTCATGAGGATGGGGTTCTTATACTCTATTCTGTGGGGGAATACGCCGAAAAGCTTCTTCTCAAGGGGATATTTGGGTATGCCGTAGTGGTAGTAAAGGCCGGCCTGCGCTCCCCAGCAGATATGGAAGGTGCTGTAAACGTTCGTCTTGGACCACTCCATTATCCGGCAAAGCTCGTCCCAGTAGTCCACCTCCTCGAACTCCATCTGCTCCACGGGGGCGCCGGTGATGATAAGTCCGTCGTACCGCTGATCGCGGATCTCGTCGAAGGTCTTGTAGAAGGCCAGCATGTGCTCCTCGGAGGTGTGGGTGGCCTTGTGGCTGGTGGTCTGCACCAGGTCCAGCTCCACCTGCAGGGGCGTGTTGCCCAGCAGGCGGGAAAGCTGCGTCTCGGTGGCCACCTTGGTGGGCATGAGGTTGAGAAGGGCGATGCGCAGGGGGCGGATGTCCTGGGTGGTGGCCCGGGTCTCCGTCATTACGAATATATTCTCCTCCGCCAGAGTATGGGCGGCGGGCAGTCCGTTAGGTATCTTGATGGGCATTTTTCCGTCTCCTCGGGTCAGATATTTGCCAGAGCGTTTTCGATGTCGGCGATGAGGTCAGCGGCGTCCTCCAGTCCGCAGGAGAAGCGCACCAGGTCGGGGCTCACGCCGGCGGCGGCCAGCTCCGCGTCGTTCATCTGGCGGTGGGTGGCGCTGGCGGGGTGCAGGCAGCAGGTGCGGGCGTCGGCCACGTGGGTCTCGATGGCGGCCACGCGAAGGCCAGCCATGAACTTTTCGGCGGCGGCGCGTCCGCCCTTCACGCCGAAGGACACCACGCCGCAGGTACCGCCGGGCATATACTTTCTGGCCACGTCGTAATATTTGTCGCCCTCGAGGCCGGGATAGGTCACCCACGCCACCTTGTCATTGCCGGCAAGATACTTCGCCACGGCAAGAGCGTTCTCGCAGTGCCGCTTCACCCTCACGTGGAGGCTTTCCAGCCCCAGATTGAGGTAGAAGGCGTTCTGCGGCGACTGGATGGAGCCGAAGTCCCGCATGAGCTGGGCGGTGCACTTGGTGATGAAGGCCCCTTCAAGGCCGAACTTCTCGGTATAGGTGATGCCGTGATAGCTCTCGTCGGGGGTGGTGAGGCCGGGGAACTTGTCGTTGGCGGCCCAGTTGAATCTGCCGGAGTCCACGATGCACCCGCCCACGCCCGCGGCGTGGCCGTCCATGTACTTGGTGGTGGAGTGGGTAACGATGTCGGCGCCCCACTCGAAGGGCCGGCAGTTTATGGGGGTGGCGAAGGTGTTGTCAACGATAAGGGGCACGCCGTGAGCGTGGGCGGCCTTGGCGAATTTCTCAATGTCGAGCACAGTCAGGGCGGGGTTGGCGATGGTCTCGCCGAAAACGGCCTTCGTATTGGGGCGGAAGGCCGCCTCCAGCTCCTCTTCGGAGCAGTCGGGGGACACGAAGGTGAAATCGATGCCCATGCGCTTCATGGTCACGGCAAACAGGTTGTAGGTGCCGCCGTAGATGCTGGAGGAGGACACCACGTGGTCCCCGCAGGAGGCGATGTTGAACACCGCGTAGAAATTGGCGGCCTGACCGGAGGAGGTCAGCATGGCGGCGGTGCCGCCCTCAAGGTCGGCTATCTTGGCGGCCACGTAATCGTTGGTGGGGTTCTGAAGGCGGGTGTAGAAATAGCCGCTGGCCTCCAGATCGAAGAGCTTGCCCATATCCTCCGAGGTGTCGTACTTGAAGGTGGTGCTCTGGATTATGGGTATCTGACGGGGCTCGCCGTTGCCCGGTGTATAGCCCGCCTGAACGCAGCGGGTGCCGATTCCCTTTTTCATTTTTATCTCCTTATATCTCGTCTGACGCCGGCGGTTTTCTCCGGCGGTTTTTTATTCGCAGCGGTGTTTTTTCCTCGTGATTACTATATACGCGCCATGGTCTTTTGTCAAGGAAAGCGCCGGGGCACAATGGCGATATACACTTGTAAAGCGCCGAAATATTGTGTATAATGACCTATCACCTTATTTACCACCAATTTTCAGGAAGTGACAGTATGGACGAGAGCAAAAACTTTATCGAACAGTTCATCGAGGAGGACATCGCACCCGGCGGCGCGTACTACGGCCGCCAGGTCCACACCCGTTTCCCGCCGGAGCCCAACGGCTACCTGCACATCGGCCACTGCAAGGCCCTGTGCATAGATTTCGGCATGGCGGAGAAGTTCGGCGGCATAACCAACCTCCGCTTTGACGACACCAACCCCGCCAAGGAGGACACCGAGTTCGTGGACGCCATCCAGCAGGATATCCACTGGCTGGGCTTTGACTGGGGCGACAGGATGTTCTACGGCTCCGACTACTTTGAAAAGACCTACGAGCTGGCGGTGGCTCTGATAAAGAAGGGTCTTGCCTACGTGTGCGAGCTGACCCCCGAGCAGTTCCGGGAATACCGGGGCGACGTGGGCAGGCCCGCCGTAAGCCCCTGGAGAGACCGTCCCGTCGAGGAAAGCCTCGACCTCTTCCAGAGGATGAAAAACGGCGAGTTCCCCGAGGGCAAGTACACCCTCCGGGCGAAGATAGACCTGGCAAGCGGCAACTTCAACATGCGGGACCCCGTTCTCTACCGTATCCGCTACATCGAGCACCACCGTCAGGGAAACAAGTGGTGCATATACCCCATGTACGACTTCGCCCACCCCATTCAGGACGCGCTGGAGGGCATAACCCACTCCCTGTGCTCCCTTGAGTACGAGGACCACCGTCCCCTTTACAACTGGGTCATCGAGAACACCGACGTGCCCTCCACTCCCCGGCAGATAGAGTTCGCCCGGCTGGGCATAAACTACACCGTCATGTCCAAGCGCAAGCTCCGCCGTCTGGTGGAGGAGGGCCTGGTGGACGGCTGGGACGACCCCAGGATGCCCACGCTGTGCGGCCTGCGCCGCAGAGGCTATACTCCCTTCTCCATCCGGGATTTCGCCGAGAGGATAGGCGTGGCGAAGGTCAACTCCACCGTGGAGTATTCCCTGCTTGAGGCCTGCCTGCGGGACGATCTGAACGCCCACGCCCCCCGCCGCATGGCGGTGCTGCGCCCGGTGAAGCTGACCGTTACCAACTATCCCGAGGGTCAGACCGAGTATTTCGACGTGGAGAACAATCCCAACGACGAGTCCGCGGGAAGCCGGCCCGTGTCCTTCTCCCGCGATCTGTGGGTGGAGGCCGACGACTTCATGGAGGAGCCCGTAAAGAAGTACAACCGCCTGTACCCCGGCAACGAGGTGCGGCTCAAGGGCGCCTACGTTGTGAAGTGCACCGGCTGCGTCAAGGACGCGGACGGCAACGTCACCGAGGTGCTGTGCACCTACGACCCGGAGACGAAGGGCGGCAACACCCCCGACGGCCGGAAGGTCCGGGGCACCATACACTGGGTCAACGCCGGCGACGCCGTGGACTTTGAGGCGCGGCTGTACTCCAATCTGTTCTCCGACCCCAACCCCGACGCGCTGGAGGACTACATGACCGGCCTCAACCCCGACTCTCTCGAGATCCTCACCGGCTGCAAGGGCGAGAGGGCCCTTGCCGAGGTGACCAGAGCCGAGCCCGGCATGACCAGCCAGTCCTTCCAGTTCCTGCGTCTGGGCTATTTCAGCGCGGACAACAAGGACTTCACCCCGGAGCACCCCGTATTCAACCGGGCCGTGGCTCTCAAGGACAGCTTCAACAGATAAGGCCTGTTTCCCCTGCGCCGGGTTCATAAAGGATCTGGACAAGATCAGATAACTGCCGCAAAAAGTTCCATAATACCGAAAGAGAGCCCTTATCGGCTCTCTTTTCGTTTCATTTTGCCGTTGCTTTATTCCCCCGGCTGTGATAATATGTCACTCGTTCGCCGACCCGTATGCAAGAGGTGCGCCCATGGAAGCAAAAACCGACTATCAGAAAAAGATGGAGGAGCTCATCTCCGCCCTGCCGGAGACAGAGCGGCCCCGCCTTCTCATGCACTCCTGCTGCGCCCCCTGCACCAGCGCCGTGCTGGAACGGGTTGTCCCCCGCTTCGACGTGACGCTTCTCTACTTCAACCCCAACATCATGCCCCGTTCCGAGTATGAACGGCGGGCCGCCGAGTACCCGAAGCTGCTGCGGGCCGCGGGGCTGGAGAGCGCGGTTGACATAATATACTGCGACTACGACGACAGCGTCTATCTCGCCGCCGTGAAGGGTCTTGACAATGAGCCCGAGGGCGGGTCGCGCTGCACCGTGTGCTACGGTCTGCGCCTCTCCGAGACGGCGAAACGGGCGGCGGAGGGCGGCTTCGACTACTTCTGCACCACCCTGACCGTCTCCCCCCACAAGGACGCCCGGCGCATAAACGATATAGGCGCGGCCCTGTCGGAGAGGACGGGCGTAAAATGGTTGTGGTCCGACTTCAAGAAGAGGGACGGCTATCTGCGCTCCATCAGGCTCAGTCAGGAATACGGCCTTTACCGGCAGAACTACTGCGGCTGCGTTTTCTCTCACGCGCCGGAAACGTGATTTTTCCTTATAAAATCCGACCGGTTTCCACACCCGGTCGTAAATAACGAAAATGGAGAATGAAAAAATGAAGATCACTACAAAAAAGATCGTGTTCGGCGCCATGGTGGCGGCCGTCTACGCCGCGCTGACGATGCTCCTGGCACCCATCAGCTACGGGCCGCTGCAGTTCCGGGTTTCGGAGGCGCTGTGCATCCTGCCCTGGTTCTTCCCCTGGAGCAGCTGGGGACTGTTCTTCGGCTGCGTCATCGCCAACCTCATCAGCGCCGCAGGACCGCTGGACGTGATATTCGGCTCTCTGGCCACCCTGGGCGCGGCGCTGTGCACCGCCTTCATCGGCCGGAAGAACAAAGACAGCCTCGGCCGCCAGATAGCCGGGTGCTTCATGCCCGTCATATGGAACGCCGTCATCGTAGGCGCGGTGCTGGCCTGGACCGGCAGCGCAAATCACGACGCCTTCGTCATGAGCTGGGCAATCATCGGCCTGGAGGTGGGCGTCGGCGAGCTGGCAGTGATGTACGTCATCGGTCTGCCGCTGATCCGTCTGCTGCCCAGAACGAAGGTATGGGCCGGGATCAAAAAGCTGGTACAGTGATATATACCGCAGCAAAAAACGGGTGCCGTGGGAACGGCACCCGCTTTTATTCTTTCCCGCTTACTTTACGAACTCCACGGTCTCGTCAAGAGGCTTTCTCTTGGTGTGGTTCTCGCCGGGGCCGGCGGCGGCGTAGCCCACCGGCAGGAAGGCGGCGGGGATAAGGTCCCGGGACTTCAGGTCGAAGACCTTCTCGGTGACGGCCTTGTCGAAGCGGCCCACCCAGCAGCTGCCCAGACCCAGGTCGGCGGCCTTGAGCATCATGTGCGTGGTGGTGATGGAGGCATCCATCAGCGGGAAGTTGACGCCGCTCATGCCCTCCAGCTGCTTTTTAAGCTCCTCGGCGGTCTGGCGGTAGCAGATGATGAACACCACCGGGGCGCCGAAGGTGCAGGGAGAGCACTCGGCGGCCTTTTTCAGCGCCTCCTCGCCCTGACAGACGAATATGTACTGGTTCTGACGGTTGGCGGCGGTGGGGGCGATGCGCCCGGCCTCCAGTATGGCCGCCACGTCCGCCTCGGAAACGGGCTTATCCTCGTAGGCGCGGGCGGAATAGCGGTCCTCTATGACCTTCTGGAACTCCATAACTGTTCATCCTTATCGGATCTGTGATAGTTATAATATACCGCGAAACGCGTCCGGTGTAAAGCGCGGTCACTCCCCTTTTTTCTTCGGGAACAGCAGAAGCCCCGAGCGCTTGAGGATGGGGAAAAGCGCCAGGAAGAATATGCTGGCGGCCACGGCGCCCACTATGGCGTTGACGAAGGTGGTGGCCGCGCCCATCTTGGACAGGGCCGCCGCCATCTCCTGGGGTATGCCGAACAGATACTTCTTGTAGAAATAGCCGAACAGCGGGTCCGCCACCACGTTGAAGCCCAGGGACGCGGCGCTGGCCGCCACGGTGGCTGCGGTGAGGCGCTTGCCCGACGTGTTCTCATCGGCCTTGAAAAGGCCGTGGAACACCCACCCGGCGATGAGGCCGATGAGCAGCTTGAGTATGAATGTCTTGGGGGCGCTGGTGATATAGCCGGAGGTCAGGTCGGCGATGGTCAGTCCCACCGCGCCGGCAAGACCGCCCCACACCGGTCCCAGCAGCAGTGCCGCCAGCACCACGAAGGCGTTGCCGAAGTGGAAGGCCGTCCGTTCGGTGCCCACGGGGATGTCTATGCGGAAAAACTGGAAGCCCACGTAGGCCAGCGCGGCCAGCAGGGCCGCCTGAGCCAGCTTTTTGACGTTCGTATTGGTTGACATAATTATTTCCCTCCTTACGGGACTTGACTTGATGACGTGACGCATTATACAATCATTATGGCATTGTCACAATGTCCAATTTTGATTATTTTAAGGAGGCCAGATCGTGCTGACCTATGACCTTGACGGCGCCCGGGGGGAGCTGGGCCGGTCCCTCTACGCCCATATACGGGCGGACATACTGTCCGGCGCGCTGCGCAGCGGGGACAGACTTCCCTCCAAAAGAGAACTTTCCGACCACCTGCAGATAAGCAAGACCACGGTGGAGAGCGCCTACTATCAGCTGGCCACCGAGGGGTATATCCGCGCCGAGACACGGCGGGGCTACTTCGTGGAGGAAGTTGACACCGCCCGTGCGGCCCTGGCGCCCCCGGCCTCCCGTCCGGTACGGGCTCCGGCGGAGGGACGGCGGTGGAGGGCGGACCTGACCGGCTCCACGGTGGAGTCGGACCTTTTTCCCTTCTCCGTGTGGGCCCGTCTGACGCGCCGGGAGCTGACGGAGCATTCCCGGGAGATACTTGAGACCGTCCCCGCCAACGGCACCGCGCCTCTGCGGCGGGCGGTTTCGGACTATCTCTACCGCTCCCGGGGCATGTCCGCCCCGCCGGACAACATCGTCATCGGCGCCGGGACGGAGTACCTGTACGGCATCATAATAAAGCTGCTGGGACTGGACCTGACCTACGCGGTGGAGGAGCCGGGATACCAGAAGATACGGCAGATTTACAGCGCCAACGGCGTAAGGTGCGCCGGTATCGCCACCGACGGCGGCGGCATGGACGTGGAGGCCCTTCGCCGCAGCGGAGCCCAGGCGGTGCACCTGTCCCCCTCCCACAACTTCCCCACCGGCGTGGTGACGCCGGTGCGGCGGCGGCAGGAGCTGCTGCGCTGGGCCGGAGAGGGCCGGTACGTCATCGAGGACGATTACGACTGCGAGTTCCGCATGGCGGGGCGGCCCCTGCCCGCGCTGCAGAGTATAGACACCCACGGAAGGGTCATATACGTCAACACCTTTTCAAAGACGCTGGCCCCCTCCATGCGCATAAGCTATATGGTGCTGCCGGAGGAGCTTATGGCCCGGTTCTGGCGAAATCTGGGCTTCTACTCCTGCGCCGTGTGCGGCTTCGAGCAGTACACCCTGGCGTCGTTCCTGGACGAGGGTCATTTCGAGCGCCACGTGTCCCGGATGAAGAAGCACTACCGCTCCGTGCGGGACGAGCTGCTTGAGGCGGTGGCGCCCTTCGCCGCGGACGGGAGGGTGACCGTCGGCGAGAAGGAGGCGGGGCTCCACTTTCTTATGACGGTGAACTCCCCCCTGTCCCCGGAAAAGATACGCGCCGCCTTTGACGAGTCCGGCGTGGGCGTAAGCTTTCTGGACGGCTATTTCCGCGGCCGGGCTCCGGTGAGGGCAGCGCGCACGGCGGTTATGAACTATTCCTCTCTGGCCAGGGGCTCCGCCGGGGCCGTGGCCGAGGCCCTCGGGCGGTGTTTTTAGACCGAAAGCGCTTTATTTGTTCACAATTAAGTGGTATACTTATGATGTATTACTGTGGGCAACCGCTTCTGAAAGGAATTTTTACGATAAATGGGTCTTTTTGACAGGATATTCGGCTCCCGCAACGACAGGGAGCTTAAAAAGCTTGAGCAGATCGTCAGCAGGACGGAGGCGCTGGAGGACGAGTACAGAGCGTTGTCCGACGAGGAGCTCAAGGCCAAAACGCCTGAGTTCAAGTCACGCCTCCAGGCCGGGGAGACGCTGGACGACCTGCTGCCGGAGGCCTTCGCCACCGTGCGGGAGGCGGCGGACCGGGTGCTGGGCATGCGCCCGTTCCACGTGCAGCTCATCGGCGCGACGGTGCTGCATCAGGGCCGCATCGCCGAGATGAAGACCGGCGAGGGCAAGACCCTCGTGGCCCCCATCGCCGCCTACCTCAACGCTCTTGAGGGCAAGGGCGTGCACATCGTCACCGTCAACGACTACCTTGCCAAGCGCGACAGCGAGTGGATGGGCAAGGTGTTCCGGTTCCTGGGCATGAGCGTGGGCCTCATCATCCACGGCATGACCACCGACGAAAAGCGGCAGGCCTACTGGTCCGACGTGACCTACGGCACCAACAACGAGATAGGCTTTGACTATCTGCGCGACAACATGGCCATATACAAGGAGCAGATGGTGCAGCGGGATTTCCACTTCGCCATAGTAGACGAGGTGGACTCCATCCTCATCGACGAGGCCCGCACCCCCCTTATAATCTCCGGTCAGGGCGACGAGACCACCGACCTTTACCGCCGTGCCGACGACTTCGTGTGCACTCTGCGCAAGAAGGTCTACGCCACCACCGACGCCAAGACCGACACCTCCGACCTGGATACCGACGCGGACTACACCGTGGACGAGAAGGCCCGCACCGTCACGCTGACCCAGTCGGGCATATCGAAGGCCGAGGCCTTCTTCGGTCTTGAAAACTACGCCGATATCGAAAACGCCCCCCTCCCCCACCATATAAACCAGGCCCTCAGGGCCCCCGGCATAATGAAGAGGGACGTGGACTACGTGGTGAAGGACGACGAGATACTCATCGTGGACGAGTTCACCGGCCGCATAATGCTGGGCCGGCGCTACAACGAGGGTCTCCATCAGGCCATCGAGGCCAAGGAGCACGTGGACGTCAAGCGGGAGAACAAGACGCTGGCCACCATCACCTTCCAGAACTTCTTCCGTCTTTACAGAAAGCTGTCCGGCATGACCGGCACCGCCGCCACCGAGGCGGAGGAGTTCGAGGCCATATACAATCTGGACATAGTGGAGATACCCACCAACCGCCCTCTCATCCGCATCGACCATCCCGACTGCGTGTATAAGTCCGACGCGGGGAAAAACAGGGCCATCATCCGCCAGATAAAGGAGTGCCACGACAAGGGCCAGCCGGTGCTGGTGGGCACCATATCCATCGAGAAGAGCGAATATCTGTCCTCCCTGCTGAAAAAAGAGGGCATAAAGCACAACGTGCTCAACGCCAAACACCATGAGCAGGAGGCGGAGATAGTGGCTCAGGCCGGCAAGTTCGGCGCCGTGACCATCTCCACCAACATGGCCGGACGCGGCACCGACATCCTTCTGGGCGGCAACGCCGAGTATCTCGCCAAAAACGAGCTTAAAAAGGCGGGCTACGAGGACGAGGTCATCAACGAGGCCACCGGCTACGCCGACACCGACGACGAGCAGGTCATCGAGGCCCGGGCCCTCTTCGCCCAGAAGCTGGAGGAATACCGCAGGGTGACCCGGGAGGAGGCGAAGCGGGTCATTGACGTGGGCGGTCTTTTCATCCTGGGCACCGAGCGCCACGAGTCCCGGCGCATAGACAACCAGCTCCGGGGCCGCAGCGGCCGTCAGGGCGACCCGGGCGAGAGCCGCTTCTATATTGCCCTCACCGACGACATTATGCGTCTTTTCGGCGGCGACAGGATAATGTCCATCATGGACACCGTGGGCCTGGACGAGGACACCCCCATCGACCAGCGGATACTGTCCAACGCCATTGAGAACGCCCAGCGCCGCATCGAGAGCCGCAACTTCCAGATACGCAAGAACGTGCTGGAGTACGACGACGTGATGAACAAGCAGCGCGAGCTCATATATTCCGAGCGCCGCCAGGTGCTGGACGACGGCGACGTGAGCGAGAACATCAGGCAGATGATCTCCGACGTCATCGTCTCCACCGTCGCCGACGGCTTCAGCCAGCACGGCCGTCTGCCCGACAGGGCCGCCCTGGCCGACACGGTGAAGCCCTTTATGGGTCTTTTCCTCACCGCCGACGACCTGGCCGCCATACCCGACGCCGAGATCCCCCGTCTGACCGCCGAGAGTCTTTCCCGGCGCCTTGAAGAGATCGCCATGAGCGTCTACGGAGTCCGGGAGCAGGAGATCAACGCCGCCGCGCCCGCCGGCGCCGCCATGACGCGCGAGGTGGAGCGGGTGGTGCTGCTGCGTGTGGTGGACGAGTACTGGATGGACCACATCGACGCATGAGCGAGCTGCGGCAGGGCGTGGGCCTGCGGGCGTACGCCCAGGTCAACCCCGTTGACGAGTACAAGAAAGAGGGCTTCGACATGTTCGAGGCCATGATAAACGGCATAAAGGAAGAGGTAGTCAGGCGCATATTCACCGTCCGGGTGAAGAAGGAAAACCCCATCGAGCGGCGCAGCGTGGCAAAGACCGCCGTGGCCGGAAACGTTGGCGGCGACGGCAGCGTGAAGCGGGCCCCCGTGCGGAAGCAGAAGATAGGCCGCAACGACCCCTGCCCCTGCGGCGCGTGGAAGGCCGACGGCAGCCGCCCGCTGAAATACAAGGAGTGCCACGGCAGAAACGCGTGACCCCTTTACGCCGGGACGGCGCGGCAGACGAGAGGATATCACATGTCTTTCACAGATAAAACCGTCAACTCTCTTACGTTTCTCGTCAGCGACGAGATCCCCGTCACCCACGGCTTCACCACCCGCTATGGGGGCGTGAGCCGGGGGATATACGAAAGCCTTGATCTGGGCGAGCGTCTCGGGGACGAACCGGATAACGTGAAGGAGAACTACCGCCGGATGAAGGCCGCTCTGGGCATAGCCGGCGACCTCGTCTATTCAAAGCAGGTCCACGGCACCGTTATCCGCCGGGCGGACCGGGCCGACGCCCGCCGCCCCTACGACCCCATAGACTACGAGGCCGACGGCCTCGTCACCGACGAGGAGGGCCTCCCCCTCATCATCTTCGCCGCCGACTGCATCCCCATACTTCTCTACGACGGCGTACGCAAAGCCGTCGGCGCGGTCCACGCCGGATGGCGGGGCACCGCGGGGCTTATCGCCCGCAGGGGCGTGGAGGCCATGGTCCGCGAGTTCGGGTGCAAACCCGGGGACATTCGCGCCGCCGTCGGTCCGGGCATAGGTCCCTGCTGCTACGAGGTGGGCGCGGATGTGGCCGACGCCCTCGTATCCGCCGCCGGACGGGACGCCGCCGGGCCGTTTCTCACTTCGAAGGGCGGCGGGAAATACATGGCGGACCTGAAGGGCTTCAACGCCATGGTCCTGCGTGACGCCGGGGTGGAACGCGTCGACGTGTGCCCCGAGTGTACCATGTGCATGAATACGAAATACTGGTCCCACCGATATACCCGCGGGCAGCGGGGCGTTCAGGGAGCGGTCATCTCACTTTAAGGAGAGCCTTTATGGCTTTTGACAGGGTAAAAAAGTTCATATGCGCCGTCATGGCCGCCGCCATGCTGCTCAGCCTTGCCGGCTGCGCCCTTGAAGAGGACGGCGGCAGCCCGGGCACGGAGGACGACGCGGCGGATATAGCGCCGCCCGTGCAGGACGGCGCCGTCCAGGAGGTCATAAGCTACGCCGACCCCGACGGCCGCTTCTCCCTGGACTACGACCCCTCCCGGATACTGAACCCTCTGTCCACCGACAGTTCCGAGAACTACATGCTCTGCGCTCTGATGTACGAGGGGCTGTTTTCCGTGGCGGCGGATTTCACCTTTGAGAAGCTGCTGTGCGCCGACTATTCCACCGAAAACGGAGTAACGTGGTCCTTTGACATCATCCCCGGGGTTACGTTCCACGACGGCACGCCCCTGACTGCACAGGACGCGGTGTACTCCGTATACCGGGCCCGGGCCAGCGAGCGCTACGGTCAGCGTCTCAAGGACGTGGACACCGTCACCGCCGCGGGAGATCTCCGCTTCACGGTAAAGCTCAAGAGGGCCAACTACGACCTGCCTGTGCTGCTGGACGTGCCCATGATAAAGTACAACACCTCCTCCGACGACTGTCCTCCCGGCACCGGGCCGTACCAGCCCGTGGCCATCGGCGGCGGTACGTATCTGGTGCGCTTCGACGGCTACCGCGAGCCCATGGACAACCTGCCCGAGGTCATTCCCCTGAAGGACGTATCCGACAGAGACCTGGCGGAGACCTTCTCCCGGGGCGGCATAGACATGCTGCTGCTCAACCCCACCGGCACCACCCGGATGGCCCTTCACGTGGACTGCGACACCACCCTTTTCGATACCACGAGGCTGCAGTATATCGGGTTCAATACTGACAACATAGTTCTTTACGACGACAACGTGCGCCGGGCCGTCAGCTATCTCATCGACAGGGAAATGCTGTGCGCCGGCGTGCTGGAGGGCATGTGCCGTCCCGCTCCGCTGGTGCTCAGCTCCGCGCTGGAGTACTACGACGAGCAGTGGGAGAGCGCCGCCCCGGAGTACTCGCTGGAGCAGTTCTCCGCCATATTCTCCGCCCTGGGCTTCGACGACTACAACGGCGACGGATTTCTGGATTATCCCTGGAACGACAGTTACAGGGTGTTCTCGCTGAAATTCATCGTCAACGCCGACAACCCCTACGATCTGGAGATTGCCCGGGACGCCGTGTTCTGGCTGAAGCACGTGGGACTGAACATCGAACTGGAGGAGATGACCCGCAAAGCCTATGAAAAGGCGCTGAAGGCGGGGAATTTCGACCTTTATCTCGCCACCGTTCAGCTCCCCGCCGATTTTGACCTGACCCAGCTGCTGTGCAGAGGCGGTTCCCTGAACTACGGCGACATAAGGGATAACGAGTATTCCTCTCTCATAGCCGATTTCCTCGGCAGCACCGGGGAGCGGAAGACCGCCGCGGCCAAAGCGCTGTGCCTCCACGCCGCCCAGATGGCCCACATAATCCCCATAGACTACAAATTCCACACCGCGGTCACCCATCGCGGCGCGGTGAAGGGGCTGACGCCGTCCCAGTCCACCGTGTTCCACAACCTGAAGGATCTGACCTTTGATCTGGAATAACACGCCGGAGGTAGCACCATGACAGACAGGGAGCTTATCAACATAGCCGCGCAGGCCGCGGCCGGGTCCTACGTGCCCTATTCCCGTATGAACGTGGGCGCCGCCATCGAGTGCGACGACGGCACCGTAGTCACCGGCTGCGCCGTGGAGAACAGGGTGCAGCGCTGTACCGCCTGCGCTGAGCAGGCCGCCGTGCTGACCGCCGTGGGTCAGGGGCACACCCGTTTCCAGCGCATCGCCATATGGTCCGCCGGGACAGATTACCACTACCCCTGCGGGCTGTGCCGTCAGATACTCAGCGAGTTCGCCCCCTCCATGGAGGTGCTGAGCGTCCGGGGCGACGGGCGCTACGTTAGCTACCGTCTGTCGGACCTTTTCCCCTTCTCCGGCGGCGGACGG
>JAEEGL010513447.1_pt1 | contig 15774 bp, 14 predicted proteins | sample 9134231 | NCBI WGS metagenome assembly JAEEGL01 (sample SAMN16246548, study PRJNA631951) | gut metagenome | biome: gut microbiome; feature: rumen; material: fiber-attached | host: Bos | place: Iran: Karaj | collected 2018-10
GATCAGCAAGATTAATATGCCGCTTTTATGCCGTTATGTCAAAAACTATTGCATATTGTGAAAAAAAGAGTATGATACGGCTTGTCCTTTGAGAAAAGACAACCCCCAAAACCGATGGGGAAAAATTAAAAACAGAAAATTAGGAGAAAAACAAAATGAAAAAAGTATTATCAATGATCCTGGTATGTGCACTGATCGTTTCCCTGACTGCGTGCACAAAGAATAAAACGGAAAACACTGCAGATTCAGAAACTGAAACCGCCACGGTTGGCGGCTGGACCAAACCGGACTCCTTGGAAGTCACGGATGAGATTAAAGATCTGGTCGCCAAGGCGACGGAGAAACTGCTCGGTGCGAATTATACACCTGTTGCCTTCCTGGGCAGCCAGCTTGTTTCCGGTATGAATTACCGTGTTCTTTGCCAGATCACCCCTGTGACACCGAATGCGACTGCTCATTATGCCGTCGTTGTTATCTACAAGAACCTGGAGGGTACTGTGGAGATCACATCCATCCTGGACAGCGAAGCGCCGGTGGAAGCCGGTGAAGGCGTGCTTGGCGGATGGACCCTTCCCGAATCTTTGAATGTCACAGATGAAGCCAAGGAAGCCCTTGCCAAAGCAAGCGAAAAGAAACTTGGCGCTGAATATGCTCCGGTTTGCCTTCTGGCGACTCAGCTGGTTTCCGGTACGAATTATTCGATTCTCTGTGAAGTAACAGCGGTTGCTCCCGGAGCAGAACCTTCCTACGTGATCGTTCATGTCTATGCAGATTTAAGCGGCAATGCCGAAATCACCGAAACCTTTGATATGGTTGCTGCGGAATAATGATATTTTGCGAGATAAAACTTCAGAACTGAAAACAGAATTGAAATGAGAAGAATCCCGAGCGAAAGCCCGGGATTCTTTTTATGTATCATATTTGGATTTGATCCGGCAGCAAACCGGAAAAGAGGTTTAGCCTTGCTTACGGAGGAATTCGAAGTTTGCTTTGCCCTGCTCGTCTGCAAATTTCAACACTTCATGCATCTGTTCTTCGGTCAGCTGACCTTTGGAGAACAGGCTGCGTTTGATCGTGACGCCATAGGTACCGCTGATGTTGACGCCGTTGGCTTTAACAAGATTGCACATCTCTTCCAGAGCTTCATTACCAGTATTGGAAATCTCGATATATGCGATATTCTGGACTTTCTTCTTGTCCATTTCCTTCATGTAGGCAACCAGTTTCTTGTCCAGAGAGCCGTACTTTTCGTATACGATAAAGATCAGTTTTTCTTCATTGCACTGATAGGCCGGAGGAATCTGATCACATTTGCATGTAAATTTCTCTGCCAGAGCATCGGCGATCCGCTGAGCATAACCAAATTTGTTGTAAAGGAAAACCTGCAGCTTCATAATAAAACCTCCATTATTTTAGGCATGTGCCTGAATTCACTAATCTTCATCTTAACACCCTGACTTTCGAATGTCAACGGATTCTCGTCTTGTTTTTTCATTGGAATTCTGGTAGAATAGGACAGTTAAATATCATTTGAGGTGAGAAGTAATTGAAAACCAATGTATTGATTCTATTTGGCGGACGTTCCTCCGAGCATGCTGTATCCAGAATGTCTGCAGGAAACGTCGCCAGGGCTCTTGATCAATCCCGCTATGAAGCTTTTTATGTATATATTACCCGGACTGGTCTGTGGCGTTATGTGACCTGTCTGCCGGATCAGATCGACGACAGCTTTGACCCAGGAAAGGCACCGGAAGCGGCGATCCTGCCCGGTGAAGAAAAATCCACGCTCTTGATTCGCGGCGAAGGTGACCAGTGGAAAAAACAGCCTATCGACATCGCGATTCCTGTCCTTCACGGCAAGAATGGTGAAGATGGTACCATTCAGGGACTGCTGGAGATCGCCCGACTTCCCTATGTCGGCTGCGGTGTACTGGCATCAGCTGCTTCCATGGATAAACTGACGACCAAACGGATCGTGAGTACCCTCGGCATCCGTCAGGCTGATTATGAACCGGTTTTCCTGTGGGAGCTTTCCGATATGGATAAAGTGGTGGAGAGAATCGAAAAACACCTGCCGTATCCGGTATATGTCAAGCCGGCCAATGCCGGATCATCCATCGGTGTGACCAGAGCAACGAATCGGGAAAGCCTGATCGAAGGCCTGAAGGTAGCTGCAGACAACGACAGCCGAATTCTCGTGGAAGAAGGAATCGTCGGACGGGAGATCGAATGTGCCGTTCTTGGCAACGAACACCCGAAGGCCAGCGGTGTTGGAGAGATCCTGGCAGCAGATACCTTCTATACATATGAAGCCAAATATTTCAACGAGAAGTCTCAGACGGTTCTGGATCCCGATCTTCCGCAGGAAACGGTCGAAGAGATCCGGAAAGATGCCTGCGAGATTTTCCGGGCGGTAGACGGCAGAGGACTGTCCCGTGTAGATTTCTTTGTAGAAAAAGCGACCGGTGAAGTCATCTTCAACGAGATCAATACTTTCCCCGGCTTTACCAAGATCAGCATGTATCCGGTCCTTTGGGAAAAGCAGGGACTGAGCTATCGCGAACTGGTAGATGAACTGATCCGTCTGGGATTTGAGAGATAAATATGGATAACAGAGCCATTGGTGTATTTGATTCCGGACTGGGCGGACTGACGGTCATCCGTGAGATGGAAGGCCTCATGCCCAGGGAGAATGCAGTCTATTTCGGTGATACCGCAAGACTCCCCTACGGAAGCAAATCCAAACAGACCATCATCGAATTCTCCCATCAGGCTATGCATTTTCTGCTGGGACATGACGTCAAAGGCGTGATCATCGCCTGCGGCACCGCCAGTTCGAACGCCCTGGAAGAGATGAAAGCTTCCTATGATCTTCCAATCATCGGTGTTGCAGAACCGGGCGCCCGTGCGGCACTTCGCGCCACCAGAAACGGTCGGATCGGTGTTCTCGGAACGGCTGCAACGATTCGTTCCGGTGCTTTTGAACGGCTCCTTCTGAAGGAAGTTCCCTCTTTGAAGGTAACGTCCCAGGCCTGCCCGCTCTTTGTTCCGCTGGTGGAAGAGGGCTGGTTCAGCGATGAGGTGACCCGCGAAGTCATCCGGCGCTATATCAGACCTTTGAGAGAAAACAAAGTTGATACCGTCATTCTCGGATGTACGCATTATCCTCTTCTAAGACCCCTCATCCAGGAAGAGATGGGAGAGAATGTGACATTGATCAACGTTTCGGAAGCAGCAACGCAGGAAATGAAAGATTTTTTGCATCAACATGGCATGGAGGCAGACCGCCCGGCCGGAACCTACGATTTCTATGCTTCGGACAGTATTGACCAGTTCCGCAGTTTCTCACGCCAGATCCTGGACATTGAAGATCTGACAGTTTCCAAGGTCAGCATTGAAAAATGAATAACGGGACAGTCTATATCAGCCTGACGAGCCATTTGCCTGGAGAAGAGGCGAATGTGCGCCAAATGAAAGCCGATCTTAAAAGGCTTCAGAAAGACGATTTCCACGCCCTGAGGCTCAGCTATGAGCAGGTGCTGGATCTTGACAGCGGTGAAAAAATACCGGAAATCATGACATTCCGGATTGGTGACAAGGGCAGAATAACGCGGATCAGCATGAAACGGCCAAAGACAGCCGTTCTGATGGAATTCGAAGAAGGAAAGACTTGTTTTGCCAGCTATCCGACTCCTGCCGGAATTCTGGATGTACAGATCCGGACCAGAAAAGTTGAAGGTGCATTAAGACCCGACAGCCTATACGCAGACGTATGCTATGAGATCCTCCTTGGGAATGCGAGCCAGGGCGAGATCAGGTTCCGGATCGAAGCCCGTCCGATGAATGATACGGAAACTTTTTGACAGGGACAGTTGACTATTTGAGGCAAATATACTACACTATTTTTTGACACTGAAAAGGCGGAGGATATCAGAGTGGATACTCTAGGCATTATATTTACAGTAGTACTGATCATTGCGGCGATCCTGGCCGGCATGTATTTCCTGGGAAGATATCTGCAGAAGAAACAGAATGAATCCCAGCAGCTGATCGATCAGAACAGGCAAAAGATCACAGCGTATATTATTGATAAGAAAAAAGCAAAAGTTTCGGAAGCCAACTTCCCGAAGTCGGTGATGGAGCAAATGCCCAAACGGCTCAAATTCTTCAAGATGCCGCTCGTCAAAATCAAATCCGGTCCGCAGATCATGACCATGTTCTGTGACAAGAAGGCATTTGAAGCGCTGCCTGTGAAGAAGCAGGTGCAGCTGGAGATCTCCGGCGGCTATATCCTGGGATTCTCAACCGGCAAGAAGGGCGAGAAGAAACCGGAATTCGAGAAGAAGCTGACCTGGAGAGAAAAGTTTGCGAACAAGATCCAGGAATGGCAGTCCAAAGCCAATCAGCCAGTCAAAAAGAATAAATAACATGAAGGAGGCCTCCATCAGGAAGCCTCCTAGTTTTTTGCCCAATCTGTGCAGCCTCAGGTCTGTACAGTGGTTTTGGCTTTTTTCTTTTTCTCCCAGATACAGCGGTTTTCCGGATCTTTAGCCCACCAGAGGAAGAAACCAAGCGAAGGGATGATTCCGAGACCCCAACCGATGGGTGCTGCCAGCCATACGCCAATCGTTCCCAGAAAGATCGGCAGCAGCACGGAGAGACCGATTTTGCTCGCCAGTTCCACGATGGAAGAAATCAGTGTGATCTTCACGGCGCCCATACCGCGAAGGATCGAGTTGACGCCCCAGATGGTTCCGAGCAGAACATACATGGCCGCTTCGATCCGAATCAGTTTGACGGCTTCCGTGAGTACGATCTCCTGAGGTTCATCCATGAAGAGCAGTGCCAGTGGTTTGGCAAAAACCATCATGACAGCGGTAGAGAAAAGGGTGAGGGCTACGACCAGCATAGAACCTTTGAAATAACCGCTGCGGATCCTTTCGAACTGGTGCGCACCGTAGTTCTGACCGGAAAAGACAGAAAAGGAGAATGCGATATTTGAGAAGGTCACGGTTGCAAGGTGCTCCACGCGAGAACCGATCGTATAGGCTGCCATGATATCCTTTCCAAAGGAGTTAATGACAGCTGTGATCACGAACATACCGATATTCAGTGTCACGGATTGAACGACCAGCGGCAGCCCGATGCGGATAAACTCGTTCATCAGAGAAGGATCATATTTCCATGCTGACCGGTTTGGACGAAGACGCTCATATTTCTTCATCATATAGCTGACACAGAGAATACCGGACAGAAGCTGAGAAAGAATCGTTGCCCAGGCAACGCCGGCAACACCGGCATTAAGACCCAGTACAAAAGCAAGATCCAGTACGATGTTCATCACAGAACTGAAGATCAGGAAATAAAGCGGCGTTCTGGAATCGCCGATCGCACGCAGGATCGCGGCAGAACCGTTGTAGCACATCTGGGCTATGGTAAGGCCGGATACGATCCGGATATAGGTAACAGAATCATCGATGATGAGCGGGTCCGTGCCGAGAAGCTGCATTAAGGGTCTTGCGATCAGGAAACTGACCAGTCCCAGAAAGATACCTGCAGCAACGACCAGATATGCAGCATGCGCGACGACCTTCTTTAGTTTTTCAGCCTGCCTGGCGCCTTCTGCCTGAGAAACAATGATAGACAGTGTGTTGGTGACACCATTGCCGAGGAACAGGATGAAAGCGGTCGTACTGGATGTCGCACCGATGGCAGCCAGTGCATCCGTGGAGACGAAGCGGCCGACTACAATGGTATCGACCATGTTGTACATGAGCTGAAATACACCGCCGATCCACATGGGGATCGCAAAAAGTACCATCAGGCGGATGGGATTGCCGACGGTCATATCGATCGATGGCTTTTTGCTTTTTTGTATGGACATAGAAAATTCCCTTTCCAATAGAGTCAATAATTACTTTGAGGGAAAAAAATAAATTTGTCAAGAGTAAAATGTTGTGTTATCATGCCAAAAGGAAAGGTAGGTGCAGTGTGAAAAAACGAATTCTGGCTTTATTATTGATTGTTGCCCTGATGGTTCAGCTTTCCGGCTGTGGAATCATTGAAGATATACTTTACGATGATGAAGACTGGGAAGATGAGTGGGACGATGAAGATTGGGAAGACGAGTGGGATGATGATTGGGAAGATGAGAGCAGTTCTCATGCATCTTCTCAGCATGGACACGACAGTTCACAGTCTGAATCTTCCGCTGCGACGACTTCAGAGGGGCTTTCCATGCAGGTATCGGAGCAGACCGGGCAGATGCTGATCGAGCGTCCCCAGCTTAGTACGATCACTCCCATGGGTGAAGAAGGTACATGGACCATTTTCGTTTACCTATGCGGAACGGATCTGGAATCGGACTTCTGGCAGGGCAGTCTTGGAAGCGGCGATATGGAAGAGATGAAAAAGGGAATTTCATCTGACAAGGTTCAGTTTGTTGTGGAGACCGGCGGAACCGATACGCGCGGAGGAGACTATTTCGACAGAAGCAAAAATATGCGCTTTCTGATAAAGGACGGACAGATCAGCAAGGTAGGAGAAGTATCCCGCTGCGGTATGGGAAGAATCGCTACACTGATCGACTTTCTTGACTGGGGTGTCCATAAATATCCGGCAGAACATATGGGTGTGATCTTCTGGAATCATGGCGGCGGATCGATCACCGGTGTGTGTTTCGATGAACTGGAACAGGATGATTCGCTTTTGCTTCCCGAGATCAATCAGGCCCTTCATTCTGTTTTTTCCAAGATGACGGATCGGTTTGAATTTATCGGTTTTGATGCCTGCCTGATGGGAACGATTGAAGCCGCCAACATTCTGGCTTCCTATGCGGATTATATGATCGCTTCTGTAGAAACTGAACCGGGCGGCGGCTGGGATTATGAAGCGATCGGAAAATACCTTTCGTCCAATCCCAAAGCAGATGGTCTGGCACTCGGAAAAATCATCTGTGACAGCTTCATGAAAGCCTGTCAGACCGATGGCGATATGGATCTGGCAACACTTTCCGTTATCGATCTTCAAAAAGTCGACGATTTTCTCATTCGTTTCAATACTTTTGCGCACGGTTTTTATGATGCCGGAGCAGAGGTTTCGAAACTCAGCGACATGGTCCGCGGCATCGAAAGCGCTGACAACTTCGGCGGCAACAACAAGTCGGAAGGCTATACGAACATGGTGGATCTTGCCGGCATTATCCGTGCCTGCGGCAAATACGGAACCGGGACAGAAGATGTATTAAAAGCTCTGGAGAATTGTGTGGCGTATAAAGTCAGCGGATCGATCCATCGTTCTTCCTGTGGACTCGCTATGTATTATCCGCTGGAAGTCCAGGGTTCTTCGGAACTGAAAACCTTCTCGGAGATCTGTATCAGCCCTTACTATCTTTCCTTTGTAGACCGGCAGGCGCAGGGCGGTGTACTGACCGCTTCCGAAGAAGAATATCAGGATGACACCTGGTTCGATGAGGACGGCTTCTGGAACTGGCTGTGGGAAGACTGGGATGATTATGACGACTACGAAGATTATGATGATTACGAAGATTACTGGGACGAAGACTATTATCCCTATGAAGATTACTTCGCCTATGCGGATGATCTGGAAGAAACCGGCAACAGCCCGCTGATCACATTCGAGGTCGAACCTCAGTTTGATGAGGAAGGCTATTACTATTTTGTTCTGGATGACTCGGGCTTATCCTATACCGCGGACGTTTATGCCTATGTCTTTGAAATGTCCGCGGATGAAAAGGATTTCATCGAGCTCGGCGAGACCTATGACATCTATGCTGACTGGGACAATGGTGAGTTTGCCGACAACATGGACGGTTACTGGCTGTCGCTGCCGGATGGGCAGAATCTGGCGACCTACATCGTTCAATCGGAAGAGGATTATACGATCTATACTTCACCGATCTACTACAACGGTGAGCAGATGTTCCTTCGTCTTCGGCAGAACAGCGACTGGTCAGTCGTCGTCGAAGGCGTCTGGGAAGGTATCGATGATTCCGGCGCGGCCGGCAGAAACCTGATCCAGCTGCAGGACGGCGATGTGATCATCCCGCGTTATTACAGTTATACTGCGGATGATTTTGAAGAAGGCGCCTACATGGGCGAGGAGTTCAAGGTCAAGGGTACGCTGGAGATCTACTATGATCTGCTGGAGCCCGGTGACTACTATTATATGTTCTGTATCGATGATATTTATAACGATTACTTTTTGACAGATGCAGTTATCTTCACGATCGATGAAGACGGCGGTGTATGGTTTTGAGAGGGAAAATGCGTAAACTGTGGATTTGCGAGGATGAGGAGCAAAGCCTCGAAAGGATAAGGGAAGAGGTGCAAAAGATCCTTCTTTCCATCAGGCAGACGAAAGATCCTGCTCTGACGATGAAGGTGGAATGCTTTTCAAACGGACAGCAGCTTTTTCGGGCACTTCCCGAAGATCTGGAATTACCGATCTTCCTGCTGGATGTGGAAATGCCAGGTCCAAGCGGATTTGAGATCGCCAGGAGTCTTCAGGATAAATACAGGGATCCACTCATCATCTTTCTGACTTCTCACGAGGAAAGGATGAAGGAAGGCTATCATGTGCGGGCGTTTCGGTATGTGGTGAAAAGCCGGATGGAAGAAGAACTTCCTGAAGCCATTCTTTCTGCCATCGATTATCAGAATCAGCATCAGGATATGGCACTGATCCTGCATCATGAAGGTACGATCTGCCGTATCTATACCAAAGAAATCAGCTGGGTAGAGAGAGAAAAAAGAAAGCTGTCGCTGCACCTCACTGACGGACGTGTGCTGACCGATCCAAGGGGTCTGACAGAACTGCTGGCGGAAATGGATCAGGACCGCTTTATCAAAGTATCGCCCGGTGAACTGATCAACCTGGATGAGATCAGCCGGATGGGAACCGGAGAACTCTATCTTCGGGACGGGACCGTTCGGACTATCAGTCGCCGGCGGGTGAGCGAAGTGAAGGAAGCGCTGATCCGTCGATGGAAAAACAGCCAGTAAGACAGAAATACCGACCGGTGGGACAGATGAGATCCTGCCGGTCGGTTTTTTGCTGCCTTTTCCATGATAGAATAAACCTGAGATTATTCTCGGGAGGTAAATATCATGAGAAAAATGAAGGGGTATCAACTCATCATTCTGCTGTTTATTCTGGCGCTGATGGCCTGTGGATGTCAGAAGCAGGAGGCATCCTCCGGCGAGGGGATAAACGAAAGCTCAGAGCTGGATAGTGAGCCTGAGGCGCAAACAGGGACTGTGACAGTTTATTATGTTTCTCAGCCGGACGAGATCCGGACCATGTTTTCTCTGACCAAGGAAGCGCTGCCGGAAGAGATTGTGCTGGACATTCATGAGTTTTCCAGTTATGCTGAGATGGAAACGGAAATTCAAAACAGTGGAATGCCGGATCTTCTGATGCTGGATATCGGTTATCTCAGTGGGTCACTGAATATCCGCACGATGACGGAGGATGGAAAGCTTCTGGATCTTCGTCCCTGGGTCGAACAGGAAAAGAATGCAGGTCTTCTTCAGGAGGAACAATATTTTCAGGGTGTGTTCGATGCAGGAGAGGTTGGAGGAAAGCTGGTTTACCTGCCGGTTTCAGTCAGCACCTATTTTGGTGTGACCACGTTTGATAAGATCGAATCTTCGGGACTGAAGGAAATCAGCCAAGGTTGGCATGTCCGTGCGAATCTTTCAGATCTTGTCGATACACTGCTGATGGAGCAGAATCGTCTGAATGAGACTTACCGGATGGTGACCTGGCCTACCATGATCATGGCGCCAACGTTGGAAATTCTTTACACGGAGATTCTTTCAGAGACCGGTGTTCTGAAAAAGGATCCGGTGAGCGGAGAGATCCAGGCAGATGAAGCAGGACTTGCAAAGATGGGAGAATATTTTTCTCTGCTGAAGCAGGACATTGAAGCAGTCGGAACGATCAAAAATTCTGATCGGATGGATACGCTGGATGACGCTTATCTGATGGCAACGCCCAATCTCAACCTGCCTCATCAGGCCAGATACTGGCAAAGCGCTTATCGGGATCTTTTAGATAAAGAAACCTCGCTGGTTTTCTTCCCGGATATGGCAGATCCGGATCGTTATGGTGCAAGTGCCAACATCGTCGGACTGATCAGCAGTGAAAGTGAAGTTCCCGGGGCAGCCTATCAGGTCTTAAGAGCGCTGATGGAAATACCTGCCAGGACATGGATCGGCATTACGATCGGTGATTTTGTCAACATCATTGGTCCTGTGAGCCGGAAAGTGTTCGAGGAGGAACTGACGCTTCTCACCGAGGATTATGGTGCTAAGTATAAGATCAATGCCCAGACATTTACCCGTATGCCCCTGGATGAAGAGGTGAAAGCACAGCTGGAAGATTGGGCTTTGAAAGTACAGATCCGACCGATTGCGGATCAGGATCTGATCGAATATGTCAAACAAAAGATAAAATGAGGAAAAAGTGAAACAAAGATTCTATTGCAACGGCAGCCACGTGGCTCTTCGAATCGGTGTGATCGTGAGTGTCTGTATCCTTTTCGGTGTCTGTGGGATCTGGCTGGCCAAGCACTTTCCACCAGATGCGTCGCTCGATCCATCAGAGGAGAAGACCCTTTTGTCCGTCTGGTATCATAAGGATGATCAGGTCATCTTTGATGCCATGATCGAAGGAGCCAAACCACTGATCGATTCAGGCATCCAGATCAACACGAGGGTTTTTGCATCGGAAGAAGCACTCGCAAAAGAGATCGATGAAAGTGGTATGCCGGACCTTCTGCTGATCCAAAGCCGGGAGCGGGATAGGATTCTGGATGGACGGAAACTGATGATGGAAGGGAAGATCTATCCACTCGATCTGTTTCTGACAATCGAGAAATCTTCCGGAGAATTCCAATCATCAGACTATTTTCCGGGTGTTATGGATGTTGGCGTGATTGAAGGTCAGCAAATGCTGCTGCCGCTGACGATCCATATTCCCTTTGTGATCGGTGAAAAGGACAGCATCGAAGCGTATCGGAAGGATCCCATGGATGGCAATGCCGTTTTCCGTGGACGGGTCGGAGGACCGGGTGCTTTACTGGAAAACTGGCTGATCTCCTCCGGTGCACTGTGGATCGATCTGGAATCCGGACAGCCAAGGATCGATGAGGAAAAGATCGAGCAAGCGATCCGGATCCTGCGGCATGTCTATGAAAATACACAAGTGTTTTATCAAAACTACCCGAACGGACAGATCTCTTTTACTGAGTGGCAGGATGCAGGGATGATGGTGATTGACGGAAGCAATGCCCCTTCCAGCATCCGGTATTTTGAAAGTGCCTATCAGGAACTGGGAGACGGAAGTAAAATCGATTTCGAATCGGCTGTACTTTCCGATTCTCTTCTTGCGGAAGTGGACAGCGTTGCGCTGGTCGGTGCCGGTACCGGACACGAGAAAGAAGCGTATCTTCTGGGACGCGCACTCATGGATCTTCCGCCGGAGAATTGGATCGCAGGAAAGATGGATTCCCCCATGATGGCGATTACTTCCGTCAACCGGACGAATTATCTTGCCCTGCTTGGCTATCTGGAATATGCCGATATGAGTTTTTACAGGTGGGATCAGAAGACAACGTTCCATCGTTTGCCGCTGTCAGAAGAATCTTCCGAGAAACTGCAGCAATTCACAAGGCAGATCGACCGTTGTTATCTGCCAGATTCGAAACTGCAGGATCTGCTGGAAGAGGCATTCAACGGCTTTGTCATGGTCGAGACCGATGATTTTTCCTCCTGCATGGACGTACTGCTGAATGGGCTTGTCCGATTATATGAAGGGAGATAGGCATGGGTTTATATCTTCTTTTTTCCGGGCTTATGATCTGGATCATGACCGCTGTTTCTGATCAGATGAAAAGTGCAAACAGATCCTGGAGCAACTGGATGTTTGTTCTTTTGGGTGCTGTACTTTGTGCGCTCAGCATCTTCCTGATCGAAAAAATCGGAGGGGTCGATTTCCTGCAGGGAGAAGACTTTTTTCTCTTATTTCTGCTGGTTTCGATCATTTCCAGTCTGTGGTTTTGCCTGGGAAGAGGGCAGACACGTGAAAGAAACGTCGGGACGGTTCTTCGGATCTTTGCTGCCGGTGCGATGCAGGGCTTGGTCCTTTATTTGCTGCAGTTGATCGTACAGATGACGATCGTTTACCTGTTCTTTGATCTCAGCAATCTGAGTTATGCAGTTCTGATGATCCGGTCCGATTTGAAGACGCAGGTGATCTATATCCTTTTGACAGCGCTGGTCTGGGGCTTGATCAGTTTCTATTTTTCCAAAAAGCTGACATTTCTGAAGAAGGTTTCCGACCGGACAAACGGCCTGCTTTTCCTGGGATTCGGACTGATGTTTGTGCTGGTTCTCTTATATGGAAGAGGTCTGTTTACTCTGCGTCATCCCAGTCAGGTGACCTACGTACTGCTCTATGGCATGATTGCCCTCGTCAGTCTGATGGTGATCGGACTCATGTCTTTTTCTGAAAAGGATCATGAGAAAGAAAAACAGCTGAGTGATATGGATCATACCAATCAGCTGATCAGCGCCGGCTATCAGAGCCTGAGTGAAAGACAGCAGGAACTTTCTAGACAGGCTCATGATTTTAAGAATCATCTACAGGTGATCCGTGGACTGGCTGCTGGTCAGCAAGAGGGGATCATTTCGTATATCGATGAGCTGCTTTCTTCTTCTCAGGGCTCATCCAGCTTTCATACCGGATCGCAGGTCGTTGACGCGGTGCTGAATGCCAAACAGCAGCTTTGCGAAGAAAAGAAGATCCGTTTCTCTGCCGAAATTCATCTGCCGGATGAACTGCATATTCAGCCAAGCGACCTTTGTATCCTTCTTTCCAATCAGCTCGATAATGCCATCGACGCATGCCTTCGGGAAGAGAAAGTGGATGCTTTGACCATTCGAATGACGATCGATACAAAGGAGGACTTTGTCTTTCTGATGACAGAAAACACCTGTACAGATGACCCGTTTGATGGGGATCTGCCTGCTTCGAATAAGCATCTTCCCTCGAAGAAAACAGAGCCCGGACATGGTATGGGCTTAAAGAATATGGAGTATATCGCCGCCAAATATGATGGATCTGTCCAATCCTCCTGGGATAGCGGCATCTTCAGTTCGGTGATCATGTTTCAGAATCACGAGAGAAAGGGAGACTGAGATGGCAGTCCTGATCATTCTGATCGCAGTTTTTTTGATGCTTCTCCTGCAGAGAAAGATATATCAGCGGTTCTGGAACTGGCATCTCGCTGCGGACATATCTTTCTCAGAAAAAGAGATCACAGAGGGGGAGGCAGTTGTGATCGAGGAAGAGCTGACAAACGACAAGATCCTGCCGCTTCCCTGGGTCCATCTGAAGTTTCAGGTGAAAGCCAACGGACAGACAGCTTTTTTCGAAAGTGAACTTTTTCATATTCTGTTTCATCAGCGGATCCGGCTTAAGCGAGAGAGAATGGTTTCAAAGCGTGGAATCTATCAGATATCCGACGTAGATCTGATCAGCTACGATCTCTTTCTGACGACAAAACTGATCGAAAGGATCCCTGTGGGTGCTCGGCTGATCGTTTATCCCTCGATGGTCAGTGCGGAAGAGATCCAGGTCCCCTTTGAAAATCTGATGGGTGATGTCATTACCAGGCGGTTTTCACAGGAGGATCCCTATCAGTTTAAGGGGATACGCGAATATCAGCCGGACGATGAATTCAAGCGAATCAATTTTCTTTCCTCTGCCAAAAGCGGGCAGTGGCTGGTCAATACCTTTGAATATACGCTGCAGCCGCGGGTGCTGCTGATTTTACTTTGTGATCGAACCGCCAATCTTTCCAACGAAAGTGAGTATGAACGGGCACTTCATCTGGCAGGAACACTTACTTCAATGATCGAAAACCAGGGAATCCCTGCCGCGATGATCAGTAATGGAATCGCTGAGTCTATGGCGGAAGAAATTCATCTGGATTATGGCTGCAGCTTGGATCATACCCGCTCTGTACTGGAAAGACTGGCAGGCGTTGATACGTCGAATGTCAGCATTTCTTGTCTGGAAATGCTGGAAAAAATAGAAAGCGAAATAGGACAGAATGACTTTATCGTCCTTCTGACACCGTATCGAAGGGACGATCTCATCTTGAAATATCAGGAAATGCAGGAGAGGAATTCGGTTTACTGGATCTCATCCCTTTCAGACAACCGTCTGTTCGATGAAGAAGAGGTGCCCCGTCTGGATGAAAAACTGGAAAACTTCACCTATGATAGGTTCTAAACAGTATGGTTATTAAAACGACGGAAAAAGTTCGTGGTGTTCATGGATTTCAGGAAACCTACGCCGAGGAACTGGATCATCGAACACCCATTCAGGAAGTGCAGGCCCTCTATCCAGTCTGGATGGAAGGCTTGAAAGTATGGCTGCTATTTGCTCCGATCCTGATCGTGATGCTGGCAGTCATCTATGCTGAGTACGGATATAGTCGCTGGTGGATCATGACCGGTTTTTTTGTCATGCCTTTTCTTTCTACGCTCATCCGGCGGAAAACTTCGAATCTTTTCCTGTTTATCATCTCCAGTCTGGTCATGGCGCTTTGGGTATTGCTGATGCCTGGACTTCTTCTGAAGATCCTGGGCGGAGGATTTGCCTTACTTTTAATGGTATACGGCATCGTGCGAAAGAACAGCCGCATCGAGCGGCCGCTTACATTGACGTATCTGATCTTTGTCCTGGTCTTTATCACGGTGACGGATCTGGTGATGCTCTCTAAGGATTTCACGGAATATCAGGCAGCGGTTCTTCTGGAGGGACTGGTCTATACCGGATCGTTTCTATTTCTGCAGCACCGGATAGCACTGATCGATTCACTGACGACGATCGACAAACGATCGAACCGGTCTATTAAGCAGATGACCCGGTTCAACTCCGTTCTTTACCTGGGATTCTTTGTATTGATCAGTCTGGCTTTTCTGGGTCTTTATGAGATCCGGCTGGGCAATCTGTTAAGTCTTCTGGCCAATTATGTACTACTCGGAGGAAGACGGCTCGTCCGAATGATTTTCAGTATCGAAGCAACGGAAAAAGCGATGATGCAGGAACAGGATCTGATTCGGCGGACCAATGCGGATATCGTAGATTTTCTGGGTGGGCATACAGCGGCATTCTGGGTAATCGCCCAGCGGATCCTGGTCATCGTGGTCATTATCGGAGCGATCGTTCTGGCTGTTTATCTGATGGTTCATATCTATCAAAGGTTCGGGCACAAGGTCGTTTATCACGAAAAGGATCTGGAAGTTTCGAGAGAATTCTATACGAGCCGAACCGGCCGGCAGAAGAGAAGAGGCCGGATCCGGGAACCGGAAGAACCCGTGCGAAAAAGGTATTATTATTTAGTGAAGAAAGAAATGGGAGAGACGGTGCTGCCCAGCGATACACCAACCGATGTTGCCGGGAAAGTACCAGCGGTTTCGGAGATCCTGTCAGAATATGAAACTGTCCGATACGGTGAGTGATCTTGCAGATGTTTCTTGCATTGTGTGATTTTGTGGGTATAATGAAAAAGAGAACGAATCGCACACAGAAAGGAAAGACAAATGAAAAAGCAGATCAAAGCAGATACTTTTCTTGAGTTTCGGTATGTGAGTGCACCTTCCTTCAGCCCGGATGGAAAAAAGGTCGGTTTTGTGGTACAGCAGGCAGATCTGAAGGAAAACACCTATCACGGTGATA
>JAEEGL010218093.1_pt1 | contig 15773 bp, 6 predicted proteins | sample 9134231 | NCBI WGS metagenome assembly JAEEGL01 (sample SAMN16246548, study PRJNA631951) | gut metagenome | biome: gut microbiome; feature: rumen; material: fiber-attached | host: Bos | place: Iran: Karaj | collected 2018-10
CTTGAAAGTCCCACTCCGAACAATGCATCTACAATGATATCCCAATCCGAATAGCTTTTGTTGTCTCTTATCTTGGAAAAAGTGACAGTCGTTGTTCCGTATTTTTCCAAAATCTTGAGCTGCTCCAAAAGAAGCTCCGAACACTTGGTAAGATCGCCGATAACGCAGACAGTCACGCCAAAGCCCCGCTGTTTGAGGAGTCTTGCCGCACACACACCGTCGCCGCCATTATTGCCAACGCCGGCTAGAACCAGTGCGTTCAGTCTTCTGGTTACATTTCTTCCACCGGCCCAATCTTCAATAGTATCCGCCACCTTCAGAGAAGCTCTCTCCATCAGGGTAAAAGTTGGTATCCCATAATATTCAGATGTATTGCGATCATAGCTCTTCATTTCCTGACTTGTTACAGCATACCTCATAACCCATCCCCCTGTCTTTTTGTCATGTTCTCATTATAACAGATAAAGTTATAGGCTGCCCTGAGGCAGCCTACAGATCATTCAACATATTCATCTTCATTTCCGGCCAGAGGCCTCCTGATAGGATGACGCCTGTTAGGATCATACTTCATATCAAATATCTCAATAACTTCCGGTCCAAAGATCTGATGCATATAGGAATAGAGATTATAATTCTCCATTTCTGTTTCCTGAAGCCTGATGATATTCTTTTTCAGCTCAATCCTGACTCTCGAGATCCACTCATCCAAACCTTTGATATCGGCAGTGTTCTCGTGAAGGCGTTCATAGCACACGCTCATGGTCTCAAGCATCAGCTTGTAATCCACGTCATATATCTCGCGGGACAGATCAAGCAGTTCATCCTGATGATTGTCCAGCCTTTCATTACATTCATTTATAAGTCGAGTTCTCTCCTGGATCTCTTTCTCAATGGAAGCAGCGTTACCGGATTTGTTGGCCTTGTCCCTAAGGGGCACAATCTCACCAAGAAGCTTTTTCTTGAGCTTCTTGATATCCTTGGTCTCGCTTCTGATCTTGCCGTCTCTCTCAACAAGACGATTAAGTTCATTGGCAAGGGCCTCTATTTCAGGTGTCATCTCTGTCTGGGTAAAAAGCTGGTGCCACTTATTATCCAGGGTCAGAATAGGAATACTCTTCCCCTCCAGGGCAGCTATATAACTTTCCGTATCTTTCGCCATCAGATTCTCTCACTTACCTTCCCTCAAAAATATTTTGAAGGATTTAATGTTTGTTCGTACCTGTTAATATTATACGATAATTTCATTAAACTGTCAGATAAATGTACATTTTCTACCTGAATATTGTTAGGAACCTCAAGATCAACATGAGCAAAATTCCAAATAGCCTTGATTCCGCACTCTGCAAGCTTATGTGCCATCGGAACTGCCTGCTCCTTGGGAATAGTAAGAACCGCTATCTCGATATTATTCTTTCTGACAAAATCTTCCATTTCGTCAACAGGTCTTACTTCCACATCTCTTATCATGGTGCCGTACAGCTCAGGATTGCAGTCGAAAGCTCCCTTAAATACAAACCCTCTTCTGGTGAAATTTGTATATCCCGCAATGGCTTTGCCAAGATGTCCCGCACCAATGATCACAAGACTGTGCTGCTTGTCAATGCCCAGAATCTTACTGATCTCATCGTAGAGATAATTGACATTATATCCATATCCCTGCTGTCCAAATCCGCCAAAGTTGTTGAAGTCCTGTCTGATTTGAGAAGCTGTAACCTTCATGATATCACTTAATTCCTGTGAAGATATCCTCTCAACGCCCTTCTCCTTAAGATCTCCAAGATATCTAAAATAGCGCGGAAGCCTGCTGATAACCGCCTGTGATATATCCTTATCCGCCATAACCTCTCCATTCTCAATATTATGTCATTTTTATATCATCCAACAAAGTCAGTAATAAGCGCACTTTGTTAATAAATTCTCAATTATAATTATAGCTTTGCGTTAAATTAATGTCAATTGTAAAAAGGGACCGGGGACTGCCAAAAAATACTTGGCAGCCCCCGATCTAATCATAATTATTCAGAGATAATTATCAAATTGTTTTTGGACCACTAACTCCATCCCCTAGGCCCATTTGGTCCATCAAAGTTTCTTCTGAACAATCTTGAACTTGATGACCTTGGTACCTTCGTACTTACCGATACCGCGAATGGTTACCTGGGCGGTGCCCTTCTTGATGTTGTTCTTGTAGGTGCCGGGTACGATCTCGTAGTCTACGCCGTATACCAGCTTGGTTCCTGCGGAAGCGTTCTTTCCTACATAGAGAACCAGGTCAGGATTCTTAGGATCATCGGCTGAGGTCTTGAGCACGATCTCCTTGGAGGTGTAGGTCTTCTGGATCTTGTTGTACTTGGCGCTGGCTATCTTGTTGCCGGTGATGTGGTAAACAGTTGAGGCTGTGCCCTTGTAGTTGCCCTTAAGGGTTACGGTTGCCTTAACGTATACACCATCCTTAGCATACTGGATGCCTGCGATACCCTTGATGAAGTTTGCGAAGGCGGCCTTCATGTCGGCATCTGTGATGTGCTTGGTCTTGCCCTCGTCAAAGGTGCTTACGCTACTGATATCGTAGCTTACAGCCTTCTCAAAGTCTTTGTTCTTAACCAGCTTCTTGCCTGACTCGGTCTCTGCAACTGTAGGGATCTTCAGGAAGGATGAAAGCTTGGTCTTAGCGCTTTCCTTGCCAAAGAGGTCCTTGGCTGTTGCTGTGAGAGTTCCGTCGCCATCAACTACTTCGCAAGGAACTACTTTATACTTACGTGTTACAGTACCCTTGTAGTTGCCCTTACCGGTGATCTTAACTTCTGCATCAACTCCGGCGTTCTTGTTCTTAGCAAAGGTCAGCTTGTAGTCTGTCTTCTCTGCAAGAACCATACCATCAACCAGGATTCTGACTGAAGTCTTAGCTCCTGCCTTTGAATACATGGCAGTCTTGTCAGTTGTGATCTTAAGCTTATCCTTGCCGTCCTTAAGTTCATACTGGTCGATCTTGAACTTAACCTTCTTGGAGCCGCTGTAGTTGTTGTTACCGGTGATCACGAAGGTTGCATTCCCGGCCTTGGTGTTATTCTTGTAACTTACTGAGAAGTCAGGTTTAGCTACGCCTGTCTCGCCATCCCAGTGAAGAACTGCAGAGCCATCCTTAACTACAACCTTAGTCATATCCTGAGTGATTCCATTCTTGCTAAACGGATCATAGGTTACCTTGGAGCTGAAGCCTGTAACAGCTACTTTGCTGATGCTCTTTCTCTTGATGGTGAACTTAACCTTCTTCTCACCGAAGAGTCCCTCTACGCCCTTAGCCTTGGTGATGGCTTCAACGATGACTGTTCCGGTGCCGGCGCACTTGTTATCAATGTAGGATACCTTGTAATCAGTGCCTTCCTTGTAAGACTTCTTACCAATCTTTACAGTAACGGTAGGCTTGATCTCGCCGTTCTTATCCTTATCTGTTACATATACGAAGCTCTTCTTGCTAAGTGTTACCTTTGCCTTGGACAAAAGAGCCTTCGACTTATCATTGAGGATGTTGACAACTACTACCCTTGATCCGGTGAAGTTGTAAGTCTTCTTACCCTTGTTAGGTTTAACCTTAAGGAGCATTACATAGGTCTCCTTGAAGGCTGACTCTGCTGCAGCATTTGCATACTTGGCAGGATCCTTGGATACTGTTACTCCATCAGCCTCGTAAACAGGCTTGTAGTAAGAAATAGTGTAATTGCTCTTAGCTACGGTCTTAAGGCCGTTCCAGAGAAGCTTAGGTGACTTCTTTTGCTTCTTACCTGTGTAGCTGAGGAAGAAGTCGTCTGCGCTGAACCAGTCAGTCTGCTGGCCTTCTGTAGCTGTTTCTGCGGTCTCTCTATCAACTCCGATATCCAGAGGCAGGATCTGGAAGGTATCAGTTACCTTATCCTTATAGTTGCCCTTACCGGTTACAGTAATAGATGCTGTTCCGGCATTCTTGTTATTCTTATACTTAACTGTGTAGTCCTTCTTAAGAGCCAGCTTGATACCTGCACTGTATACAGCCAGGTCATCCATCTTGATGGCCTTACCTGTGTAATATACAGGATCCATAACTCCGGTAACTACCATATCCACACTGTTCATCTTATCCTTGGTTGTAAGTGTCAGATGAACATTTGCATCTGTGTAGTTCCTGCTGGTAAGAGTAACTACCATCTTACCTGTGGTTCCAACAGGGATCTCTCCGGTAATATCATACAGGAGGCTCTCTCCGTCGAGACGCAGGTTAGTCATATACTTGAACAGGTCTCCTGATGGATCTGTTGTTATGCTACCGCCTGTAGGATTGAATTCTTCAAAGAGACACTCTGTAAGGTTTACATTACCTTCAGTAGTCTTCTTAGGAGAAACATCGGCATACAGGTAGCTGTCTGTGTAGTCGTGCTCAGCCTTGTTGATGATCACAACGATACACTCAGGATCTGTGTCTGCATGGTTCTTGTCAGGTGCTTTGCCCTTGAACCAGATGTAGTATACGCCTGCTTCTGTTGTGGCAGGTACTTTCTCACTGAACTCCTCATCTGCAGGAGCTGTCACATCGTTTTCGCCAAGAGCATAGACCATTACATAGTCGTCTGTAAGCTCTGTCTTGGGCTCCTCTACCAGTTCAACTTCCTGACCCGTGTAGACGAGATCCTCGCCGTCCTCGCCCTTGGTTGGCTTAGGCTTCTGATCCTCTGTGAGCTTAGGTGCAGGTACAGGAAGGATCTTAGCTTCAATAAGTTCCGGCTTACTCTCTTCGTAGTTGGAAGGCTTCTCACCCTCTTCAGGTGTCCTTACAACCTTGAACCAGATGTTATACTCACCGGCATCCTGTCCGGTAGGTACTTCCTTGGAGTATGCATCCTCTGATGCAGGAGGATTCTCGATGTCTTCTGATACAGCGTAGAATACATCGTAATCATCAATCTTCTCCTTAGGAGCATTTATAACTTCCATGGTCTTTCCTGTATAAACAGGGAAGTTGCCCTCGCCGTCCTTGACTGCTGTAGGCTTCTGATCTTCTGTAAGCTCAGGAGCAGGCATAGGAAGGATAGTAACTACTATAGGTGTAGGTCCGATATCGCCGTGGGTATCATCACCTTCAAGGATGTACCAGACGGTGTACTCGCCGGCATCTCTACCCTTAGGGATTTCATCTGTGAACGCGTCCTCTGAAGGAGGTGTTGTAGGATCATCACCAATTGCATACTCGATGGTGTATCCATCAGGCAGGTCATCTACAGGTGGTTCCAAAAGAACTATGTCATCTCCTGTAAAGGTTGCTGCCTTACCCTGCTTAGGCTGAGGCTTCTGTTCTTCTGTAAGTTCAGGTTTTTCTTCTATGATCTTTACGATTATAGGTTCACCGTAAACATCCTCATGGTCTCCATCAGTGCTCTTATATCTTACCTCTACTGTGTAGATACCGGGTTCATTGCCCGTAGGTATCTCTTCTGACCAGGTCTCGCCGCCATCGATGCTGTACTCGATGATGTCGTAGCCTTCAGGCTTCTCTGCAGGAGGTATTACAAGCTCTATTGGCTTACCCTTGTATTCCTGCTCCTCTACGCCGTGAGGCTTCTGCTTGTCAGTGATATCCTCAGGCTTAAGGGTTGCAGGAGCTTTCTTAATTTCAACATCGATACATCTTGGAACGGTATCTCCCTTTCCTGTGTCTGTATCGCCCTTATACCATACATGGTAAGTTCCGACCTTTTTGCCCTTAGGAATTCCGGTACCAAAATCCTTTGATCCGGGTATCTTTGTATCGTCTTCGCCCAGGGCATACTTGATCACATAATCATCAGGAAGCTTTCCGACAGGTCCTTCAACAAGTTCCTGCTCGTTTCCGTCGTATACAAGATCCTTCTTGCCGGCAGGTATCTGGTCATCCTTAAGAGGCTCAGCTGCCACGATGGTTGCAGTCAGGTCATCACTGTAAACATCTTTCTTGTTCTTGTTCTCGAACTTAACAAGGATGTCGTAAGTTCCGGGATCAGTTCCTGTAGGAAGCTCTGTAGTCCAGGAGTTTCCGTCATCCACGCTGTAGACAGGAACATAACCACTGTAGGTCTCCGGAAGTTCATCCTTAGGAGCATTAACCAGTATTACAGGGTCTCCTGTATAAGGAAGCTTGTCTCCCTTTGAGGTAGGCTTATAGTTATCCGTAAGGGAATCTGTAGGCGCATCAGCCTCCCGGATGGTGGCCTTAAGGCATACAGGTCCGAAGTCGCTCTGCTTCTCCCCGCCCTTGATAACGAACCATACATAGTAGGTGTCTGCATCTTTTCCCTTAGGGATGGTTGTGCCAAAATCCTTATCCTCAGGAACCTTTTTATCGTCAGTTCCAAGGGCATACTTAACGGTGTAGCCCTCAGGAGCCTGCTCTTTTGGCTTATTAACAAGTTCCTGGTCACTTCCTGTGTACTTGAGGTCCTTCCTGACCGTAGGCTGCTGGTCATCTGTGATATTTGCTTCAGGAACTGTCACGATGATATCATCGCCCTTGATATCTTCGTAGTTCTTACTTACATACTTAACCTTTACTTTGGTTGTTCCGGGGCCGTCAGCCTTAGGAACTTCGTCGGTCCAGGTCTCACCGCCATCGGTGCTGTACTTGATCTCATATCCTTTAGGAAGCTCTGTAGGAGGAGTGATGATGTCAACAGGTTTTCCTTTGTATACAGGATCTTTTACAGCCTTGGGCTTGTGGGCCTCGGTAGGCTCTCCCTCAGGTGCAGGAGCCTTCTCGATGACAGTAATGATAACCTCAGGCTCTGTATCAGAGTGCTCATCATCGCCCACCAGCTTGAACCAGGTGTAGTAGGTTCCGGCATCAGTCTGTGTAGGAATATCCTTCTTGAACTTATCATCAGAAGGAACCTTCTTATCATCTTCTCCAGGAGCATAAACTACCTCATAGCCTGTAGGAGGATTCTCATCCGGCTTATTAACTGTAGGGATAGGCTTTCCTGTATAAATAGGATTCTCGCCCTCCTCATCAGTAGTAGCTGTAGGCTTCTGGGATGGCTTAACTGTAGGAGCTTCAGCAATCTTAACGATGATAGGATCGATCACGATATCATCATAGAGATCGCTCTCATACTTAACGTATACAGTGTTATCTCCTGTAGAGGAGCTCTTAGGAATATCTTCACTAAAGGTCTTGTTATCTGTGCTGTACTTAATCTTGTAGCTCTCAGGCGCATCTTCTGTAGGCGCGTCTACAAGCTCAAGAGGAGTTCCCTTGTAAACAAGGTTCTCTTTTGCCTTAGGCTTCTGGCCATCGGTGAGGGTATCCTTAGCCGGAGCCTCGCCCTTACTGATGGTTACTGTGATGCATACAGCATCAGTATCACTGTGGTCCGCATCGCCCACGAACTTATACCATACGTAGTAGGTTCCTACCTTCTCAGTTGTAGGAATGTCCTCTGTGAACTTATAAGAAGCAGGAACATTTGTGTTGTCTTTGCCACTTGCGTACTTGATTCTGTAGTTCTCAGGCGCAGGTTTCTTAGGAGAGTTCAAAAGAACTATCTCTTCTCCTGCATATTTCCTGTCACTTCCTGTAGGTCTCTGGTCGTCCTGGATAGTAACAGGGCCTTCTACAGTGACAGTGATGTCCTCGCCCTCTATATCCTTATAGTTCTTACTATGGTACTTGGTCTTGACTATGTATTTACCCGGCTTATCAGGCCTTGGAGGATCATCGTCCCAGTTTTCGCCGTTATCAATACTGTACTCAATCTCGTAGTTCTCAGGAAGCTCTGCGGGTGGATTAACGATAAGTACAGGGCCGCCCTTGTATACAGGATGTGGAACAGCTGTAGGTTTCTGTGATGTTGTAGGAACGCCGGCAGGTGCAGGTGCCTTATCAATAACGATGGTGATGCATACAGGCACTGTATCCGGAACGTCACCAATACCCTCTGCCTTGTACCATACATAGTAGGTTCCGGCATCTATGCACTCAGGTATTTCCTCTTTGAACTTCTCAGGGGCAGGAGCAGTCTCGTCGTTCTCTCCAAGGGCATACTTCATGATAGTGCCTGTAGGAGGATCAGCCTTTGGCTTATTCAATGTCTTAATAGGCTCGCCTGTGTAAACAGGGTCCTTGGTAGGTGTAGGCACCTGATTATCTGTAAGTACTGCTGAAGCCTTGATTTCTGCAGAGATTTCAGGAATAGTGATGTCCTCATAGTACTCACTTGTGTATCTAGTCTCTACAGTGTAGGTCTTTGCATCTGTTCCTGTAGGGATATCCTTCTGCCATTCTGTCTGTCCTTTAAGTCTGTACTCAATGACATAGCCATAAGGAAGATCCTCAACAGGTCCTCTCAGAAGCTCAGTAGCCTTTCCGGTGTAGGTAAGTCCGGTTCTTGCCTTAGGCTTCTGGTTATCAGATAGAGTCGGTGCCGCACCTTTCTTTATAACTACTGTTAGGCACTTAGGCACAGAATCATTGTGTGTGTCATCGCCGCTGTACTTGTACCATACATAATAAGTTCCGGGCTTTGTAGTCTTAGGAATCCTTACGGAATAATCTCCTCTTTCGGGCCATGTGGTGTTGTCTTTTCCAAGGGCATAGACCATTACATACCCTGTGTCAGGATCTTCCTCTGGCGCATCACAGATAGGGATTGGATTATCGCCAAATTCAGGATTCTCATTAGCTGTAGGTGCCTTTTTACCGGTAGGCTCAGGTCCTGCAGTGATGGTTACAGTAATATCTGTTCCATCAAAATCATTATAATTATCACTTATGTACTTAACCTTGACAGTATACTCTCCGGGGGTAGAAGGAGTCGGAGGCTCCTCTGTCCAAGTAGTTCCGCCAATGCTGTAGCGAATCGCATATTCACTAGGAAGCTTTACCGGAGGAGTAATGATCTCTGTAGGCTCAGCTCTGTAGAGAATTGGATTCTTGGCATGAGGCTTCTGCTCATCAGTAAGGGATGTAGGAGCACTTCCCTTAGCGATGGAAACCTCCAGCTTGACAGGGGTACTGTCAGAGTGGTTTGCATCACCTGCTACCTTATACCATACGTAGTAGGTTCCTCTGTCCTTTCTCTTAGGAGCGCCTTCTGAATAGGACAGGCTATCTCCCGTAGCACTGGCATCTGTTGTTATTGCATATACAAGTTTTCCGCCCACAACCTTTGCGGAAGAAGCATTAACAAGGTTCTGGGATGTGCCATTGTACTTAAGATCTGTAATTGCAACAGGTGGATCAGTGACTGATGCTGCAGCCTTGGCTATGGTTGCAGTTACGGTCACACCTTTTATTGTTTCATAATATTTACTCTCATACTTAACGTCTACTGTATAAGTGCCCACCTCGGTCTTCTTAGGAATAGTTGTAGACCAGTTCGCTCCACCATCAGTAGAGTAATATACTGTATATTTGGATGGTGTTGTCTTGGGCGCACTTATAATCTCTTTGGCATTTCCATCATAAGAAAGACCTGTCTTAGGTGTTGGCTTATTGTCATCTGTAAGAGTTGGTGCCGGGGCCTTTCCGATAGTAACAGGGATGCACTCCGGAGCAGAGGCATTTCCTGTTGTAGTGTTAACAAGCTTGAACCAGTAGTAGTAGGTTCCTGGCTCAGTCTCTTTAGGAACGTCTATATTATATTCTGTTGTAGGTGCATTGGTAGAATCTGTTCCCTTTGCCCATTTAACAACGTAACCGGCAAGAGGCTGTTCAGGACCATTGTAAAGAGTGATCTCACTACCGGTGTAAACAGGATCCTTGCCACCCTCGCCCTTCTTAGGCGTAGGCTTCTGCTTGTCTGTAGGCTTAAAAGCAGGAAGGATCGTGAAGCTGACCTGCGCAGTTGCTCCCTCAACAGTAACCTTTGCAGTATAGGTTCCTTCATTTTTAACATTAGCTGCAGCAACCTGTGTTGTTCCCTGCCAATATGTAATAGAAGGGTTAGGGAAAATATCCGGGTTGTAATCTTCGTTCAGAGTTGCAGCCTTTGCACTGCCGGAATAATACAGGTCTGCAGGCGCACTGATGGTCAGTGTAGTGCCTGCAGTCACAGGACATCCGGGCGTACAGGTAGCTGTAATGGTTGCACCGCTTGCTGTATAGGTCCAGCTGTGGGAATGATCTATTACCTTTGCTTCTTCGCCTTCTTTTATGATTGAATAGTTCCTACTATCATCAGCAAAGAAGTAAGTAGCAGGATTAGCTGTACCCATGACTGTTGACCAGCCATCTGTAAATATTCCCTTCCAGGCTCCAAAAAGTGTTATTCCTATTTTGGCGTTGGCACCTAATGGCTTGCCTTCAATCAGTTTAATTTTAACCGATGATCCACCACCATACGTACCTCCTTCCAGAGACAGATTATTCACGTATCCCTGCGGTTGGCTTGTGCTATTATTCTGGATTATTGAATCTCCGGTAATAGTTACTGTAGCAGTTTCATCTACAAAAACACCTCCGCCTTGACAACTGACTTCCGCAGTATTGTTACAGATTTTTCCTCCATTCATTATGAAGGTACCGTTCATTAATACTCCGCCACCATGATAATTTGACTTGTTATAGATAATGGCTCCGCCGTTCATGGTAAACTTACCATATTCTCTAGGAACGCATACACCTCCACCACCTGGCTGAGGACTCGTATTGGTATTGTAGTTACCAATGATTGTTCCTGCATTCATGGTGAACTCTTTAGCATTATCGTCGATTGGGTCAAAATAGACACCTGCACCATTTGCACCATATCCACCGGTGATATAACCACCGGTAAAGGTCTCATAGTCTGCAGTTAATGTGTCATCTACTTTGGCCAAGCCATCCGTCACTTTATATTTATGCTCTGTTCCGGGTACAGAATCATCTATGGTCAGAGTTGCCTTATTCTTAAACAAAATACAACTACTAGAATTACCACCGCCAATGATTCCATGGCCTTTTAGATCCAGTGTTACAGATATACCATCCAGTGTCCAACTCCTAGGATCACTTAAGTTAACATCCTTTGTCAGATAGTAGCTTCCAGACTTACTAGGTAAACTGTTAGATGCATCATAACTGTCGCCATTCTGTGATTTAGCAAGAGCGTCAGTCCATTCCTTAGAGGTGGTAGTAGCCTCTTCTTCTTTTGCTTCTCCTCCTTCTATCGTGATTAGATGATCCTCTATATCCGCAGTGAAGTAATTCTTAGGGTCAGCTGTGCCCATTTTTGTTGCCCAGCCATCAGTAAATGTCCCATCCTCATTCTCTGCTGTTACTCCAATAGAAGCACCTGAAGTCAACGCTCCGTCAATGATGAGCTTCCCACCATTGAATAAGCATACATTTGACTTCTTACTTGGTGTTTCAAGAGTTTCTTTTACTAAATTATCAATTATCTTAACATTACCTGAAATCTTAATCTCATGTTTGCTCGATACAAAAAAGGCACCGTAAAGTCTTTTACTTATATTTTCTGATATAGTTCCACCAGTCATGGTGAATTTGCCAACCGTATTGTTGCGTTCGCCTCTTGATATATATACCGCACCACATTCTTCAGAAGCAATGTTTTTAGAGATGGTTCCACCATTCATCGTAAATGGAGAAGAAATACTAAACGTGTCATCATTAAAACAATATACACCGGCACCCGATCCGCTTTCGTTCTCACTAATTGTTCCATTGTTAAGAACAAATCCGCCATTATATATCAATACGCCGCCGCCGTTAGAACTAGTACTCGTCGCCTTGTTCTTGGTAATGGATCCGCCATTCATTGTAAAGGTACCAGACGGTTTATTGTAGTATACACCACCACCTGTCTCTGCCTCATTTTCTGTTATATTTCCGCCATGTAAGGTGAAGTTACCTTTTACATAAACACCTCCTCCATATTTAGCTTTGTTTCCGGTAATATTACCGCCGTACATATTAAAGGTGCCGCCTAATGCTACGTTAACACCACCGCCGTTTTCTAAACCATCTCCTAAATTAGTGGCATTTCCGCCCGTTATAGCTCCGCCACCTTGACAATCATAGAGATTCAAGGTAGAACCTGTTCCCACCGTAATTACAGAGCCGGAATTACCATCGGCCAGCGAAATTTTATGCCCATTAAGGCACAGATTAATTGTGACGTAAAGAGGAGTTATCCATGTAGACGTAATGGTAATATCCTGTGCCAGATAGTAATTACCTGGGGTAGTAGGAAGAGATGTTATTCCCGTAGTAAAAGAAGGCTCTCCGTCTTCATGTGTATGTGGAGGTGGATTCTTAAAGGCAGCTTCTCCATGATCATCAGTGCCAACTGCGAAGTTTGAATTATCACTGAAGAAATAATCCTTTGGATCAGCTTCTACCATCTTCGTATTCCAGCCCTCGGTAAATGTTCTCAAGGCGTCAGTATAAACTCCGATATGTGTTCCAGCATCCAGCGCACCGTCTATAGTAAACTTGCCACTACCTGTAAACATCACATTAGGTGTTCCCACAATAGCATTATGGATTTTAGGACTGCCACCGCTAAGAACATAACTATCTGTATCGCCTATTAAATAAACTTGGCTAGTGCCGTCCATCGATTTATTATTTGCTATCTCTGCGGTTCCACCCATAGAGAAAGTTGCGCCTTCAGAACCAAGTACATAGACAGCCGCACCACCTGTTGAAACATTAGTACCACTCAAATTAGCGTTATAGCATATAGTACCGCCATCCATATTAAATTGGCCGTTCATTGCGCCAACTGCACCACCTATATATGCTACATTACCAATAAGGGTACCACCATGCATATTAAAGGTAGACGAAGCATGAGTTATATAAACAGCACCACCTTTTGTGTTTTCAGGCGTTAAAGTATAATATGCATATCCTCCTGTAATATAGCCTCCGTTTATCTTGACGACACCATTACCATTGGAATCAACACCTTCAGTACCATTATAACTATCGCTTACAGCGGTACCTTTCCAATTTTGCAATGTAATGTAATGTTCAATCTCATTATTACAGTCATATAAATCCAATATCCCACCGTTATATACCATAATTACAGATTTTGTACCACAACCTTTAATGCCATGTCCATTAAGGCAGAGTTTTATATGCTTGTCACCACCTAAATTGTCTCCATTTACTGCCCAATAGCTATTGTTAGTAAGCACAACATCTGTTACGAGATAATAGCTTCCTGCACTTGATGGTAGGCTGGTAGCATTATCCCAAGCAGTCCATCCTTCATGATTATGCTCGTCATCCATATCATTATTGATTTCATCATCCTCATCAGAAGGTCCCTGACGATCTTTATCCTCATCGTCAAGGTTTATGGCTTCCTCTTCTGCAGTTTCTTCGTCTTCATCATCGATGATTATTACGTCCTCAGGGAGTTCTACTTCTTCTCCTCCCCCTGACTCATCTTCGATGACTTCATCCTCAAAATCTACTACATCCTCATCAGTAATAACTATCTCATCCTGACGGGATGTAAGCGAGCTGTAATCTTCTGCTGCGTACGACTTTATAGACGTACCTGGTATTAACGTAAATACCAAAGTCAGCATGAGAATAAAGCTAATCACTCTTTTAACAGCTATTTTCCTCATAAGCACTTTACCTCCTGGCCACATAGTTTATTGGTTTACTAGGTCCTAAATAAGTTTTTTTTATCAACGCAAAAAGCCGCCGGAATCGAAGATCACTCTTCCATTCCTGACGGCTTTTATCATCCGGTCTCTATATATGATATTCCTGCAAGCAGCGTTATTCTGTCTGTCTGTCTGTCTGTCTGTCTGTCTGTCTGTCTGTCTGTCTGTCTGTCTGTCTGTCTGTCTAAGGATTGTATTCCTAGGCTCCATACAAATCAACCTCTTATAAAAAATAATTCCATTTAAGTCTGCGGTACATGAATCATTTTATCATTCAGAGAATTTGATTTGGTCGTTTTTATCGTCTTTTCATATTTATTTAATCATAATATTACTTAAAAAGCTCTTGCATTTTGGATGACTACAAAGAGTTGTGGTCAGCTCTTTTCCCACCACAAGAAATCCTGTGGCAGTCAGAGGGACGGTTCTTTTGACTGATATTCTCATAAGTAAATTCTTTCTACATACTCACTTATTTCACAAAAATCTATTTCCAGTCTGCCGTCATAAATCCCTACCGGGACTTTCTTGTCAAAGCCATAGATTGAGATGTCATCGTCATCTCCCTCTATATCGAAGAGATAGACTACTACATTCTTTTTCCAGGGATCAACCATCCAATATTCGCGAACACCGGCGTCCTTGTATTTCTTGGATTTGATGTAGCGGTCTTTCCTTGAAGTTGATGGCGACAATACTTCTATTACAAAATCCGGATTCCCAAATAGATTTTTCTCATTAAGTTTCTTAGGGTCGCAGAGTACGAATACATCAGGTTGTACCATGGTTCTATCATCGCAGTCCAGCTGCACATCGGTTGGTGCCATGAATGGAATGCAGTTGCCCTTGTTTTCCCTGATGAAATTGCTGATAGCTCTGAAGAGCTCTCCAATAAACAATTGATGGCGCGTCATAGGGGCATTCATGTAAAAGAAATATCCATCTATCAGCTCAACTCTGACATCATTAGGAAGAGCATAGTAATCCTCGACTGTATATTGCCCCTGAGCCTTACCATTAAAATGTTCAAGATCAATAGCCCTTCCGTTTCCATTATATATGGCCGACTCCTCCATTAATCCCTGGGAATCATAATCGTCATGCATGTATTTAAGATAAGACTCCTGTCTTTGGGCCAGAACCTTAGATAGCTTATCTATAGTTTCAAAACGTGGTGCCTTGGTCTCTCCGTTAAATATTTTCTGTACGGTTCCAAGTGGAACTCCGGACATCTCCGAAAGCATCTTAAAAGATAAACCCAGTTCCTTCTTTCTCTGCTTCATTTCATCAATAGTCATGAGTGTGCCTCCGTTTTTCAACCTTTATATGCAAATCATACTATTATTTCAACCGTTTATCAACCGCTGGAGTCACTGTGGGAACCTCGGGGACGGGGTTATGGGTCCATTTTTTCTGTTTGAATTGCGCAAAAAAAGCTGTAGAGAAATGAAATAGATCATTTCTCCACAGCTCATAATACGAGTTGAGTGTTTAGTTTTTGCTCCTCATAGAATCCAATTCAGCCTGAAGCTTTTTTATGATATCGGCCTGCTCAGCAATGGTGGAATCTTTGTTTGCAATTTGTGCATCCTTGTTTGCAATTTGAGAATTCTTATTAGCTAACTCTGCAGCCTGATCAGCTATGGTAACATCTTTTTCAGCAATAACCTTATTGAATTTCTCTTTTGTATCTATTACTCCGGCAGCATACTCTGATGCCATCATTTCACGGTATCTTCTTTGGCCTTCTAGCATTTCAGCGGTCTGATTGTCTGTATTAAGCGTAAAGATCAAGGTTCCCACCTCCTTCACTTCAGGGGAGTCACTGGAGACGTTTCATATTGACTCATGTTTTTTTAACAAATCAAACTAATTTTTTCAAGGCATCATTTTCTGCCTGTAGTTTTGCTATAAGAGCATCCTTCTCAGCATTTTCAGATTGTAATCTTACGCGCTCAGCCTCGCCTTCCTTACGTCCTTCCTTACGTCCTTCCTTACGACCTTCCTCGACGCCCTGATGGTATAGTCTTACCTCCGGTAAATCTAAAACCTTTCCACCCATAACACCACCTACCTTTTCCTGCACAGCTTTGTGTTTAACAGTAAGTTTGTATAATACCTTATGTGTTAATCTAATGATA
>JAEEGL010876000.1_pt1 | contig 15773 bp, 8 predicted proteins | sample 9134231 | NCBI WGS metagenome assembly JAEEGL01 (sample SAMN16246548, study PRJNA631951) | gut metagenome | biome: gut microbiome; feature: rumen; material: fiber-attached | host: Bos | place: Iran: Karaj | collected 2018-10
CGGGTTGGGACGAAGCGATGTCTCGAACCGGTCACGGAGTTCGTCGGGAAGCATGACCTCATCACCGATTACGCCGGCTTCGATATCATCACACATGGATTCCCAGTTGTCGGAAAGCCATGCCATCAGATCGACAGCGGCAGTCATGAAGGGAGACGCGATCCCAATCACCCGTTTTTGCTCCAACGCAAACCGGAGCTTCAGGTATTTCATATCCATGTCCGATTCCGGAAACATGATCTCCGTCGGAGAGGTCATGATCTTCCCCAGCATATCGGCCATAGGGCGGAGGAGCGTACCTGAGATCACACCCTTCGGAATACCGTTTTCCGTCATCATCGGAACGGATTCAAGCGTGTTCAGTACATATCCATCCTTAAAGGTTTTTCCTGTGGTATTCCGATAGTATTCATCCATTACACCGAAAAAGAATGCCGTTGCATACTGATCATAGTTGTCCAGTGTCGCCTGTGAAACCGGGATGAGTTTCGGGTTTCCGACGCTGCCGGAGCTTATCGCATAATGGCGTATCGGTGAAGTGGTGATAAGATTTTCCTCGTTTTCTCTGATCATTCTTTCAACATACGGCGCATAGTCATCGTATACGGAGAATGGGACATTTTTCTTGAAATCGTCTATGGTTTTTATCTCATCGAAGTGATATTTTTTTCCGTATTCGGTATCGGAATTGTTTTTGATAAGATTAAGCAGTGTGTTCTCGCTGAAGGATATGGCACTCCGGCTCAGAGTGTCCAGATGCTTCAGTGCGCCTGCACCTTTTTTCTTCATGACATCGCAGAAGATATGATTCGTGATGCCTTTTACCTTCAGGCTTTTCCCGGAGAGTGAGCCTTTTCCTGACAGAGTTTCCTTTATGAGCGGGATATACCGCCTCGAAGCCCAACTCTCCGAACCGTCCGAGAACTCTAGTCGCATGGTGCCGGGATCCGGTGAATCATACGTCGCGACTCTTGACAGATTCACTATTTCAAAACGCGAGATGCGAAGAAAGGCAGTTTCGTCCAGTATATCGAGCATGCCCTGCAACGACTGTCTGGCACGATATTCCCCATTTACTGTGCGAATACGGACATTTTTAGCGTCGGAGGTGACGGTCAGAATATCCTTTTCCTCTATCATGCAGCTTCGATCGTACTCATCGATAACGGAGAGTGACTGCGACCTTTCCGGCCGAATGCGTTTCGTGATCGCTTCAACCTCGGCATCTTTTTCGCTTGCACGTACGAGTACATCGATATAGTCAATACTCTCTTCACGAAATCTTAATCGTATTTTCTTCATACTTACCTCGCCTCATGTTTTCTCATTTTTCTGAATGCTTATTCAGGTATTTAATAGCACTCTCATTGTCTCTGACATACACACCCTTGCAGTCTTCTCCGAGTCTTGTCTTGAGTTTTCGGAGCGTCTCCGATGACTCGCTGACTACAACTACCAGAGGCTTCTCACCGTCCTCCAATCTCGTCTCATCATATTGTTCTTTGGAGAGTAGCTTGTCCGGATCCAGATACTTCATCAGGATTGCCTCGAGCATTTCGTACATAACCGGTTTGCTGAGATAATCCGTGAATCCCTCTTTCAGATAGTTATCCCTCGCCCCTACGATGGCATCGGCGGTCAACGCGATGATAGGAGTACCGTCAGCAAGATGGCTTTCTCTTATTTCAGCCAGTGTCTGCGTTCCGCTCATTCCCGGCATCATCTGGTCGAGCAATATGATATCAAAGGAGGAATCACGGAGTATATCGATACACTCTCTTCCGGACTCCGCCGTCGTTACCTGTATCTTGGTATCCAAAAGAAGCGACGCGATGACGTCAAGGTTCATGTCGTTATCATCCACGATGAGAACACGCGCCTCCGGTGCCATGAGCGATGGCGCGTAGACCTCCGTATGTTCCTGGATATTCAATATATTCTGCGCAAAATCTCCGATAGGTGTTTCGTCGATGATATCCTGTTTCATCTGCGCAGTAAAGGTTGTTCCCTCTCCGTAGGTACTGTCAACATTGATGGAACCGCCCATCATCTTGACCAGATTCATGGCGATATTCAGTCCCAGACCGGTACCTTCGATATTTCGGTTTTTATTCTCATCGAGCCTTTCAAAAGAACCGAAAAGACGTCCGAGATCCCCTTCTTTGATTCCGATTCCCGTATCCTTTACGATGAGACTCAGCATCCTCGATCTCATATCAAAAGAAACATCGATCGAAACACTGCCTTCATGTGTATACTTTATGGCATTATTTATCAGGTTCATCATGACCTGACGAACCCGGATTTCATCTCCCTCAAGAACTGACGGGATATCTTCCGAGACACTTAGATTATACTCAAGCCCTTTGTCCTCAGCCCTCTTTATAGTCATATTTACAACATCATTCATGACCGACGCGAAGTGATATTCAACCGGTACAAGTTCCATTTTCCCTGAGTCGATTTTGGAGAAATCAATGATTCCGTTTATGATGGATAAAAGTGTGTTCCCGGCGCTTTGGATACTTAACGCGTATTTTTTGATCGGTCCTTTCGGTGATGATCGAAGGATCATCTCATCCATACCGATGATCGCGTTCATCGGCGTTCGAATCTCATGAGACATGTTGGCGAGGAAATCACTCTTGGCTTTATTCGAAGCGTCAGCCGCATCCTTCTCCAATTCGAACACCTTTCTGTCATACTGCGCTTTTTGCTCCTCGAGACGCATTGCTTCCATGCTCTTGGTATAACTCTTTTCGTTTTTGTGTCCCACATAATAGAAGATGACGATCATGATAAAGACGACGGTACAGATCAGGATATTGATAAATAATTGCACCCTCACTTCGCCGTAGAGTTCATCGTTTGAAAGGACCATGACTAAGGACCAGTTATTCGTGATATGATTTACGAATACATTGTTTTCTGTTCCTTCGTAGTCAAAAGAAAAATCTCCCGATTCGGATTCCTTTATTGTTTTTAAAAACTCTTTGCCTTCCTCGCTGTCGGTGATGTTTGTCCCTTTTTTATTCTCGTCTTTGTGGGCAATAATAAGTCCGTTTTCGTCAACTACAAACCCGTATCCTTTTTCATTTACGGTAAGGTCGTTCATCATCTCCTGTATACCGTCAAGAAGGACATCCAGTGAAATGATATTCTGTTTGTCCGGAAGCATACGACACACGGAAATGATTACCTTTCCGGTCTGCGCATCCACATACGGAGGGACAAATGCCACCTTGCCTCCGCTTTCCTTCGCTACCTTATACCAATCACGGGTTTTCGGATCGTACCCCTCGGGCGGAACCCAATTCAAACCATCCATATAGCGGCTCATGATATAGCCGTAAATTCCGTTATAATTCTTATCAAACTGCTCCGCAATGTTTTCCGTTTCATTAACAAGAAACTCATGTACTCTGGCCGGTGTACTTCCGCTGATCAGCATATGATGTACGGAGTCCGATGTGATCTGAAGCACGTTCTCTGCCGTGTTCAAGTGGTTCTCAACAAGCGCGGATACGTTTCGCATACGGTCTTCGATAACCGCGTTTGAGTTCAGCACTGCGACATTATAAATCAGGCTGGAGGTATACACTACCATTACGACAACGAAAATAAATACCAGTATAAGCGGTATAAGCATACTGTGTTTTTTTCGTCCGAACTTTCTGTCTTTAGAAGTTTTTTTGCTCACGGATCTCACCTCGCCCCTTCAGATACGCATCCTATATTACTTGATTTTAAAATATTTTTCAGGTACCTTAACTTTTGTCGAGCCCAAATAGTATCCGGGATTACCGAGTATATATGTATCCTGATAAACCAGGAATGTGTTTTGGGATTTTTCTCCAGTTTCCGCATTCGTGTAATTGGAACCGTTCCACTCGGAACCCGATGAGAAGTTTTCGAGTGCTTCTGACAACGCGTTTATATCGTTGATCTTACACTGCCCCAATACTACATTTCTTGCATGTTCCGCAAGCCCTGCCGACAGTGCGTATCCGTAGGAGTTCGCCCAGGTGCCGAACCGGCCTGCACCGCCCTTGTCAACAACGGCTTTCTCAACCGATGAAAGAATCTCCTTAAAATCGCCCACTTCCCAGGACAGATCCAGATCAAGCGCGCCGGGATAACCCATCAGAGGGGACGGAAGATCCGCTTCGATAAAGTATCCTCCGTTCTCCAAAAGCCCTTTTATCAGAGGCTCGGTGTGAGCATCGTTAGTACAAAAATAGGCACTCTTCTTGCCGTATTTTTTTACCCATTTCGGAACCGCCTTTTTTATGAATGCCTGAGCTCCAGGGACACCAACATCGGTAGTCGGATCGGGAGCGGTTTCTGTTTTAAATTTCATTTTAAACTTCTTGCACGCAGCCTTCATGATCGCTACTCTTCGGGATACCGACTCATAAGACATGTGGCGCGGAAAGGATATATGAACAAAGGTATCACATCCGAGTTCGTGTGCGGCGCGTATCATCAGGTATCCTCTGGCCAAAAAGTCTGCGCTTACCACGAGATCCGATACCGGTTCGATATCTGAAAAATCCTCATAGGCTTCCCCTGCTATGCAGAGTATATCCGGCCGTTTTTCCTTTATCTGATGAAAAGCCTCGGTAGTCCCGTCAACGGCCTGGTTGACGATGATCGCTTTCATATCCGGATCATCCGCGAGGTTTACGATCGTCTGGATGGTCGTGTCGGGGTCCTCGGAAAAATTATCCGGATAGATAGCAAGTGTCACGTTGTCCTCTCCATATTTTTCCTGAAAAGCCTCCGCACCGCGTCTGTCATCCTCCGACTGGGAGATGGAACCCGTCACGATACCGATATGGACATTCTCGCCATCATCGGTGCTATCCGCTTTTTCGGTTTCCTCCGGCTCATCTACCGTATTCCCGGTATCATGCTTGGCTTCTGTTGTGTTTCCAGGCATGGGACTATCCGATGCTCCGCAACCGGTAGCGGACACCATCATTGTCACAATAAGAAAAATTCCAAACAGTTTTTTCATAGATATACCAATTCCTTTCCTTCGAGCTATCTATTGTTATTGTAATGCATGTTTCTGAAGTATATACCCTCCGATTGCCTATGGTCCGAGTATAACATATACCGCAATGCATTGCAATAGGTCCACTTGAGCAGTGGCACGGGCCTCGTAGAAGCGGGTGTTGTCATTTTTAAAGGGCGTTAGCCTTGCAATTTGTCCGATATCGTATTATAATCAATTTTATACGCCAATAATACTTAACGACTTAAGATAGGAAAAAGACAATGATTACATTTTTAATCGGATTTGTAGTACTGATCTTGGGAGCTCTGCTGTATGGGCGGTTATCCGAGCGCGTGATGAAGCCGACGGATGATCCTACGCCCGCTATCACAAAGCAGGACGGTGTGGACTTTGTTCCCATGTCGAAAACGAAAAACAGTCTGATCGAGCTTTTGAATATCGCCGGTACCGGTCCGATTCTGGGCCCGATTCAGGGTGCGCTTTTCGGGCCGATTGCATTTATCACGATACCGATCGGATGCGTGATCGGGGGTGCCTTTCACGACTACATGAGCGGTATGATTTCCGTTCGCAATGACGGTCACCAGATGCCGGGTCTGATAAGGAAGTACCTCGGCAAATGCATGCATGCGTTTTATCTGTTCTCCGTCGGACTCTTACTGCTGCTTCTGGGTGTGGTTTTTGTCTATACACCCGGCGACCTTTTTGTGATGCAGATACTGAAGCAGGACAGCGGGGTAAGCAATCCCATCATTTGGGTCGTATACGGAGGCATATTTGCTTACTACATTCTGGCCACGCTGTTTCCGGTTGACAAGATCATCGGAAAGGTATACCCGATTTTCGGAGCTGTTCTGCTTTTGTCGGCTGTCGGCGTATTTGCCGGTATTTTTATCAAGGGATATTCACTGCCGGAGATATGGGATGGAGCGTTGTCGGCGTTTCCGAACAGCGGAAATTTCATGCCGATCTTTTTCGTGACGGTGACCTGCGGAATCTGTTCCGGGTTCCACTCCACGCAGGCAACCATCATCTCTCGTACGGTGAAAAATGAGCACGAGGGACGTGCTGTTTTTTATGACATGATGATTATCGAAGGCGGGATCGCTATGATCTGGGCGGCTGCTACCATGGGAGCGATGCGTATGGGGCTCACCACGCCGGATATGGTCAGTGGCAATCCGGTCGAGGTTGTAGGGATCGTTGCCAGGGATATGCTCGGAAAAGTCGGCGGTGTGATTGCAATCATCGGTGTCATCGTCCTGCCTATCACGTCAGGAGATACGGCACTTCGTTCCCTTCGAATGATCGTCGGAGATACACTTCATATCGATCAGACGAAGAAGAGAAAGGTGTTGCCGATGGCTATGATCATTTTTATCGTTGTAGCGGGCATCCTTTTCTGGGCTAAGCTGAATCCGGAAGGATTCCAGATTCTGTGGAGATATTCTTCCTGGGCCAACGAGGCGACCATCGCCATTGTCTTCGCAATGATTGTTATGTATATGAAGAGGCACGGGATGCCGTATATCATGGCGCTGCTGCCGGGAGTGTTTTATATGTATGTGATAAGCTCTTATATCCTGAACGCGAGGATCGGATTTCACGTTCCGTGGACGGGGGCTTACATCATTGCCGGTGTACTGACGCTGGTGTATGCGGTGGCGTTGATGCTGGTTAAGAGCAAGGCTTCGGGCCAAGAAACGTAATGATAAGAGGGAAAACCGTTCTACACCGTAATCTTCCGGATCCACATGTTTTTACAAACCATAGTCAGACCGATTATCATCTTGATCATATCGATCAGGTTGATTATGATGTAGATCATGAGAATCGGTAACGCCGTATATCGGCTCAAAACAAACGCGACAGGCAGGCTCGCGGCCATCAAAAAACCGCTGTCAAAGAAAAATGTGATGATCGCACGACCGCCCGCGCGGATGGTAAAATACGACGAATGTAACAGCGCCATCTGCGGTGTGAAGATCGCGTTGATCAGGATGATGTGCATCGCGAGATCCTTGACAACCGGTGTCGTGTTGTATATATTCGGGAAAAATAGGGAAGCGACGGCAAGCAGGCCTCCAACCACGATGCCTGACGTGAGGGAAAACGCGAGTATCTTGTTGTCGGTATCCTTTGCTTCTTTCATTTTTCCGGCACCGAGAAGCTGCCCAACGATGATCGCCACAGCGTCCCCCATTGCGAGGAACAAAGTGTTCAGCAGGTTTCCTATGACATTGGCGATATTGAATGCTGCCACGACCTCCATTCCGCGTAGCGAATAGCACTGCAATAAAAATGACATGCCTGTCGACCATAGGCCCTCATTTAACAAGATAGGCAGTCCTTTTTTCAAGAATTCTTTTGTATATTTCCATGGCACGATGAGTGTTTTATACGCCCCTTTCAGCCATGTAATTTCCTTTGTTTTTGAGTGACTGTAGATAACGATGATACTCATCTCTACGAAGCGCGCGATCACCGTAGCAAGCGCTGCTCCCTTTACGCCCATCTCCGGCAATCCGAAATGACCGAAGATCAGAGCGTAATCAAGCACCAGATTGGTGAGCACGGAAACGATACTCGCAACCATCGGAAGCTTCGTCCTGCTGCAATCACGAAGTGTCATGGCGTAAACCTGGATAACCATGATCGCCGGCATGGAAAAGAAAATGACAGAGAGATAATCGAGTCCGTATCCCAGAGCCGCCTCGACATTTCCGACAGAGTTATCACCATTTAAAAATAAACTGATGATTTCCCTTCCGAAAAACAATAGTGCCAGAAAAACAATACATGTTATCGCCGCCGACATCCAGATTTTGAAGCGGAAGGTATGCCGAACACCTTCGTCATCGCGCTGACCGTAGTACTGAGCGGTGAAGATGCCAACACCCGAAAGTCCGCCAAACATACAAAGATAGTACACAAAAACAAGCTGGTTCACGATGGCAACACCGCTCATCTGCTCAGTCCCCACCTGACCAACCATTATATTGTCCAGCATATTTACAAAATTCGAGATCGCGTTCTGTATCATAATCGGGACCGCGATATTCATCAGATGACGATAAAATCGGCGGTCACCAACGAATTTCCGAATCAACGCCGGACGAGTATCCGGTTGTACAATACCACTCGGATTATTTTTCATAAGTCATCTTGTCCTTTCGCATTATGTTTAATATAATAAACCAAAACGGTAGAATCGTCAACTTTATCGAACATAATCGTATGTGGGTTTTCGTATAGTTAACTTGCATATTTATATTATCGTGATATAATGAAGTCGTGGGTGCAGGAGCACCTGCGATTTTTTAGTAGGGATACGGTGGATCGGGATATCGAGAAGCTGATTGGGAAAAGGAGGAAAACATGATGGACAGCGAAAAAAAAGAGGTAGAAAAAAGTGGAGGCAAACATGTCGTCGAGATAATTATTCTTTTGCTTGCGCTTGTAGCTTTAGGAGCAGGCGTATATAATGGTTTTATTAAATCAAGAGGATACGTAAAATCAAAAGGTACAATTATAAGTGTGAGAGCGGTAGAAAGAGTGGATAACGAGCACCATACTTATACGCACTACTATCCGACTGTGAAGTATACCGTTGACGGCAAGGAATACACCGGAGCTCTTGACTTGGAGGGTCCAAACGAAATCGGAGCGGAGATGGATATACAGTATGATCCTGCGGACCCTTCAAAGGTTCATTCGTATTCTCCGAAAACTGTTATACTATGTTTTGTAGTAGGTGGACTTATGTTACTATTTGCGATATTTCTTTTTGTCAGAGTATCGCGTGCGAGGAATCTGAAAAGGACGAGGTGAATGACTCCGATTCAAAGGAGATTTGAGGCAGTTACGGAAGGAGAGGATACTATGAAAAAAGGATTTAGGAACTATATTGTGGTCGGCGCATTTTTGATATTGACAGGTTTTGCCATCGGCGGCTCTGAAACACCCAAAGCACAGGCCAAAGCTGATATCGCGTTAAAAAAGGCCTCTGTAAATCTGACAATAAAAGTCGACAACCTGACTAATACCTACGGCAAATCCACGATCCGGATCAAGACGGGAAAAGGCGTCCGTGTAAAAAAGGTTACATACAAGGTTAAGAATAAAAAGATCGCGAGCGTGACAAAAAAGGGCGTGGTTAAGTCTCTCCTTGCCGGAAACACCTCTGTCGCCGTGAATGTAAAGTATACCAAGAAGAATAGTCGAAAGACAAAAACCAAAAAGCTTACTTATACGATAACGGTCAATAATGAGTTTCTTCGTGAAATCCCAAGGACCGGTATGAAGTTTAATGAGAAAGGCGAGGCTGAGCCTATTTTTCCGCTTACTGCGCTGGATATCCGCAAGGGAAACTACTCCAACGAAGCCAGCTATACGGATCGCTTTCCGGTCTACGTGGAAACGGATTATGATACCGATCAGGACGGGAAGAGAGATCTGGTCAGCGTTTTTATCCAGGTTTCAAAGGCAGCAACGGATGGTTCCTACAAGGCACCGGTGCTGATGATTCCGAACACCTATATGAGTGAGGGGATCCCTGATAAGATGATGAATAATACGATACAGAACGGTTCCTTTGACTATAAGAAACTAAACGAAAGCCCGGAAAAGCGGACTCCCCTGACGGAAGTATCAACCGCCGACATACGGAATGCTGCCTCTGACTACGTTAACGATATGAAAAACCATTCTATTCCAGATTATTACGTGAATGGGGACGATTATTTTCTCTCAAGAGGATATGCTGTTGTCTTGTGTCAGGGGCTCGGTGGGGCTTTTGATAGTGAAGGCCTTAGGCTTTGCGGAGAGAAGATAGAAGCAGAGGCTTATAAGGCTGTCGTAGAGTGGCTGCACGGCGATCGGGCCGCATTCGCGGATCGAAAAGGAACGAAGGCGATCAAAGCCGATTGGTGTAACGGCCATGTGGCTATGAGCGGACTCTCATATTTGGGAACCTTGGCTTACGAGGTGGCAACCATCGGCGTGGAGGGGTTAGATACCGTCATTCCCATGGGAGCGATCTGTAGCTGGTATGATTATGTTTACCAGCAGGGGGCCATCATTAATCTGAATGCGAATTATGTATCCGGGCTCAGTCAATACTGCTCCGCCCGGTACAACTATAAAAAAGCGCCGAAAAAGGAGACGGACCCCGCTTATTATGTCTATAACGATTATCTGAAGCAGCTCAACTATGACGGGACCAAAGCATTGGGAAGGTATGATGAGTTTTGGTACCGCTTTGCTTTCCATAAGGGAGGAAATATAAGTGTCCCGGCGCTCCTCATCGAGGGATTGAATGACTTCAATGTGACCACGAAACAGACCATGATGATGCGAAAGGTCTTCAAGGATGCCGGACAACCGGTGAAGGTACTTTTACATCAGGGCGGACATGAAACGCCCAATATAGTCAGTGAATGTGCGTCAGACAAAGGTATGGCAAAGGAAGAGGACATTTTTACTCTCGAAAACAAATGGCTGTCGCACTATCTCATGGGAGTGAAAAACGACGTCGTACAGATGAAGGATTTTACGGTCCAGAGTAATGTTGACGGCAGTTGGAGCAGTTTTGATGAAAAAGATCTGCATATGGATCAAATGAAAATCTTACCGCAGACTGACGAGAAGGAGTCCGCCGTTTCCTTTGATAAAAAAGCTGATTACGCTCTCGACTGGAACAGTAAAAGCGACACCTTTGTGAAGGACGGAAACGGTCTCGTGTGGGAACAAAAGATCAAAGAGGATACGACCATATCCGGTTCCGCCAAAGTGCATCTGCGTGTCAAAATGCCGGATACCAAGAAGCATAATCCGGCTCTGAGTGTACTGCTGATTGATGAATCCGATACCGAATTCGGAGCATATGAATACGATCCGGACTATCCCTTTTGTGTGAATAGGGAAGCTAGTGATCTGAGAGTTCAAGTGGATGCGCTCGGAAAGCAATTTTTGCGTATGCCCAGAATAAAACAAACTCAAGTGAAATCCAAGTTGATCTCTGTCGGTACTGTCAATCTTTTGATGCCGGATGCCGGATGGGAGCCGGAGACTTGCACCATGCCTGCGGATCCGGTTCAAGATGACACCTGGTATGACTACACGGTGTATCTCCAGCCGGAGCACTATACTGTGAAGAAGGGGCACCGGCTGAGTCTCTACATCACCGGCTTTTGCAACTGTGGCAAAGACGAGTTAAAAGACATCGTTTTTCCGGAAAAATATTCCGAAAAGCAAACAACAAACGTACAGGTGTCCGCAGACTACAGCTTCACGCTGGACAATAAAAAATGTCACGCCGAGATACCGACGGTCCGCTGACCCATTTTCATGAAATGTGGAGGATTGGTCTATAGTAAAAAGCCTTGCGAAAGCAAGGCTTTTGTAGTATAATGATGACGAATACACAAAGTATTGGAGGGGAAAAATATGAAACATGAATCAAAGGATGGAGTTGTAACCATCTTCCTTGAGGGACGGATCGACACGAATAACGCACCACAGGTCGAGCAGGAGATCGCCGATATTCTTGCTAAGAACGAAGGAGTAAAGCCTGCTTTTGACGCAAGCGGCCTCGAGTACATCTCGAGTGCGGGACTTCGCGTACTGATGAAATTCAGAAAGCAGATCGGAGAGTCCTTGGAGGTCAAAGATGTATCCTCGGAGGTCTACAGTATATTTGAGACTACGGGATTTACAGATCTTTTTGACGTAAAAAAAGGTCTCAGACAGGTTTCCATCGAGGGCTGTGAGCTTCTCGGAGAGGGTGGAAACGGAGCCGTTTATCGCTTGGATGCGGAAACCATAGTCAAGGTGTATTACGGAACCAGGAACAATCCTGAAAAGATCAGTAGGAACAGAGAGCTTACGAAAAAGGTATTTCTCCAGGGGATTCCTACTACGATCGCTTTTGACATGGTAAAAGTCGGAGAGGACTATGGCGTAGTATATGAGATGATTGATGCCAAATCTTTGATGCAGGAGATGGCAAGTCATCCGGAAAAAATAGACCATTATGCGAACATGATTGCTGATACACTTAAAAAACTTCACAGCACCGAATTCGAAGAGGGAGCGCTTCCCGATTCGAGAAACACTTTCAAAAATGATGTTAAGGAGTCAGCCGATGCCGGTTATTTTTTACCGGAAGAGGCTGAGAGATTGTATAAACTTGCGAACGACATCCCGTACAGAAACACGTTTATTCATCAGGATTTCCATCCCGGAAATCTCATGCTTCAAAATGATGAGATCGTGTTAATAGATGTCGAGGATGCCGGTCTGGGGCATCCTGTTCTGGATCTTTCTTCTATGTATCTTGTATATGTGACTGCAGCCGAAAAAGGCTGGTCAACGAAGTTTAACGTGAAAAAAGAGGACTTCGATCGTGCTTGGGATATCATTATTAAAAAATACTTTGACACCACCGATGAGAATAAGATCGCGGAGATAAACCGTATTCTTTGCGGATACTCCATGGTCAAGTTTATCCGTGGTATAGCGACGTCTCCCACAGTTCCGGATGAGTTACGTAAGCCTGCTATCGATCAGGCAAAAGAGGGACTGTTTAAGATGGTAGACATGCTTCATCCGATACCGTAACAGTGGAGGAGGTAAATAATTGAAAAGTGAAGCAAAAGACGGAATTGTAATTGTTTATTTGGAGGGTCGAATCGACACAAATAACGCTCCTCAGATCGAGCAGGAGATCGCCGATATTCTTGCAGCAAACGAGGGGGCGAAGCCCGTTTTTGATGCAGGAGGTCTTGAGTATATCTCGAGTGCCGGACTTCGTGTTCTGATGAAGTACAGGAAACAGATCGGTGAGCCCATCGATGTTATAGAGGTTTCAAAAGCAGTCTATGATATTTTTGAGACGACCGGTTTTACCGACATGCTCAACGTGCAGAAAAAGCTTCGTGAAATCTCGGTTGACGGATGCGAGTTTATCGGATCAGGTGCATACGGAAAGGTTTATCGTCTGGATGAGGAAACCATCGCAAAGGTTTATGTAGATAGAATATCAAGAGAGTTTGTGATGGGAGAAAAAGATGTTGCAAAAAAAGCGTTTGTCCTCGGTGTTCCGACAGCCATATCTTTTGATGTTGTAAAGTGTGGAAATTGCTACGGAACAGTATATGAGATGCTGAACGCAAAGACCGTGGCGCAGCTGGTAACCGCTGATCCGTCGAAGCTTCAGCCGCTGGGATATCAGATGGCAACTAAGCTTAAAGAGCTCCATCAGATCGAGGTGCCGGAGGATGCCGGCTTTGAAAGCAGAAAAGATATTCTGAAAAAATGGTTGCAAACCATGGAAGGTGCATTAACATCAGATGAGGTCCGGAAGATAGGTGCTCTCATTGACAGCATACCGGAGAGAAGGACGTTCCTGCATGGTGATTATAATTCGAAAAATATCATGATCCGGGACGGAGAAATACAGCTGATCGATATAGGTGATGCAGCATACGGCCATCCGGTATTTGATATCGCGATGCTCATGTTGGCATACATCGCTCTTCCGAACAGCAAGGGACTTTCTGAGGATGAGAGACAAGCACTGCTTGGATTTGACGTAAGCCTCGCTCCTCAGATGTGGGGAGTGATGTGTGGCACATATTTTGGAGTTCAATCACCTGATGAGATTGAAAAGATTACAAAATCGATTATGCCACTTATGTTTGTATTTATTGCATTCCAGGGCGTGACCAGTGGTCGTTCAACACCTGAATTGATCACAGAGCATGTTCTGAGACCACAGTTGATGCCGCTTCTGGATGCCGGGGTGCAACTGAAACTTGACTTTTGATGATACAACGAAGCTATGCCTGAGATATAAGTAAAATCAAACAAACTGAGGCTGCGTCCAAGGCACCGATGATGGATGTGAGCGGTGGTATCGAAAACTTCAAAACGAGTGATTGGGATCTGATGAGTTATGGTTACAAACGGCCTTGCAAATGCAAGGTCGTTTGCTTTTCGTGACAGTTTTTTGTCTTTTCGTGCGAGACAATACTTGAAAAATAGGGATAAGTATTATATAATAAAAACTGTCTGTTTTTGGCGCCGGAGAGGTATTTCGGATCATAGATTACGGAAACAGACGGTACGGGAGTTTAGAAGGGAGAACAAATGGAGAACAATAAAGCGGAACGTGTGACGGTGTTTATGCTTTTGTTTGTGGGGATATGCTTTATCGCAACCGGAATTCTGAAGGAGTGGGAATTCTGGCTTCCTTTGGTTGTCGGACCGATCGGAGTCGGCCTGGTTGTGATGCATTTGATACAGGCCTTGAACGAAAATGCAAGGTGGGTGTGCTATTTCTTATATGCGGCATTTGTTGTTCTGGTGTATTGTGTTCATGATGCCAGTCAAACACATATAACACTTGTATTTATTGTATTCTTGTTGATTTTTTCTTTGGCGGAGCGCCTGCTCTTTTTCTCGCTGATCATGGCCGAACTGATCAGCGTTTTCGGAATTCATGTTATCCAGTTGTTTCGGGACGATCCCGATTCAGTGGGTGTTTATCTGTTTCTTGCTCTGTTTATCAATATATTCCTCGTTTTTCTCGTATTTTTATTCTGCCGGTCGATCGTGAAAAATCGTCTGGACCTGAAAGCGGAGTTGAAAAAAAGAGATGAACACCAGCTTGATAACGAAAACGATATCGAGGATTTTCTGTCAAATATTTCCCATGAATTGAGGACGCCGATCAATGTGATCAGCGGAATGACGACGATCCTGATGAATGATACGGACCGGAGCGAGCTGGATTCCATCCGTCTGGCCGGTATCAGACTGACACATCAGGTTGAGGATATTCAGGATTATACGGAGATCCAGCAGGGAACACTCGCTCTGGCGGAAGATACCTATATGGCGGTGTCTCTGACCAATGACATGATTGCGGAATACCGGATGAGTGACCATAAAAAGGATCTGGAGCTGGTCGTGGATTTGGACCCACTGGTTCCCGCTACGATGAAGGGGGATGTCAGGAAGATTCAGAAGATGATTCGTCATCTGGTGGATAATGCCTTAAAGTTCACAACAAAAGGCGGCGTGTATGTCCGTATAACGGCATCAACGAGGGATTACGGCAGCAATCTGATGGTTGAGGTGACAGATACCGGATGCGGTATCGCGAGAAGGGAAATATCTCAATTGTCAAAGGGTTTGTATCAGGCAAATAAAAAGCGCAATCGCTCCAGCGGTGGAATCGGTCTGGGACTCCCGATTGTTTATGGCTTTGCTCACAAGATGGGCGGTTTTGTCACGATTGACAGTGAAGGACAGGGAACTACCGTGCGATTCAGTGTCCCTCAGAGGATTGTTGATCCTTCGCGCTGTCTGCGTGTGAATTCCGGTTTTGACGGATGTGTGTGTTTTTTCATGAAGCCGGAAAAATATGCCGTTCCGGAGGTGAGGGAGTTTTACCGACAGATGGCGGTCGATCTTGCTACATCCTTGGATGTCAAACTGTATTCTGTCAGTGAAAAAGACGAGTTGGAAAAACTGCGGGAAAAGCTTTCCGTGACGCATGTATTTATGGGAGAGGAAGAATACGAAGAGGGAAAAACCTACTTTGATAACCTCGCGGAACAGGGATGTACAGTGGTGGTTTCTTCATCGGAGAGAGAGGATACGGATTCTGTCGGCCCGGTGACAATGACAGTGAAGCCCCTGTACGGTTTTCCGGTCGTTCGTATCTTGAATGATACCGAAAAAG
>JAEEGL012288683.1_pt1 | contig 15773 bp, 11 predicted proteins | sample 9134231 | NCBI WGS metagenome assembly JAEEGL01 (sample SAMN16246548, study PRJNA631951) | gut metagenome | biome: gut microbiome; feature: rumen; material: fiber-attached | host: Bos | place: Iran: Karaj | collected 2018-10
CGAAGTGGGCAGCCGCTTTGAGGAACTGCGCAGGATCATCGACGGCTGCGAACTGTCGGACAAACTGGGCGTGTGCCTGGATACGTGCCACGTGTTTGACGGCGGGTACGATATCGTCGGCGACCTCGACGGCGTGCTGGCGGAATTCGACCGTGTGATCGGACTGGAGCGGCTCCGGGCGATCCATATCAACGATACCAAGAATCCGTTCGGCAGCCACAAAGACCGCCACGAGAAGATCGGCGAAGGTTATATCGGGATCGATGCGTTTTGCCGCATCGTGAACCATCCGGCGCTGAAAGAACTTCCGTTTTTCCTGGAAACACCCAATGAACTGGACGGCTACGGCCGCGAGATCGCGCTCCTGAGGAGCCTGTGCAAGTAAGCCCTGTAAGATGATAATCTACGGTTTTTTCAATGACAGCCGCGTGACGGCGGGATTTTCGGAGCGTTCCGGGGGCGTATCGCCAAAACCTGTGAACGCTCTCAATCTCAGTTTCACCCGCGAACCGGAAAGCCGGGACAACGTGCTGGAGAATCACCGTATTGCCGCAGCACAGCTGGGCGTGCCGCTCGAGTCGGTCACCCGCATGCCGCAGCTGCACGGCGCCAATATCCTGCGCGTCACACAGGAACTGCGCGGCTGCGGCGTGACAAAACCTTTTCCTCCGGAAGCGGCGGGAGGCTTTGACGGGCTGATCACGAACGAACCCGGGATCACGCTTTCTACCACCCACGCGGACTGTACGCCGGTGCTGATGTGGGACCCGGTGAAGTGCGCCGCGGCGGCTGTGCATTCGGGCTGGAAAGGCACATGTCTCAAGATCGCCGCCCGGGCGGTGGAACGCATGCACGAAGAGTTCGGCTCGGAGCCCGCAGATATCAAGGCAGTCATCGGCCCTGCGATCTCGAAAAACTGTTTTGAAGTGCGCGCGGATGTGCTCGGCGAATTCCGAAAAGTGTTCATGGATCCGGATGCCTTCGAAACGCTTACCGACGGCCCCTGCGGCGACGCCGGCGATCCCAAATGGCACGTGGATATGCGCGGCTTTGTGAAGCTTGCCCTGCGCGAGGCAGGAGTGACGGAAGCCAATATTTTTGACGACGCGCTGTGCACCTATACGCTGGAAGACCGCTTTTTCTCCCACCGCCGCGACGGCGCGCGTTCGGGGGCAATGGCCTCGTTCATTTACATCCGGCCCGACGGGGACAATGGCTCACGGGGTGCCCGAACATGAGAAGGATCCGCACCGCCCGGTACGCGGGCATATTACTTGCGGTCCTGCTGCTCCCCGCGCTGCTTGCCGGGTGCTTTAACGACTACGTGCAGCCCCGCAGCTCCGTTGTCCCGGAAATACCTGAGACGACGCCCGCACCCACGCCGGAGGCCGTTTCCACCGGCGGCACGCTGACCGTGGCGGTGCAGGGGAGCCCCGCCGGCTTCAATCCGCTCACCACCGTCAATGAAGATCTGATATATTATTCCGCGTTCGCGTACGAACCGCTCGTTGCCCTGGGCAATTCCATGACGCCGGAAGGAGTACTGGCCACGGACTGGAGTTCGCCGGACGGGGTCAATTGGACCGTTTATCTCCGGCAGGACGTGCGGTTCAGCGACGGAACGCAGTTGACCGCGCGCGACGTGGCGGCAACGGTGGAAGCGCTCCGGAACACCGAAAGCGTGTATTCCGAGTGCGTGGCGGGAATCGACGCCTGCACACCCGAGGAAAATACCGTTAAATTCCGCCTGAAGACCGCGGACGGCCTGTTCCCCTGGAAGCTGTTTTTCCCGATCCTGAAGTCCGGGGAGACCTCCGGCGCGTTCCCCGCGGGCACCGGCCCGTTCCGTCTGGAGTCCGTCGGGAAAAGTGAGCTCAGATATGTGCGCAGCGAGAATTTCCGCGGGAACGCGGCTGCTATTGACGCCGTAGTGCTGAAGTTTTTTGAATCGGCGGCGGAAAAGGCGTTGTCCGGCTGCGACCTGATCCTGCTCTTCGGCGACGCGGCGGTCAAGTACAGTTCACAGCTGGGGTATTCGACGCGCCAGTTCGACGGCAATTCACTGATCTGCATCATTCCGTACATGTACACCGGCAGGAAAGTGGAATACCAGGTCAGCGACAAACAGAAGATCACTCAGCTGGCCACCAAACGCGCCGAAGCGCTCGACCTGAACATGCGCCGCGTGCTGGAGTGCGCCCTTGACCGGGAACGGGTGATCGAGCGCACGGTCTCCGGCAAAGGCAAGGCATACGACTGGCCCGGACTGGACAACACGCTGTTCCGCAAGCACGTGGAACTGCCGGTCTTTGCGGACGACCTGGTCGAAAAGCTTCTCAAACGGGAGGGGTATACCCACGAAGGCGGCAACACCGCCTGGTACAAGGCGGACGACACCGATAAAAAGAAGCCGCTCACGTTCAATTTTATCGTTGACAGCGGAGACGTGGAACTTATCCAGGCCTGCGACAGTGTGGTCAGCCGGCTCAAGGCGATCGGAATAAAAAGCGTCGTGGACGTGGCGGCGGGCGGTGAACTGACGGCGAAATTCCTGTCCGGAGAATATGACTATACTTTTATGCGGCTCAACACGGGCCTGGCGCCGGATCTGCGCCGCGTATTTGCAAACGGCAGTATTTTTGATTATAATGGCTTCGATACCGAGGCGCTGCGGAGCCGCGTGAACGCGCTCTCGCGCACGTGGCGTCAACAGGGCACAGGCACGGATTCCTGCGTGATCTTTGCGGAATCGTTCAGCGCCGGATTGAACGACCTTTATAACGCGCTGGAGCAGGAACTGCCGTTTATCGGACTGTACGTGCGCCGCAGCAGCCTGCTGTATTCCGCGCGGCTGGTCATCAGCGAAGCCGCGGGCACCGAAGCGTGGAACGTATTCCCCGATCCCGCTTCGTGGTATCTGGTATGATCCGGCGGAAGGATGGGACAATGGCCGAAAAAACCACCGGCACCGCGACCGGTCAACGCGGCAATAAATTTGTATATACGCTGATCATCGACATATTGCTGTTCGTGGGGATCGGCGCGATCATTATAGGCGTTGACCAGCTCACCAAACAGCTGGTGTATAAAAACATATCCTACGGGTCTTCAAAGGTGCTGATACCGCGGCTGCTGGAATTGTCCCACGTGCACAACACCGGCGCTGCCTGGGGCATGCTGAGCGAGCATACGGGCGCGCTTTCGGCGGTGACGCTGGTCGCCTGCGCGCTGCTGGCGTTTCTGCTGTTCCAGAGCCGGAAAATGAGCTTCAAGATATCGCTGATGCTGGTGATCGGCGGCGCGATCGGCAATCTTATCGACCGCATTTCGCGCGGCTACGTGATCGATTTTATCCGCGTCTGGATATTCAAATACGAGTTTCCGAATTTCAACGTTGCCGATTCGTGCATCACTATAGGCTGCGTTATGATGATCGTGGCGGTGCTGCTCTCGGGGCGCAAAGAAGGGGACACGCTGTTCTTCCCGGGCTCGCCCGCGGGACGTTTGCTGGGTTCCGGCAGAAAAAAGACGGAAGAGCACGCTGTAATTGACCACAGCGCCGCCGAGGGCGCGGCGGAGGCGCCGGAGGCAATCGAAAGCACCGTGAATGAGGCCGCAGGCGGCAATGATGCGGACGGCGATGATTGACGACGAATGCATGATACTGAGCGCCGCCGCGGTAAGCGACGCTAAACGGCTGGATTCGCTTTTGCCGGAATTGTTCCCGGAAGCGATCGCAAGCCGCAGCCGGGCGCAGAAACTGATCGAAGACGGCGCGGTGCTGGTGGACGGGAGGCCTGCCAAAGCGCGCACGGCCGTAAAAGCGGGCGCCGAGGTGACGGTGGAACTGCCGCCTGCCGAAAACTACGACGCCGTGCCTGAAAACATACCGCTCGACGTGGTGTACGAAGATGAAGATATAATCGTCGTCAACAAGCCCCGGGGCATGGTGGTGCATCCGGCGGCGGGCAATCCTTCCGGCACGCTGGTAAACGCGCTGCTGTACCACTGCACGGACCTTTCGGAGATCGGCGGCGTGGTGCGGCCCGGGATCGTGCACCGGATCGACAAAGACACCACCGGGCTGATCGCGGCGGCCAAAAACGACCGCGCGCATCTGGCGCTGGCGGAACAGCTGAAGACGCGGACCATGCACCGGATCTATATGGCGGTGGCGGAAGGCCTGGTGCGCCCGGAAACGGGAGAGATAAACGCGCCCATCGGCCGTTCGCCCAAAGACCGCAAAAAAATGGCGGTGGTGAAAGGCGGCCGCGAGGCGCTGACGCGCTACACTGTGCTGTGTGAAAATGCCGACAGCCGCACGTCGCTTTTGCGTCTCAGCCTGGACACCGGGCGCACGCACCAGATCAGAGTGCATCTGAGGTATATCGGCCACCCGGTCGCCGGAGATCCCGTGTACGGCCTGCGCAACACGCGCGGCATGACGGGGCAGGCGCTCCACGCGGGGAAACTGATATTGACCCATCCGCGCACCGGAGCGGTGATGAGCTTCAGTTGTCCGCCGCCCGCCGATCTCGAGGCGCTGCTGGAACGTACCGGGCTGAAGCCGGGAGAAGGGAAGTTTTACGATGAGATTGGTTAGTATAATCGTACCGTGCTACAACGAGGAAAAAGCGCTGCCGCTGTTCTATCCGGCGATCCGGGACGTGGCGGAGGAGTGCCGCGCGCGGGACTGCGAATTCGAGTTTATTTTTGTAGACGACGGATCATCGGACAACACTCTGGGCGTCATCAAAGAGCTGCTCGCCGGCGATGACCGCGTAAAATATGTTTCGTTCTCACGCAATTTCGGAAAGGAGGCGGCAATGTTTGCCGGCCTTGAGGCAGCGCGCGGGTCAATGGTGGCCATCATGGACGCCGACCTTCAGGATCCGCCTTCGCTGATACCTGAGATGATCCGCATCCTCGACGAAGAACCGTACGACTGCGTGGGTTCACGCCGCGTCACCCGCAAGGGCGAACCTAAGATCCGGTCGCTTTTTGCCCGGATGTTCTACAAAATAATGCGCAAAATGAGTAAAACGGAGATCGTTGACGGCGCCCGGGACTTCCGTCTGATGAAGCGCCCGATGGTGGACGCCATACTTAACATGCGAGAGTACAACCGTTTCTCGAAAGGCATTTTCAGCTGGGTGGGCTTCCGCACCAAATGGCTGGAATACGAAAATATCGAACGCGCTGCGGGGGAGACCAAATGGTCGTTCCGCAAGCTGCTGTTTTATTCGATCGACGGCATGGTGGCGTTTTCCACGACGCCGCTCGCGGTCTCTTCCGTGCTGGGACTGGTATTCTGTCTGATATCGTTCATCGCACTGATCATCGTATTCGTGCGTCAGCTGATCTGGCACAACTCCGTCGGCGGCTGGGCAAGCGCAATGTGCATAATATTCTTCCTGAGCGGCATCCAGCTGTTCTGTATCGGGATACTGGGTCAATACCTCTCAAAAACGTATATGGAGGTCAAGAAGCGCCCCATCTACGTCGTGGGGGAGAGCAACGTCGGCGAGCATGCCGGCAATATCTCCGGCGAGCATGCCTCCGCGGAACGCGGCGGGAAAAACGTCTGATATTTCTGAACTGACCGGACATTCCAGCGTCACCGGCACTCCTTCCAGCGGGTCGGTGAATTTTATTTTGTACTGATGCAGAAGCTGATGCGTGCCGCCGCCTTCGTACGCCGGGCCGTACAGCGAATCGCCGGCGAGCGGAAGTCCGATACCGCTCATGTGTACCCGGATCTGATGCGTACGTCCGGTTACCAGCGCAAACGCCGCCAGCGCCCTCCCGGCTGTACGGTCGGCCTCCAGAATTTTAAAAAACGTGGTCGCGTGACGGCCCTGCGGGTCGATCCTGCGCCTGATGATGCTGGAGGTATCACGGGCTATCCCCGCGTCGATGCGGCCGCGGAAACCCCTCCTGAGTGCGTTTTTTTGCGGAAAGGCCGCGGTATCCAGCACGCCCAGGTAGGTCTTGGTATATAGGCCTGCTTCCGCCTGTAGTTTCAGTCGCTCCTGGATGAGGCCGGCTTTGGCGCACAGCAAAAGCCCGGACGTGCCCAGGTCCAGCCGGTTCACAAAATGCATGCCCGCGTTGATGCCGCGGGTGCGGTAGTAATTGACGATACCGGCGGCAATGGTTCCCTCACGGTGGAAACATGTGGGATGGACAACGCAGCTTGCGGGCTTATTGACCGCCAGCAGCCCGGCGTTTTCGAAAATAATATCAAGTTCAACTGGTTCCGGCGGTATTTCCGACGGCGTCTCCGCGGCGGCGAGGTCAATGTCTATACGGTCTCCCGCGTGGAGCCGCTCCCGCACATGTACCGGATGCCCGTTTACAAAAATCCCGTTTCCGCTTTTCAGCTTGCGCAGCGTCGTGGTAAAAATACCGAGTTTGTCCTTCAGCACGTACAGAAGTATGCCTCCTTCATCTTCCGGACCGCAGGCATAGTGCAGCGCCGGGGAGGGAAAGCGATCGCAGGTATTCAGGTTGCTGTAATTCGGTATAACCATTGCACGATCCGGTCAAAAAAGCGCGGCCGTCCAGAACGGCCGGCCGCGCGGATAATTACGTATTCAGCCTGATCCGGCGAACCGTATTATTTCTTTTTCTTTTTAGCAGACGCGATCACGACAGCCGCGACTGCGCCGGCAATAACTACCGCGCCGGCGACAACAACGGGCAGCACCCATTTGTTGTTCTTTTCTTTTTTCACAGTGTCATCGGCGGGTTTGGCGGTCGCCTTGTCATTCTCGGAAGGATTCTCGCCCGCGGGTTTCTCGGTGGGCACCGGAGTGGGCGCTTCGGTGGGTGCCGCGGTAGGCTCTTTGGTGGGTTCCGCAGTAACGTTGGGGTCGGCTTCGCCCACGATCAGCGCGACGTACGGCGCTTCCTGAGTGGTGTCATTGGTAAGGCCGCCCATGATCGCTACGTCAACGTCTTCCAGCGCCGGGCAGGAACCCAGCACGAACCATGTATCGTAGCTGATCTCGGAAATGTCGCCGCTTACAAAGGAGAGAATGTAGTCGCCGGGGCCGAACACTTTGTCGTCGAATTCGACGGTGTAGTTGTTGTCCCCGAAGAAATCAAACTCTTTTTCCAGAAGGACGTTTTCATCCGTGTCCATGAGGTAAATGATCATCGGCGTTGCCACATTGGTGGTGGCGTAAGCGTAAAGATCAATACCCTTGAACCAGACGTCGGAGGTGAATTCCACGTCGATGCCGACGTCTTCGGCAAGAGGATGGATCCACCAGCCGGTGCTGAGGGTGCCGGTCTCGTCATACAGATAGCGCACCTGCTTTTCACCGGACGGCTTTTCCGTAGGATCGGCGGGGATATCGGTAGGATCGGCGGGCTTTTCGGTAGGAGCGGCGGGATTTTCTGAGCTGTCGTACGCTTCGACCGAGATGTGATACTGGCTGGTCATGTTCAAAAAGCTGTCTACATCCAGCAGGCAATAGGGCGTATCCTCTTTGCCGGTGTACGCTTTGGCGTCTTCTTCTTTCTCGAAGAAGGCGATCCAGGCGATATCAATATAATCGCCTGCGTTGACCTGGCCGTTGACGTCGTCAAGCGAGGTGTCTTCGGAATCGCGGTCGGGCTCCAGCGGGTCAAAACGGATGGCGTTGGTGCCGGGATAGGATAAGCTGTCCCACTTGGAATCGAGGTAAGTCGATTCGTTAACGGTGGTCATATCCACGATTACGGTCTCCCAGTTGCCGGTGAAATTGTATTTTACAGGGATGCAGGGTTCGGTGGCCGGGTTAATATAGAACTGCGCGGTGTATTCAACGCCGGTGCTGTCGTACTGAGGTCCGGTCCGGTAGCGGATCGCGGCCCAGGTGACTGTGTCGGGGTCGATCTCAGTGTTGTTGCCCTCGTTGCTGAAATAGAACGTGGCATAAGGGTCGTTGTCTTCGGCGATAAATCTGACGTACTCGAATATTTCTGCCTCGTCCGCGAACGCGGGAAGGGCGGCAAACATAACCGTTACGATCATCACGGCGGCAACTAAAAGAGACATCTTTTTTAACATATCGTTTTCCTCCGTTCTGCTTGTTAGCACGATCGCATTATACTACATTCTTCAGCGCGCTTCAAGCGTTTTCAATGCGTCTGGAACGGAATGAAATTTGCCTGGGAACACGCTTCATTTACCGGGTGCCGGAATGACTTTGACCGGACAACGGCGCCCGGCGAGATCCCGGCCGCGGATCAGGACAGAAGGAGCGGCCGACCGCCTCGGGCGTATTGACCCCGGGCGACCCCGGCCGCGCCCGGATAAAATACTCTTTACATTCTTTTACAGTATTGTTATAATAAAGAACGGAGAAAGCTGGGACGGAACGGGTATTGAACGGACCGCCGCTGTATGTTGTCGCCGGCTTTGCTTTTACTAAAGATAAAATGGAGTAATTGTAATGTTCAAAGAAAATATAATCAAATTTATCAAGGCTCACGGCATCGCGGTGCTGGCGGTCGCGGCATTGGCCGTGCTGTTGAAGGTCATCCTGCATTATTCGTTTATACTCTCATTTATCATTCTGCTGGTGCTGTATTTCGGCATCGGTTTTGCCATAGAACTCATCACCGAAAAATACAGGCTGAATAAGGCGCAGAAGCAGCTTAAGCGGACCGCGGACAACGGCGCCGACCGCCGCGCGATCGAAGCGCATACCGTAAAACGTCAGGAGGCCGGCGCGCAGGACGGTGAGGAAACCGCGCAGCAGCCAAGATATGTTGCCGTCCGCGGCAGGACGGCGCAGGCGGCGCCGGGCCTGAAAAAACTTTCATCGGATATGCAGTCGATAATTGACGCCGCGCCCGAAGGCGGCAATGCCTCCGCCGATGCTTCGACGTTTTCCGTTCGCACGAAAAAACGCGATGCCCGCGCCGAAAACGCGCCGGAACCGGTCATTGAGAATTCCAACAGCCGCGAGCGCCGCCTGCGCCGTGCCGACCGCGTTTCGTTTACCGGCGCGGACAACGACGAACTTGGCGAGAACACCAGTGACTTCATCAAGAAAAACGACATGATATACAAAAAGTACGCGAGCCGCAACGCCGCCGCGGAGAAGGCGGCGGCCGATGCTGCCGCGGAAACGGAGCCCGCTGCCGACGCGATCCCGGATACCGTTCCCGAAATGGCGACGGAAACGGTCAACGTCCCCGAGGTCTCGGGCGATAAGACCGATACGGAAGCGCCCCCGGTTTTGAACAAGGGGACAGACCCCGCGTCAGACCCTGCGGCGAATACAGTACCGGAAACACCGGCCGCGGAGAATACGGCGCCGGAAAAAGCCACACAAGAAAAAGCCGCTCAAGAAAAAGCGGCGCCGGAAGCGCAGGCTCCGAAAGAGACCGACGCGGTGACGCTGCCCGCTCCGGGCGAACTGCTGTTTACGCATCCGGACATTGACGGCGACACGGAGTTCTCGGAAGGGATCACGGAGGCCGTTGACCGCATCGTGGAAGAGAGCCGGCCCAGCCCGATCCGGAGGCACCGGTATTCGCTTATACGCAGAGACAGCGTCGCGGAAAAGACCGCGCTCCCCGAGGCCACGGAATCCGAACTGGAGGAAGAGGCGGAGAAACGCGAGATCCGGTCGCATATCTCGAAAAATATCGACCGCACCAACACGCTGTTCGGCGCGGATCCGGAAGGCGGGGAACCGTCCGATATGGTGCGCGCGGACAGCGAAGTCGTGAGTTCGCTGTTCCCGGAGCGCAAGCGCGAAAAGCACGTAAAGCCGTCGCTGGAAGAGTACCGCCGCAAGAAAGAGAACATTTCCCACACCCGCCTGGATTTCACACGAAATTCTAAAAAGGGGACAGACCCCGATGTTAAGGATCAGGCGGCAAACGGTGCTGAAGAGGTTTCCAAAGCGGTGGCCGACGCGGCAAAAGCGGCGTCAATGTCCGAATTAAAGCCGGAAGCCGCGCCGAAAGCCGAAACCGCAGCCACACCGAAAGCCGAAACCGCAGCTGCGCCGGAGACCGATGCTCCCGCAGCCGAAACGGAAACTGACAGCGGCGGCCGCGTGCGCCTGCCGCTTTTGGAAAAGCAATACGAATTGCCGCCCGTTGACCTGCTTTCCGGCCCCCGCGGGACCGACAACGTGGGCGTTGTCAACGCCGAAGATGACCCCAAAGCCCAGAAACTGATCAACACGCTGGAAAGCTTCGGCGTAGGCGCCAGAATCACCGGCGTCATGCGCGGCCCCGCCGTCACGCGGTACGAACTGCAGCCCAATCCAGGCATAAAAGTCAGCCGCATCGTGGCGCTGTCCGACGATATTGCCCTCAACCTCGCCTCCACCGGCGTGCGCATTGAGGCCCCTATCCCCGGCAAGGAAGCGATCGGCATCGAAGTGCCCAACCAGCAGGTGGAGATCGTTGCCCTCCGCCAGGTCATCGAGAGCAGCGAATTCCGGAACTCCGCCTCGCCGCTCAGCGTTGCGCTGGGCCGCGACATCGCGGGCAAGAACATCGTTGCCGACATAGCCAAAATGCCGCATCTGCTCATTGCCGGCGCTACCGGTTCGGGCAAGAGCGTATGCATCAACACCATCGTTGCCAGCGTGCTGTACAAAGCCGGTCCCGCCGACGTGCGCATGATCATGATCGACCCCAAGATCGTGGAACTGGGCGTGTACAACGGCATCCCGCACCTGCTGGTGCCCGTCGTTACGAATCCGAAGAAAGCCGCCGGCGCGCTTTCATGGGCCGTGCAGGAAATGGAGCAGCGCTACACCGCGTTTTCCGAACAGAACGTGCGCGACATCCGTGCATATAACGCGCTCGCCGAGAGCCGCAAAGACCTCACCAAAATGCCGCAGATCCTGATCATTATCGACGAGCTGGCGGACCTGATGATGGTGGCGGCGAAAGAGATCGAGGAATCCATCATCCGCCTGGCGCAGAAGGCCAGAGCCGCGGGCCTGCATATAATCATTGCCACCCAGCGTCCTTCCGTGGACGTCATCACCGGCCTGATCAAGGCCAACATCCCGTCGCGGATTGCCTTCGCGGTCACCTCGCAGATCGACTCTCGGACAATACTGGACGGCGGCGGCGCCGAAAAACTCCTCGGCCGCGGCGACATGCTGTTCCACCCCATCGGGATGTCCAAGCCTCTGCGCGTGCAGGGCGCGTTCGTTTCGGACAGCGAGATCGAGGCGCTGGCGGACAGCGTGCGGTCGTCGTACGGCACTGCGCTCTACAGCAGCGACATCCAGCAGAGCATCGACCAGAAGGACAAGGATAAGGATAAGGACAAAGACAAGAACCAGGCGTCGGGCGGCGCGGACAACGGCGAAGACGATGCGGACGCGGATCTGGAAATGATCGACGCGGCGGCGCAGCTGGCGCTGGAGTACAAGCAGCTGTCAACTTCCTTCCTGCAGCGTAAACTTCGCCTCGGCTATTCCCGGGCGTCACGGATCGTTGACTTTCTGGAGGCTGAAGGCCTGATCTCGTCGGCGGACGGCAGCAAACCGCGTCAGCTCCTGATGACCCGCGAAGAGTGGGAACAGCACCGCGCCGAGGCGGAACCCAAAGCGTAAAACCGGAAAAACCGTATCATAACCGGGTATTTCCCGGACCGAATCCGATCGGAGGCAGCAAAATGAAACTGAACGTCATACCGGTACCCAAGCAGGTCGAATTGAACGGGGGACAGACCCGCGTTTACAAAGCGGAGCTCTGCCTGGTGCCGCCATCCACGAGAGAGGCGGCCGCCGCGGTACGCGCTTTCTCCGGATACGCGCTGAAGCTGGGCATTAAAATGAAGACCGTGCGCGGCGACGGTGCCATCCGCGTCGTGCTCAATAAAAACGGCCGTTTCCGCAAAGAAGGCTACCGGATCAATATCGGAAAGCGCAGAGTGGAGATCGCGGCCGCGGACAGCACCGGACTCAACCGGGCGCTGGCTACGCTCCTGCAGCTGGCGGAACCGGCGGAGGGCGGAAAGTGCATTGCCCTTCCCGAATGCCGTATAAAGGACTACGCCGACAACGAATACCGCGGCATGATGGTGGACCTGGCCCGCTACTGGCACCCGTTCAAATACCTGCTCTCATATGTGGATATGTGCTGGTACTACAAAGTCTCCGTGCTGCATCTGCACTTCACCGACGACCAGAGCTATACGCTGCCCAGCCGGCTGTACCCGAAACTGTCGACGCCCGGCCGCAGCTACACTTTCGACGAACTGACGGAACTCGAAACGTACGCATATGAACGCGGCGTACAGCTGCTCCCGGAGATCGACGTGCCGGGGCACAATACCGGCTTCACCGTCGCATACCCCGAACTGTTCGGGAACAAAGGCATCATCTGCCAGCATCCCGACTCGGTCAGCGCCGTTGCCGCCCTGTTCGGCGAACTGTGCGAGACGTTCCCGCGGTCAAAATGCATCCATATCGGCGGCGACGAGGCCAACCTCAAAAAATGGCTCGATTGTCCCGACTGCATGGCGTATGCGGAGACGCTGGGCATTGACACCAGGCGCGAGAGCCCGGACGTGATATGCGACAAACTGTACCTGAATTTCATTCTCCGCATGGCCGAAGCGGTGCGGACAAAGGGACGGACCCCGATCGTCTGGGAAGGCTTCCCGAAAGCCGCCAACGCCTCCGTCCCGAAATACATCACGGTCATGAGCTGGGAGAACTTCTACCAGGTGACGCCGGATCTGCTCGCGGGCGGTTTCCGCATCATCAACTGCTCCTGGAACCCCATGTATATCGTGGCGCCCGACGTGAAATGGACGCCCGGGGAAGTAAACGACTGGTCCGTGTACAAGTGGCGCCCGGTGCATCCCGGCTCACCGTATATCGGAAGATCGTACGAATGCGAACCGACTCCGGCCGTGCTGGGCGGACAATTGCTGGCCTGGGGCGACCGCATGCCCGGAACCTACAAGGACAATATCGACGAGGGCGTCACCGCCGAACGCGCGCTGCTCGCGGAGCGGCTGCCGTATCTGGCGCAGAACACCTGGAACTCCGTTGCCAAAGTGGAGTATAATGAACTTGCGCCGTGCGCTGGAGCGCGCGGAGCCGAACTGGACAAACTGATCAACTGACTGATCGACCGACCGAAAAGCGAGGACAAACGATGCGTCTCGACGGACTTATCGCGGAACTGAACAGCGTTGCCGACCTCTCCGGGCTGCAGGCAGGCATTGCCGACGCGGAGGGGAACGTACTTTACGCCCCCGCCGCCGCGCCCGAACTTGAGACCGGCGCCGGACTGCCCGCCCGCGGTTTCGTCACGCTGCCTTTTGAAACGCAGGACGCGAAAACATTCCTGCTGTTTGCGCGCGGTACCGAAGAACCCGCCGGCGACGCCGCGGTGCTGCAGGCGCTCAAACTGGCAGCGGGCAGGCTTTCGGAGCATTACGGACGCGAGTCCACGGCGCCGGAACTGCTGGCGGCGGTGCTGGAAAAGCGCCCGGGCGCGGCCGTGAAAAAGCTCGAGGCTATGCTGGAAAACGCGGGACCCGGTACGGTATACCGGCTGCTGGCGGCCCGCAGCGACTCCGGTCGGGAGGACCGGGAACGGGCGGAGACCGTGTGTGCCGTTGCCTCCGAAATGTTCCGCGAAGAGCGCGATTGCCCGGTGTGCGTGTGCTGCGCCGACGGCGAGTACTATGCCGCGATACTGTGCGGATTCGGGGCGGATACCGCCGACAACGGCGCCGCCGCGCTCGAGTATGCGCTGGAACTGGCCGATACGGTCAATGCCGAAGCGATGATCCCGGTACGCGTCGGAGTGAGCAGCGCTTTTACCTCTCTGAAAGAACTCCCCGGAGCGTTTGCCCGGGCGGCGAGCGCGCTTGCCACCGGCGCTGAGTTCGAACAGGAGCGCAATTGTTTTGAATACGATAAACTGAGTCTGGAACGGCTGGTGTGCGAGATCCCGCAGGAGATCGGGATCGAGTACGTGCGCGAGACGTTCGGCAGCCGCCTCGAAAGCGGACGTGCTTCCGAGGAACTGCTCCGCACGGTCAAGATGTTCCTGGACTGCAATATGAACGCCAGTGAGGCGGCCAAGGCGATGTACATACATCGCAATACGATGACGTACCGGCTGGAAAAATTTCAGAAGCTTACGGGGCTCGACTGCGCGTCCTTCGGGGACGGGCTGCGGGTCCGGATCGCGCTGCTGATACTGCAGCGACTGGGGAGCAGGAGTGATTGACAATGGAAGCAGGATATCCCGGCGTTGACCGGCGCCCGACAATGATAATGTTCAAAAATGTGAGCAAAGTATACGGCAACGGCGTTGTCGCCATACAGAACCTCAACATCCGCATATACAAAGATGAGTTTGTGTTCCTGATGGGCGCCAGCGGCGCCGGCAAATCCACCCTCATCAAACTGCTGATGAAGGAAGAGGAGCCCACGGATGGCAAGATCTACGTCAACAGCCGCGAACTTTCAGTGATCCGCAAGGGTGCGGTGCAGCGCTACCGCCGGCAGATCGGTGTGGTGTTCCAGGATTTCCGGCTGCTGGAGAACAAGACCGTGTTCGGCAACGTTGCCTTCGCCATGGAGATCATGGGAAGATCCCGCAAAGAGATCCGCGACAAGGTCGAGGCCGCGCTGTCGCTGATGGGGCTTTCCCGCAAGGCGGACGAGTATCCGCGCAATCTTTCGGGCGGCGAGCAGCAGCGGGTGGCGCTGGCGCGGGCGATCGTCAACACGCCCCGCATACTTATTGCCGATGAGCCCACGGGCAATCTTGACCCCGCCAACGCCGAGCAGATCATGAACCTGCTGGATCTTATAAATTCGCAGGGGACAACGGTGATCGTCGCCACCCACGCCCAGGATATGGCGCGCCGCATGGGCCGCCGGATCCTGTATCTGGACCACGGCGTAAAAAATGAAGATCTTTCCGCGCCGGATGCTCAGAGCGGCGAAGAAAGCGTGCTCAAATCTATCGCGTTTGAAGCGGAAGGCAGCCTGTTCACCGAAGACGGCGCCGCGGAGAAAGGCGGTGAAGGCGATGAGTAAGCTCAGATCCCTTCTGTATATAATCAAACAGAGCCTCGAGAACCTGCTCAAAAACTGGTACATGCTGCTGGCTTCCGTATTCGTGCTGTTCACGGGCATGTATATCATGGGCACGCTGCTGATCACGTCGGGAAGCATCAGCGCCATACTGAACGAGCAGGCGGAGCATCCCGAAGTGGAAGTTATCTGCCGCAGCGAAGTATCCGACGACGACAGCCTGCTGATCTACCGCGCCATCCTCGCGGACGAACGCGTGAGCACCTGCAAGCTGAACACCAAGCGCGACAATTTCGAACTGATGAAAAAGACCCTTAAAGGATACGAGGAGATATTCCAGTATGAAGACGCGGACAGCAGCGTCCTGTACGTTTCTTTCGATATAAAGCTGAAGTCCGCGAGCCAGCTGGAGGAGTTCTCGGAAGATATGCGCAAGGTGACCGGCGTGGAGGAAGTGCAGGACAACGATTCGATCTACAAGTACTTCCGCTCCATAAGCCGCATCGTAAAGACCGGCACCGTGGTGGCGCTGGTGGTCATGGGCTTCTTCTCCGTGCTGCTGACGGTCAACACGATCCGCCTTACCGTACTGGCGCGCCGCAAAGAGCTGCGCATCATGCGCGATCTGGGCGCGTCGTACGCGTTCATGCGCGGGCCGTTTATTGCCGAAGGCATCACGATCGGACTGATCAGCGCGCTGCTGGCGTTCTTCGCGGTCAAAGGCACTTA
>JAEEGL015618782.1_pt1 | contig 15773 bp, 15 predicted proteins | sample 9134231 | NCBI WGS metagenome assembly JAEEGL01 (sample SAMN16246548, study PRJNA631951) | gut metagenome | biome: gut microbiome; feature: rumen; material: fiber-attached | host: Bos | place: Iran: Karaj | collected 2018-10
GGCCCTTGAGGAAACAGGCGACCCCGAACAAAAGAGGAAAATCCGAGACGGCTACCGCATCTTCCGCGCCTCGACCGATGTGTGGCAGGAGGAGAACGTCGCGCGCGACATGGGGTCGTTCGTCCGCATCCGCGACCCGCGCGGCGTGTGGGGGCCGCGAATTCCCGTCACCGCATCTTCGCCCCACGGGCCAATCCTACTTCGCGACGGCACTCTCCTCTATGTCGGCAAGGCCAATGCCGAATGGGTGAACGGCGAGTACCGTCCTTCGATGACGGCGCTTCACGGCGCGCGCATCCGCGCAATTTCGAGCGCCGACGGCGGCCTCACGTGGCAGCAGCTGGGCTATGTGCCGGAAATCCCCGGCGCCTCCTGCCACGAGCCTCACGCCATCGAGCTCGCGGACGGCTCGATTCTCGCGCTTGTCCGCGTCCATCCCGCCCCGACCGAGGCCAATCCAAAGCCGCACTTCCAGATTTGGAAGTCCATTTCGCATGACCGGGGCCGCACTTGGAGCGCGTTGGAATATTTAGCCGAGGGATCGCCTCCGCACCTTCTCCGTCATTCCTCTGGCGCAATTGTCTGCACACAGGGCTACCGTCGCAGCCCCTTCGGCATCCGCGCCCTCATCAGCCGTGACGAAGGGGGCAGCTGGGAGGAGTTCGTCCTCGACGATTCGCAGCCGGGCGGCGACCTCGGCTATCCCGCCTCCGTTGAACTCGCGGACGAATCTGTCTACACGGTCTTCTACCGCTACGGGGACATACTGTCAATCAAATGGAAGCTGAACTGACGCGCCCCTCGTACGGGTCGCTGACGCGGTTTTTCCTGCCGCTTGTCGTCATAAGCCTTTCGCAGACCTTCACGTACCCTCTCGTTGCGAGCGTCATCTCCAACGGGCCTCTGGGCGGGCTTGAGTACGAAGCCTACGTAATCGGCAACCAGGTGGTCACCTTTCTGTCGTCAATCGGTTTCGGACTGGTGACAACGGGCATCGTCTTCGCGACCACTCAGCGCGGACGCGCCGCATTCATGCGGCTCAATCTGCTGCTGGCCAGCATAGCCTGCATCTGCCAGCTTGTGGCGAGCCTGCCCGCAATGGAAAGGCTGATTTTCGAACGGATACTGGTCGTAGAAGACGCAACTCTCCGCAACATAGCCCGCCACTCGATTCTGGCGTGCATACCGGTGCAGATGAATTTTTATCTGCGCAACACCTACACGGCGCAGCTTTTCCGGGTCAAAAGGAGCGACCTGGCCAATATCGCCACAATTGTCCGCATAGCGCTGGTGGTTATGATGTCATCGCTTTTCGTCCGAGCCGGTCTCGTCGGCTACCTCTGGGGCGCAACGGCAATGACGCTTTCCTGCTTTGTTGAAACTGCGATAACGTGGTGGTACGCGCGTCCCTATCTTGCGGCCCTCCCCGCCGATGTGCCTGAAGAAGAACCAGACCCCACTGTCAGAAGGCAGCTCCACTTCACGATTCCACTCTCGCTAGGCTCCGTGCTCATGACGGCCACGGCCTTCATAACGACCTACTTCTACTCCTACTCGTCGGACCCCGAGCGCTTTCGCCTCATCCACTACGTCACATACGGCTTGTCCGTGACGATGTTTTCCGCGGCCCTCAAGTTCCAGACGGTGACCGTCGTCTTCGCCAAGACGCGGGCGGCCGCAATCCGCGTCGCCTCATTTGTCCTCGTCGCCGGCGCCGTGCTTGGCGCCGTCCTGCTGGCGGTTTCGTTCATCAGGCCCTTTGCCCGCTGGTACTTCTGCTCGTTCCAGAAGATACCTTTGGACTCGCTCGACCTCGCTTCCGCAGCGGTGACGATGGGGGCCTTCGTCACCTTGCTCTACGCCATGCGCGGACTCGCCGAAGGCCTCGCCGCCGTGCGGCTCGCGCCGCGCGCCGTCCTCGTCGGGCAGTTCGCCTACGTCCTGGTCTTCGCCGGAGCCTTCGCCACGTGCGCCAAGACCATGGCCGGACATGACCATCTCTGGGGCATGACCGCTATTGCCTGCGCCACGGGCCTTTCAGCGCTTACAACGTATATGGCCTCCCGCTTAATCTTAAGCAAGCGGAAATAACTGGCGCGCTTTTTTTCCTAGCCAGATGTTGTGCCTCATGCTATACTTATTGTGGAACGACTCATTGGAATTTTGGTTTTTCTGGAGACATACACATGGCCAAATTCAACTACATCGCGATGGATGCCGCCGGCAAGGAAGTGCGTGGCTCGGTGGAGGCGTCATCGCAGGCGCAGGCAATCGCCCAGATTCGCGCCCAGAACCTCTTCCCGACCGCAATCGGCCAGGCCGGTGGCGGAGGAGGCCAGTCGCAGGCAGCGGCGAAACCCGCGCAAGCCAAGGGCAGGGGCATGAAGATGGAGATCAAGCTTCCGGCAATCTTCAGGCCTAAAGTCAAGCAGAAGGAACTCACCACCTTCACGCGCCAGCTCGCCACGCTTATGGACGCCGGCCTACCGCTTCTTAGAAGCCTCCGCGTTCTTGAGCGCCAGGCGCAGAACCCCACCCTCAAGGACGCCCTCCACGGGATGGGCGAGGCCGTTGAAAGCGGCAACTCCTTCTCAGAGGCGCTGTCAAACTATCCGAAGATATTCGACAACCTCTTCGTGAACATGATCAAGGCCGGCGAGGCGGGCGGCGTCACGGAACTTGTCCTTACGCGTCTGTCGGAATTCATGGAGAAGGCCGAGAAGATCAAAAACAAGGTCAAGGGCGCGATGATATACCCGTCGGTCATTCTTTGCGCGGCAATCGGCATCACGGTATTTCTGCTCTTGACGGTCATCCCCAAATTCGAGGAGATCTTCACCGACCTTCTCGCCGGCAAGAGCCTCCCGAAGATCACTCAGATCGTCATTGCAATCAGCAATGTGCTCAAACACTACTTCCTCTACGTGGCCGTTGGCATTGCGGCTTTCGTGGTGCTTGTGAAAATATGGGCAAAGACAAAGGGCGGCCGCTTCGTGATGGACAGGATGGCCGTCGCGCTCCCCGTCTTCGGCACCCTCACGCGTCGTACCTGCATTTCGCGACTCACGCGCACGCTCGGCACGCTTCTCTCGTCGGGCGTGCCTATGCTCCAGGCTCTCGGCATCGTCCGCGACACCTCGGGCAACGCGGTCTACTACAACGCGCTTCAGGTGGTGCACGACGGTGTCAAGGAAGGCGAAAACATGTCGGGCCTCATGGAGCAGACCAAGGCGTTCCCGCCAATGGTGGTCAGCATGGTCGACGTTGGCGAGGAGACCGGCGCGATCGCCGATATGCTGACGCGTATCGCGGACACCTACGAGGACGAAGTGGACAACGCCGTCGCCGGCTTGACGTCGATCATCGAGCCGCTGATGATCATCTTCCTCGCCGTAATCGTCGGCGCGATTGTAATCGCGATGTTCCTGCCGCTTGTCTCGATCGTCACATCGCTCGGCGGCTCGTAGGAGTAGGGGTTTCAAGTTTCAAGTTTCAAGTTTCGGGTTTCAAGTTTCGGGTTTCGGGAAAAGGAGGCAGTATGAAAAGAACAGCCGAACAGAAAAGGGAAGGGACATTCTCCTTTCTCCATTCTCCATTCTCCATATCCCGTTTCGCCGGCGGACGCCGGCGAAACGGAGGCTTCACGCTCATCGAGATGCTCGTCGTCATCGTGATAATCGTGATACTTATGGGCGTTGTCTTCCGTCTTACGCGCGGTGCGATGGCCAAGAGCGACTACGCCAAGGAGGAGGCCCTCGTGACGAAGGTTCGCACCCTCATCGAGGAGTTTCACGCGGAGTACAATATCTATCCGCCCGTGCCCGTCTACCAGACGCATGACGGGAGAGACCAACAGCCCATAAACTTCCGCGGCGCATGTCCCGATGGCGCAAGAACGCGTGCTGAGCTCCTCCACTATCCCGGCCACTGGTCGTATGCCAAGAAAAACGGGGCGGACTGCTACTTCATCTTCGGGCTCTTCTCCTTCTTCGTCGACCGCTCCAAATACGGCAAGATGGCCTTCGAAGTCAACGGCGCCAACGGCGAAAGGGAGGTCGGCAGACAGTGGGGCGCTCAAAACGACTCCGTAGGCGGCATCGGCGGCCAAATTACCATTTCACAAAAGGACAAGGCCTTCGCGCATCGGGTCTGGCCGATAGTCTCCGAGTTGTGTGGCGAGGGGGAAGGTTTCGACAACCCTTCGCTCCACCAGGAGTACGACAGCCAGAACGGTTGGTGCCTTGGCTTCACGACGCATGTCTACGGACAGTGGGCGGATGGCATCTGTGAAAAATGGGGCGACGGCCGTGTTGATAAGTACTATGACGAAGGCCTGGTATACATTTCCAAGCCGCCTTACACGACGTATCTGCTCTTCTCCAAGGGACCGGACAGAAAATACGACACGGACCACCCCGAGGATCGTACGCGTCCTTTGAACAAAGACAACATCTACGGCAACCTGGGGGACAAATAGGCCATGCGCAATTCAGGATTTACACTCGTAGAGATGGTAGCCGTCCTTTTGATTCTCGCCATTTTGGCGGGGGCGCTAACAGCCGGGCTTGCCAACGCCCGCAATAAGGCGTGGCGCACCCAGGCGCGTGAGGCCTGCCGTGAGCTCTGCACGGCCTGGAACGCCTACCTTCTGGATGTCCGCAAGTTCCCCAGGGACTTGGGTGGGGCTTCCGGACTCAATGCCACCTACGGCAATCTCAAGGCGATTGTCGACCCAGATGAAAACCGCTTCAAGAGAATCTACTTTGAGATTTCGGAAAGGGAGCGGGACACAGGACTCCTGGACCACTGGGGGGGTATGATAAAATTCTCACTCGACACCGACTATGACGGCGAGGTTGACAATCCCTATCCAAACGTCTTCGAACCTCCCATTTCAAAGGCAAAGGCAACGTCCATAGCGTGGTCCGAGGGAGACCCGCGGCGCGCACAACGTGATGACAATCCAATTGTCATCTGGTAATCCGGGAATCCGGCAGGATGCCGGGAAAGGCGATACGATGAAAAAAGGCGGATTCACACTTCTTGAGCTTCTTGTAGTCATTGTTGTCATAAGCATTTTGGCAACGATAGTGATCGGGGGGGCCAACTATGCCTTGCGCGTGGCGCGCGAAAAGCGCGTGAACCTGTCATGCAAGACCCTTCAGTCGGCGATACACCGCTACTACACCGAATACAATGAATGGCCGGGAGACGGGCGTCGTCCCAACAGCGACGGCAAAGTCGTGTATTCGGGCGAAGACAACAAAAAGATCTTCGGGGCCCTTCGCGCCGACAACACCGAAGCTCCACCGAGGGGGAACAGGGACGGAATCGTCTTCATCGACGAGACGGCCTTTTTCACGCGCGATGGCGATGATGAAGCCCAAAAGCTCAGTGAAACTACAGACTCTCAGCCCTTGGTGTTCGTTTCCCGTAGCGGGCGGTGGACCAATAGAATCGGCCAGTTCCTCTACTACAAAGTCACAATCAACTACGAGTTCCAGACAGTCAAAGTCGAAGCCCCCGGCTTCGACGACGAGGGCGACGACTAGGGCATGTCAGATGGTGCGGCCATGAAAAGCAGAAGCGGATTCACACTTATAGAGCTGATGGTCGTGGTGGGGATAATGATCCTCATCGCCACCATCGTCGTGTCAGGCTCCTTTGGCATGTCGCGCGCCTCAAGCTATCTTGCCGCGGAAAATGTCGTCTACAACACGCTTCAGGCGGCCCGCCAAAAGGCCTGCACGGATGGTAAGCCCGTCATAGTCGCCTTTGTCAAACGTGTGGAGAGCGGTGGCGACATCAGTTACGCCCTCGTTACCGTGCAGGCGGCCGGAACGATTTCGGAGGTAGGTAGCACATATATTTATGACAGGGGGGCCATTTTCCAGCAAGGTTCCCTGGGAAGGAACGAGGACGACTCCGTGTGGAATCTGACCACAGGCGAATGCGCGCCAGGCCCCTTCACCATATCGTACCTTGGATATGGCCAACTTGAGTCCAGGCCGATACCCGGATTCAGCGGACATGAATACGGGTATGATGTCACGAAAATCGAGTTTGACCATGCCCTTAGAGGCAACTACTGGCAAACGGGCCAAACCTACGGATTCCAAGTCGGTGAAATGCAGGAGCTGCCCCTCGGATTCAAGTTTGGCTGGGGGTCGGCGGATGGTTCACCCGAAGGAAAGATGGTCGTCTTCACAGCGGACGGCCGAAGCTCGTACGGGACGGCCGGCAACATCGGGAACGAAGGTGAAGTAAACATTTACATCTCCGAGGAGATGAGGAACCAGAGCAGCGCCCCCATCCGCATTACGGTGAGGGATGGCGTAATCAATGTGGCGAGGTAGCGGAAGCGGAAAGGGCGTCATGATGAATAAAGGAACGCGGGATGGCTTCACACTCATAGAGGTCTGCCTTGTAATGATGATCTTTGGAATCGCCGTCACCTCGCTGATGGCGCTCTTCCCGGTCTCCCTGCGCCAGGGCAACCAGGCCGTTTCGGACTCTGTCGTGACCACCTTCGGAGATTCAGTGATGAACGCGCTGGCAGGAAGGGCGTCATCCATGCAGACGATTGGCGACTGGAGATACTGGAGAACCCCAAATCAGTTCAAAACGGAGGTCGTTAGGGACATCAGGGTTTACGAAGGGGGACCTAATCTAAGACTGGGGGAGGACACCATCCCCAACTATCTCGGGACGGACGAGAATGTCACAATCAAGTACAGGCTTGAGATCGACACAGTCAACACAGCGCAGTTCGGGCCTCGGCTGTATCGCGCCATACTGTACGCCTCGGACAACAAATACGCCGATCTTGACGAGGCGGGGACGGTTTTCGTCACATACATGTTCTATTTCGGGGAGGTGCCATGATGAAGAATGGCAAGGGCCGCGGCGGCTTCTCGCTGATTGAGATTCTCGTCGCCACGACAATTTTGCTGGTCATAGTGATTCTCGCATCGCTTGTGTTCCAGCAGACGACAGGGGCATACGACACGGGCGAGCGCAAGGTCAGCGCGAATGTGGCCCTGCGGAACATCGTCGGCGCCATCAGCCGCGACCTCGCCCTTGCGGTCGATTCCGACGAGTACGACGGAGTGCCTAACAACAGCTGGGGTGGACGCAGCATTAGTTTCGCCGCGATGACCGGGAGTCCGGGTAGAACGCTACAGGTGGTTAGATATACGGCCGGGGGAAGCAGCGTGCATCGAAGGGCCCAGTCATACAGGTACGAAAATGGAAGGTGGAGCACTGAGGGCGAGCCTTCCGAATCCGACGTGTACAGGGCCGATTCATTTGCCGACGCCGCCATCGACGTGCGATTCTCAGCTTCCGACAACGACAATCTTCCGGAATGCGTGTACATACGCGCGGAACTTGGCACCTCCGGAAGAAGCGCGGCCGTTGGTGTCAGGTCCAAGGGCCGTCGCGCAGACAGTGACGACGACGACATCTGGGTCGGCTACAAACCATAATGGAGGCGGCACGATGAAGCCTTTTTCACTTTTCACTTTCCCCTTTCCCCTTTCCACTTTCCAGTGTCGGCGTTCACGCCGGACTGGCTTCACATTGGTCGAGATGCTCGCCGTGATTGTCCTTATCGGCATTCTGATGATGGCGGCCGGCATGTCCATTCGCAAGGCGCAGCATCTTGCAAAGGTCACCAAGGCCGAGGCGGAGTGCCGCGAACTCGTGAACGCCCTGCTGGAATACAGGGCCGTCTTCCATGAATGGCCAATGGGCGCCGGCGACGTTTCCGTGGCATCGCTGAAACCGCTTACCGACGCCAGCGCCAATAGCCGCGGCATCGTCTTCCTGAATCTTTCGCTTCCATCAGGGGACTGGAACGATCCATGGGGGAATCCATACACGGTCTTTTTCAAGCAGAGCGCCAGCCACGAAAACAGCACCGCGATCGAGACTTGCGTTTCGTTCCCGTTCCGCAATACGGCGCCCTTGCCATAGGCGAAGGCCAAAGGAGACACCAAATGTCTGGAAAAGAATCAAGCCGTTCCGGCGTGGCCCTCATCATCGTTCTGGGCCTTGTCGCCATACTGATGATCATCAGCGTCGCCTTCGCCATACACATGCGGGTCGAGCGGGCGGGCGCGGCCAACTTGCGCCACGCCGCAGTCGCCCGCCAGATTGTGAAGGGCGGAATGGCCGCCGCGATCGCCGCAATCGACCAGGACGTCAGGAACGAAATAGTCGCCCCCTGGTACGACACGAACAATGTCGAGAGCCTCATCTACAGGCGCAGGGAGAGGTGGAAGAACGAAGACGGTGACTGGGAATTGCGAACAACCAATTTCTGGAAAAGCACATTTGTGGCGTACAACACCAACGCCATTGAGCACGTTACGGCCCACTTTCCGACGACGGTGGACGCCTACCTGCCGGCCGGCTTGAAGTATCGAAGCTTTGCGAACAGATATTGTCCCCCTGGCGGGACAGGAGGCGGGGGCGCCGTCATTCTGCCGGAATGGCTGCCCGTCTATGCAAACTTGGAAAATTCCAGCGTCATAGGGCGCTACTCGTATTTCGTGCTGGACACCACCGGCATGCTCGACGCCAATGCCGAATACGGTTCCGTCACCCCTCGCGCCATGGGGCGCGAGACGAAGGAAATCCAACTTCTCCCACAAATACCAAATCTCTCCGGGAGATATCTGAGCATCGCCGACATGAACCAGGCATCGGCTTCGGACAACATCTGGTGGAACACGTTCTCGTACGATCCGGAGCCAACGAACGCACCCGTCTGCATCGGCGGGGACGCAAGGTCCCTAAGGGAGAACAAGTGGAAGATCATCGAGGCTTTCTACGACTGCGGCCTTACCGCGTCCTCACGATCCTTCAGCAGGCCACAGGGGAATCCCAAGGCAAGCGAGCAGGCTTGCTGGGCATATCTGGGGCTTGTCGACTATGTCGACGACGACTACGAGATGGAATATGACAACGATCTGCGTATCAAGCCCTGCGAGCGTCCCGCCACGGAGAGAATGCCGCTCGTCAGCGGATTCTTCGCAAAACTGACCATCAGGGCCAGGCAGGTGTGCCCGTATGTGAGCGACGGCAACTACAATTTGAACGCAAAGGTCGAGGTGAAGTGCTCCGCCGATGTGAAGGTGCCCTTTGTCTTTCCGTTCATATCCGACGGCATTGACTCGTTTGACGAACATGATGACGACAACCTTACGCTCGAAGGCAAGGCGACTTTGTGGGTCGTCACCGGCAGTGGAACGAGATTCAGCGATATCGAGAGGAGGCAGGTCAGACCATCGGACGCGGGCGAATGCATTGTTCAGACAATCGAAGTCAACAGAGGTGAGGAAAACGGCTGGGGGTATGTGCTTGGAAACAATCAGACAATGCCAGTGGACCAGCAACTGCAACTGCCCGGTGTCGAGGCATACGTCCAGGTCGGCGGGGCCACATACCGCAATAATAATTCCCTGCAGCACAGCTTCCCCGTCGGCGATGAAAACTACAATGATTTCGGTGAAAACTACGGCATGGTCGTTTCCTTCAAGCCAGACGCTGAAGGCGTGAGCTTTGTCGAAAGCGAGGGCGGTGAAAGGCCGAATGCCGACGCCGAAGGGAACTATCCCGCAAGCTGGACGCGTTCGTGGTCGACAAACGTCCTTGTCTGGGCCGAGATCGTCGATCCGAGGTTCGCGAACAGGGACATGCGTGACAACGCGGAGGAAGTCGGCGGCGACCTTATGCCGGCCTGCTTCAAGGCCAGCCACGACAGTGTCGAGATACTGGGCGCCCCCAATTCCCATGGAATTCCCCTCGTGAAACTCAAGCAGCGAAAACCCGCCCTCTTCGGAGACTTTGACGACGCGGAGAGAGCCGTAAGGGAAAACGTCAATGACGCATTCGGAAGAACTGGCGCCTCGGACTTTGATTACGGCCATTACTTCAACGGGCATGACGACACCATGCAGGGGACCGGCCCCTTTACCTCCTATTTGCTCACCCATCCCAATGCTGTTGTGGATTTCTACGGAATGCCGATGGACGGCATCCAGAAAGGGACTTCCAGGACAGATACGGATCCGGCTTGGGCCAAGTGGCACATGTTCGTCAAAAACGGCCAGCTTGAATCCGTGGGCGAGCTGGGCTATCTTCCAGTAGGCTTCTGGCAGACCATCCGCCTCTACGACTACGGAGACGATTTTGATGGCAGGTCCAACTCAACCGAGACCTATGAGGGCCTGACCAAGTTCAACGTGCTGCCAAAGGATCCGAGAGACAATCCGCGAGATCCGTTGCGTCGTCAATTTCCGGACCTCCATGATAGTGCGAACGACAACCATGAAGGAGGGTATTTCCACGCAGTGCTTGAGAAATTCTCGGTCGTGGACGAGTCTGTGGATGAAAGGGTCAACGGGCGCATCAACCTCAATGCGGCCCCCAAGGACATTCTCGCCTCCGCCTTTTACAAAATGCCAATCGGCGCGCCGGACGGACTCGTCGGAGGCATGTTAAACGAAGCAAACGCCAATCTTCTTGCCGAATCGATAATAGAATCCCGAAACAACAGCGGCACCTTCTGCGGTCTTTCAGAGCTTGGTTATCTGTTCATGGAACCCAACGGCGAGGTTGGCCCGTTGAACGGCACTGCCAGCCACCCGATCACGGCGGTCAAGAATACGGCTGGAAATGCAACGTGGGGCGAATGGGAGCGGGAGTCTGTGATACGCAATTCGTGCGGCCTTTTCACAACGCGCGGACAGTCGTACCTGATCATCGTGCGCGGTGAGTCGTATTCTCCGCGATTCGGACACAAGAGAAGCATGGTCGGCGGAAACAGCAACGCGTCCAAGACGGCCATCGCGCAGATCTGGCGCGACACCATCCCCGACAGAAACGGCAAGCATCCCATTTTTGTCAAGTTCTTCAAGATAATCGACGATTGACGTCTGTCTTGCGGCGGTTCCGCCAGATGGAACCGCCGCAAGCGTTTTCCCATGCTTTCAAATCTCAAAGTCGTGCTGGTCTCGCCGCTTCAAAGCGGCAATGTAGGTTCAGTCTGCCGCGCAATGGCCAACATGGGCGTCTCGGACCTGTGGGTCGTGAACCCCCGCATCCCGGACAACGCCTGGGAGGACGGCGAGAAGCTCGCCTGCCACGCCGGCGGCATCCTTGAGTCGCGCCATACCGTGGGCACACTCGCCGAGGCCATCGCGGACTGCGCGGCCGTTGTGGGCACTTCGGCGCGCGAGGGCCTCTACCGCCAGCATCACCGCACACCGCGCGAGGCGGCCTCGGATATTCTGCAAATCACAAAAACGGGCAAGGTCGCCCTCGTCATGGGGCGGGAGGACAACGGCCTCGAAAACGACGAAATCGCCCAGTGCACCCACCTTCTGCGCATTCCGTCGTCGCCGGAATACGCCTCCATCAACCTCGCCCAGGCGACGATGATCTGCCTCTACGAGCTTTATTGCGCTTCCTCTGCCTTCGAGCTCACGGACGAGAAGTCGCCGCCGGCGGAGGCATCCGCGCGCAAGCGCCTCTTTGAACTCTGGCGCGTGGCCATGCTCGCCATCGGCTTCATGAAGGAGGACAAGGCCGACCACATGATGCAGGGCTTCCAGCGCATCTTCTCGCGTGGCGTCAAGACCGCCGACGACGCGAACATCATGATGGGCGTTGCGCGGCAGGCGGAATGGGCCGCTGCCCATTCCGCCTGCCGCGCAACGCCCAGATAGTTGCAAGTTGCCACAGAGTGGCAACTTGTTGTAAACTAGAAAGCACAGGATTTCGCAACCACCAGGAAAAGGCAATACCATGTCCAAGGCATGTGATTTGACACGCAACAGTATCGTGGCGATAAACGGCGCGCCGTACGTCGTAGAGGAGCTGAAGGTTTCGACACCCAGCGCCCGCGGTGCGGCGTCGATCTTCCGCTTCCGCTTCCGCAACCTCATCACCAAGGCCAAGCTCGATCAGGCCTGCCACGGCGACGACAAGTTCGACGACGTGGACTTCGAGAAGCGCGACGTTCAGTTCCTCTACAAGGAGGCCGGCGACCTCTACACCTTCATGGATGTCGAGGACTACTCGCAGTTCACCCTCAACGCCGATGACCTCGGCGACCAAGTGGGTTACCTTGCGGAAGACATGGAGGGAATCAAGTCGCTGATAGTCAACGGCTCCCCCGTGGCGATTGAGCTCCCTCCGAACGTGGTTCTCGAAATCGCGGACTGCGAACCGACGATGAAAGGGCAGACCGTGACCTCGCGGGCCAAGACGGCTACGCTAAGCACGGGCCTCAACATCCTGGTCCCCGAATACATCACGGTTGGCGAGCGCGTAAAGGTCGACACAAGGACCGGCGAATTCCTCGGAAGGGTATAGCCTCATGAAGACACGCGTCATCGCAGTCGCCAACCAGAAGGGCGGGGTGGGGAAGACCACGACCGTAGTCAATCTGGCCGCCGCCCTCGCGGAGCGTGGAAGGACGGTGCTCGTGATTGACCTCGACCCGCAGGCAAACGCGACGAGCGGCCTCGGCCTCGCCCCGCAGCCTGGTGTGAGCCTCTACCCGGTTCTGACTGGTGCCTCGGATGTCGCGGACATCATCCAGCCCACGCCATACGAGAACCTCAACATAATCCCTTCCGAGCTTGACCTCGCCGGAGCCGAGATTGAAATCGCCCGGCAAGAGGACCATCTTCAAAGTGTAAGGCGGGTTCTGGCGCGCGTTCTGGAGTCAAGCGTCTTCGACTATATCCTCATGGACTGCCCGCCGTCACTGGGCATTCTCATGACAGCCTCACTTGCGGCCGCAGACGGCATTGTAGTCACCATGCAGTGCGAATACTACGCCATGGAGGGACTGACGGTGATAACCGGCCTCATCGACCGCCTCAGGGAGGGCGGGGCAAATCCCGACCTGGCCCTTGAAGGCATCCTCATGACGATGTTCGATGTCCGCACCCGCCTCTCGCAGGATGTGGTCGCAGAAGTGCGCGAACACTTTGGGAAGGCGGTCTACAATACTGTCATTCCGCGCAGTGTCCGTTTCGGCGAGGCCCCCAGTTTTGGCAAGCCGATAACCGTGTATGACCCGTCTTCGCGGGCGGCGCAGGCTTACCGCGAATTCGCGGCCGAGTTCGACAGGAGGGCGCGCAAACGGTGAGTTTTTCCCATGGTTCGCAGCGGAGCTGTTGCGGGCGCTTGAAAAAAAACTTTGCCTTTTTTTCGTCTTTCGTCTAATATAGAGAAATCAAATTATGGCGTAGTCTGCCCCAAAACGGCAGATTCGCCAATCAGGAAAGGAAGGTTTTCCATGGCATCATCTACAATTTCCTCATTTGCACGCGGCATGGTCCTTGCGGCGGGCGCGGCTCTATTCATTCTTGCGGAAGCGGCCTCAGGGCAGGCCGTGCGGACAACGCCCGGCGCGGCGCGCCCCGCGGGTTCCGCCAAGGCGACGCTTCGCATAAAGGACATGTCCAAGCCCGGCAAGCAGAGCCTCGTCTCCTCCCCCGACATCGACGGGAAGGTGAAGTCCCCTGGGCACATTTCCCGCGGGCAGAACTGGAAGTGGGCGATGCTCGAGGTCAAGTACGAAACCTCGCCCGACTGGATTGACGAAGTCACCTTCACGTTCTACATCCTTTGCCAGGACAGCAAGACCAAGGAATACCATTTCTTCCAGACCGCCGTTTCCTACCTCGACATCGAGAAAGGCGACCATGTCGCGGCGGTTATGCTTCCCCCTAACGCCGTCAAGCGTTACGGCGAACCGGCCTTCTTCGGTGTCGAAGTCGCAATCGACGGCGAGAAGGTCGCCATGCAGTCCAGTGTCCAGGGGCAGCAGATAGATGGCTGGTGGGGCGCGAGCCTCGACAAGCTCGGCGACCGCGTCAAGCGTCACAGCGGCTACCTCAAGGACCGTTCGCAGACACCTTTCGGCGTGACGCACATTGATGAATACGAGGCGGTGAGATAGTGGCAGCGAATCGCATACTCGCCCTCAACATTGGCGCCGGCCAGGTGACACTGGCCGAATTCAAGGTCAGTTCGGGCAACTCGCCAGAGCTCCTTCAGTACGGTTCCATGCCGCTTGGCGTGGAGCCTGACAGCGATGCGGACTCCTCGGCGTACGTAATCGACGCCCTGCGCACTCTCATGCGGGAGAGGTCGATCCGTCCCGCCCCGCTTCTGATGTCTGTGTCCGGACAGGCTGTGTTCCCGCGCTTTGTAAAGCTTCCCCCTGTCACGAAGGACAAGGTCTACCAGATGATCCGATACGAGGCGGAGCAGAATGTTCCGTTCCCGATTGAGGAGGTCGTCTGGGACTACCAGCTCATAGGAGACGCCTCGGACGGCGAGCAGGGCGCGATGATAGTCGCGATCAAGAACGACAGCGCGACCGCCCTGACCAACTGTGTGCAGGCGGTGGGACTAGAGCCGGAAGTGGTGGATGTCGCTCCGCTGGCAATCGCGAACTGCGTCCAGTTGAGCTACCAGGATCTCGAGGGCTGCACAATGGTCCTCGACATAGGCGCCCGTTCCACTAACATGATCTTCCTGGAGGAAGGACGCGTTTTCTACCGCACGATTCCCGTTGCCGGCAATACCATCACGCAGGAGATAGCCAAGTCCTTCCAGGTCGATTTCCGTGAAGCCGAGCAACTGAAGCTTGAAAAAGGCTTCGTGGCCCTAGGCGGAAACTACGCCTCAGAGGATGAAACGGCCGACAGGCTTTCAAAGGTCATCCGCAACGTCGTCACGCGGCTTCACGCGGAGATCAACCGCTCAATCAACTTCTACCGCAGCCAGCAGGGCGGATCCGTGCCTTCACGGGTGTTGCTCACGGGCGGATCGTCCACGATCCAGTACATGGACACCTTCTTCCGCGAGAAACTGAAGGTGGACGTGGACTACCTGAACCCATTCGCCTCTGTTCAGATTGGCGGGAAGGTGGATTCCGAAAAGGTCGGGGAGGACTTCTACGGTCTTGCCGAGGTCGTGGGCCTCGCGATGCGAAAGTCGGCGAAGTGCCTCGTTGAAATCAACCTCATGCCTCCGGAACTCGTTCAGAAGAAGACGTTCCGGAAGCGCATTCCCTTCCTTGCCGTCGGTGCGGTGGCGATTGTGGGTGCGGTCGCTTTGCTTGGACTCGTCTCGCACAACCAGCTGGGGCTTTTCGAGCGCCAGCGCGCCGAGGCGAAGAAGGAGCGCCGCAGCTATGACGGCGCGCGCCAGGAGGTTAAGGACAAGGTCGCGGAGTCGGCTGCCGTTGAGCGGGACATAGGCCTTTACGCGGGCCTCATTCGCCAGCGTACGGTCATGTCGCAGCGTTTTGACTCGCTCCGGTCCGCGCTTCTCGACGGCATGTGGCTGGTCTCGGTCGAGCCCGTTCAGGAAGGCGAGGGCGGCGCAATCACAAAGTTGTCGATAACCGGCCGCGGATTCATAGACAAGCTCCGCAAGGCCGAGGATTCCGTAGGGACTGGCGCGACCGCTGTGGAAATATTCCGTGACAGGCTTGCGGCGCAACCAGCCTTCACAAACGATGTGAAGTCAATCGAAATCGTATCCCAGACTGATGCCGCAGGCCTCAAGGCAAAGGTCAAGGAGTTCAAACTGCTCGTGGGCATAGCCCCTGACTGCGTATTCGGAAAGGACGGAGAGTAGCAATGAACCGTTCGAAAATCATTCTGATTGCCTCGGCGGCCGTTTTCCTGATACTCGTCGGCTTGGCCGGCGTATTCGCCGGCAAGCAGCACGCCGCC
>JAEEGL017081114.1_pt1 | contig 15773 bp, 11 predicted proteins | sample 9134231 | NCBI WGS metagenome assembly JAEEGL01 (sample SAMN16246548, study PRJNA631951) | gut metagenome | biome: gut microbiome; feature: rumen; material: fiber-attached | host: Bos | place: Iran: Karaj | collected 2018-10
CTCGTTGGTCATCCCCGAAGACGAGACCATCGAGGAAACCATAGTTGTGAATGTGCTGGGCGAGGTGGTTGACCACAAGACCGGCCACATCGTGACCTCAAGGATGTCGGGCCTCACAACCTCCGGCATCTACACCGTGAAAGTGGTTTGCCGCTCGGGCAACACCTACATCGGCAAAGTGGTCGTGAAGTGAGCCAAGCAACACTTTAGTTTGAAGAAAACCGCCTCGGCTTGGGGCGGTTTTCTTTGTTTTTGAAAAATCGTTGACATTTTCCATTTTCCTCTTGACAAAACCGAAAAATTCCCTATCTTTGCACCGAGTTTTATTCAGTTCTTTGTTTAATAACCTTTTAAAATCAACCTAACGATGACGAACATCTCCATCGAAAAGAAGACGCTGGCCACCGCTACCTTGATTTCGGGCGTTGCTGGTCTCAACAGCGCAAACAATTGCAAACCAAGCGTTTGCAGAAACACCAATTCACGAACCCTCAACATGAAACGGCCCAAGACACTCCTCTTGGCCTGCCTCCTCGCCCTGCTCTGCCTCGCCTCAACAGGCTTGGCGCGGGCAGAGCAAGTGTACATCGGTAACGGTGGCACAACCACTAACACCTCCATCCCGACAAATTCTTATTTCAAATTCAATCTCACCCAACAAATCTACACTGCCGAAGAAATAGGCACTGCTGGCATCATCACTAGCATTAGTTTCTATAACGGCGGAGTAGAAAAGACCCGCTCGCTCGACTTTTATCTGATTGCCACCGACAAAACTTCGTTTGAGAACAATACCGACTTTGTTCCCGTCACCGTTGGCACCAAAGTGTTCGGCGGCACAGTGACCATGGTAGCCAACGACTGGACAACGATTATCTTCGACAAAGTGTTTGAGTATGACAACACCTCCAACCTCCTCCTTGTCATTGACGACAACACGGGGAGTTATGAAAGCGGGAGCGGGAATCAAATGGCCTGCCGAACGTTCCCTACCACATCGAATCAGGCTGTCCGCATTTATAGCGACTATGTCGATTTCAATCCTTTGGAGCCTCCCACCTCCATTCCCAGCTACTGTTATGCTGCGACTTATTCGAACAAGAACCAAATCAAGTTGAACATCGAAAGAAACGCCATCTTCATCGGAAATGGAGGGACAAATACCCACATTTGCCTCCCGAGTTATTCGTTTTACAATTACGCACTCACCCAGCAAATCTACACGGCCGCTGAGATAGGCCCTGCTGCCGGCATCATCACCAGCATAGGCTTTTTTAACGGCGGAAACGAGGAAACCCGCAACTACGACTTCTACATGATAGCGTCAAACAAGACTTCTTTCACGAGCAACACTGACTGGCAAACTGTTACCGAAGGCACCAAGGTGTTTAGCGGTTCAGTGACCATGACGGCCAACGATTGGACAAGAATCGTCCTCGACAAACCGTTTGTGTATGATGGAAAGTCAAACATCATCCTTGTTACTGATGATAACACAGGCACTTATACTACCTCGCCCCACATGGCTTGCCGCGTGTTTGATGCCACGAGCCAAGCCCTCTACATCTACGATGACAATACGAACTTCGACCCCATGACCCCTTCAAATCACACGGGAACAATGAATAACGTGAAGAACCAGATAGTATTCCAAATTGACAATCACGTTGCTGTCATTGGAAGTGGGGGAACAGATTTCGATACTGCTCTTCCAACACATTCAAGATGGAATTACTCGCTTACCCAGCAAATTTATCCCGCCCATGAATTAGGCACGGCAGGCATTATCCGCAGCATCAGTTTTATGAATACCGAAAGCGAGGGAACCCGTAACTACGACTTTTATATGGTGGCAACCGACAAGACTGGTTTCTTGGATGAAGCCGATTGGGTGGCCGTCACCGAGGCCGACAAAGTGTTTAGCGGCGAAGTGACCATGCTCGTCAATGCTTGGACCAACATTGTCTTCGACAAACCATTTATACATGACGGCGAATCCAACCTTGTACTTGTTGCCGCCGACAACACCGGGTATGAAAATTACATAAGCTGCCGCACATACAATGCCCCTGGCAAGTCCCTTCTCATCTTTAGTGATGTTACGAATTTAGATGTTTTTAATCCTCCAACTGTTTCTGGCGAAGGCATACATGTTGTGCCATATTCGAAAAAGAACCAGATAATAATACAAATCGAACGGTTCGGTGGCAGCCTCAATTACATTTGTAATGGAGCAACATCTACTCACTGGGGCATCCGACCAATTCGAATATGGATTATTCTTTCTCCCAACAAATATATACAGCCGAAGAGATTGGTGCAGCCGGAACCATCAGCAGCATCGGATTCTTCAATACCAATGACGAAAAAACCCGCACAATCAATTTCTACATGAAATCCACCAACAAAACTGCGTTCGATGATGAAACCGACTGGGTGGCCGTTACCGACGACGACAAAGTGTTCAGCGGTGAAGTGACCTTTTTATCTAACAATTGGACCATGATTGAATTCGACACTCCGTTTGATTATGACGGCACTTCCAACCTCGTTTTTGTTACGGACGACAATACGGGGGCGACAATGGATTTTTTGTTGTGCCTCACATACGTTGCCCAAAATCAGACCATCTACACCTATGGCCAATCAGATATCGACCCAATAAACCCCATTAATGGAATTGGAAACTATGTAATGAATCGGAAAAACCAAATCATCCTGCACTTTACGCCGCCAGAGCCGCCCATGCGTGTGGTTGCCGAGTATAGTCCAAGTATCAATGATCCAAATAGCACCCAAGTAAAACTGGAATGGGACTATGGCATTGGTGACATCGAGGATTTCGAAACAGGCGATTTTTCCACCTACGATTGGTTACACCACGATCCTTACTCTTGGGTGATATCCGGAACCAATCCTCAGCACGGCAACTATTGCATGAAGAGTGGCAATGATGGTGCTCACAGTTCCTCCTCCAGTATTGAATTCACCACGCGCATTCTTTATGATGGCATGATAAGTTTCTTCACCAAGATCTCATGCGAATACTACCACGACAAAGGCTACTTCTACATCGACGGCCACCAGGCGGGATACTTCACGGACCAGACCGATGGAAGCAATGCCGAATGGCAAGAAAACATTTATAACATCACGGCAGGTTACCACACTTTCAAGTGGACCTATATGAAAGACATAAGCGTGAACACTGGTGACGACTGCTTATATGTCGACAACATCAGGTTTTTCACCCACCATCCGGAGTCGCCAATGATGCCAACAACATCATACTATAATGTCTATCGCGCCAAAAGCGACGGCAGCGGAATGCAACGAATTGCCACAGACCTTGCAACAGACGAATACCTTGATACCACTTGGGGGGATTTGCCAAGGGGCGATCACAAATATGGTGTCAGACATTTATCACAATATGGAATGCTCCATCTCCCTGCGTTCCATAGCAGCCACTGGAATCTGCTGGCCTCATTCGACGGCCCCGTCGCCAGTACTCACCAAAACAGCACTGCCACCGACGGCAAACACATATACACTTTCAGTAACGGCAGTTTCTACAAGTATGACTTGAACGGCAACTTGATTGAAGATTTCAACATCTCAGGCTGCAACAACATCAAAAGCCTGACCCACGACGGCCAATACTTCTACGGCTACCAAGGAAGATATTTCTATTGCCTTGACTTGGCTAACCGCACTATGATAAGTAGGGTATTTAGCGATTGGAATATCGATTGCTGCACCTACGATGCCGGTCAAGACGAATTCTGGGTGTGTAGCACCAATGGCACTTTGCTGCGTATCAACCGCTCGTGCCAAATCACAAATTCCGGGCTGAACCTTTCGGATTTGGGAGGGTTCAGTTACTACAGAGACACCCACGGCATTCCGCACCTTCTCCTCGTGAAAAACGAAGGTAATGCGGCCTTGCTTTATGACTACAATCTCGCAAACCATAGTCTGAATAACACACCATTGATCAACATCACAGCAACGCCTGGCTTGGAAGAGTATAATGTTTGCAAGAGTGCCTTCATCGGCGAGTACCAAGACAAATTGGCCTTATATTGCAATATGTACAAATCCTTAGGCCAATCCCGCACCTGCATCTTTGAACTTGCTGACATGCCAAAAGTTGCCTGGTCGAACACCCTTGCAAAGACCTACGGGGATGCTGTCCAAACCATCACGCTATCGCAAGGCTGGAACTGGATAAGCACTTATGTTGAGGCCGACAACCTCTTGGAACAGTTGAAAAACGGCATCAGCAGCTACGGCATCGAGATTTGGAGCAACAGCAACAGCACGGAGTATGACGAGGAATGGGGGTGGTTCGGCGACTTGGATGACATTGGCATGACCAATGGGGAAACATACTTGGTCAAGACCAACACCGCCTGCTCGGTGCAATTGCAAGGCTTGCCCGCCAATCCCGCCAACTATGCCATCACCATCAACCATGGGTGGAACTGGATCGGTTTCCCCTGCTCCCAAGAAATCACTATCCAAGAAGCACTATCCAATTTCGAAGCCGAAACGGGTGACCAGATTTGGAACAGTGAGAATTCCACGGAATATGATGACGGATGGGGCTGGTTCGGCGACATCGATACCCTCGTGCCCGGCGAAGGCTACATGTACTATTCCAACAGCACCCAGCCCAAAACCCTGATTTTCCAGACGGGAAGCAAGAAGCAAGTCGATTAATAAAGGGAATCGACAGACTTTTTTTCGACGAAAAAGACGGTGTCCTTCGTTGGGCATCGTCTTTTTTCATGGATTTTCCTATCTTTGCGCCCAACAAATTGAATCATTATGCCAAAAAAGAAGAAAATTGAGAATAAACTGAGCACTTTTACGAGTGTGATTTTGGGCATTTTCGCCGACCAACCGTTCCGCCCGAAGAACTACAAACAGGTCTGCAAAATCATGGGCATCAAGGACCAAGCGGGCAAGGATGTGGTCTACAACTTGCTTATCGACCTGAATGACAAAGGCTTGCTGCGCGAGGAACGGCCTTTCAGTTATGTGATGAGCGCGGAAGGCATGGCGCAGTTTGGGCCTAAGACGAAATATGTGGAAGGCACGGTGGAAATGAAATCGACGGGCAAGGCCTACGTCATTCGCGACGACGAAGACGGCGAGGACATTTTCATCGCCGCCAACAACACTTACAAGGCACTGCATGGCGACCGCGTGCGTGTGGCCATGTTCCCGAAAAGGAATAATTCTAAGCCCGAAGGCGAAATCGTGGAGGTGTTGGAACGCCGCCACACCGACTTCGTGGGCGTGTTGAGCATTTCGCATGGCTATGTTTATGTCCGCCCCGATGTGGATTGGATGCCAGTTGATATTTTCATTCCGCGAGGCGACCTGCACGGCGCGAAAGACGGCCAAAAGGTCATCGCCCGCCTTGTGGATTGGCCCGATGGCTCGGGCAATCCTTTCGGCGAAATCACACGTGTGCTGGGCAAGCCCGGCGAGAACGATGTGGAAATGGAAAGCATCTTGGCCGCCCATGAGTACCCGATAGAATTTCCCGAAGAGGTTGAAAAAGAGGCAAGTAAGATTCCCTCCAAAATCAGCAGGGACGAGATAAAAAAACGCCGCGACTTCCGCACAGTGTTCACCGTCACCATCGACCCCGCCGATGCCAAGGACTTCGACGATGCCATCAGTTTGCAGAAACTGCCCAACGGCCATTGGGAGGTGGGCGTGCATATCGCCGACGTGTCGCACTATGTCCGTCCCGGCTCGGCCATCGACAAGGAAGCCTTGGATCGTGGCACTTCAGTTTATCTGGTCGACCGCACCATCCCCATGCTGCCCGAAAAACTCTGCAACAACGTTTGTTCGCTCCGTCCTGATGAGGAAAAACTGACCTTCAGCGTGGTCTTCGAGATGGACGACGAAGCCAAGATTTACGACCGCTGGATTGGCAAGACCATCATCAAGTCGTGCCGCAGATACACATACGAGGAGGTGCAAACCATGATTGAGGGCGGCGAAGGCGACTACAAGAACGAAATCCTGACTTTCCACAACTTGGCCACCAAATTGCGTGAGCAACGCATGGCCTTGGGCAGCATCAACTTCCATTCGGAGGAGGTGAAGTTCATCTTGGACGAGAACAAGAAACCCATCGATACCTACGTCCGCGTACAAAACGAAAGCCACGAATTGATTGAGGATTTCATGCTGTTGGCCAACCGCACCGTTGCCGAAACCTTCGGCAAGCCCGACAGCAAATGGCACAACAACACTTTCGTCTACCGCATCCACGACGAGCCTAACCCCGAGAAACTCAACAAGTTCATGCTGTTGATTTCGCGCCTCGGCTACTCAATGGACCTCAGCAACCGCAGCACCTTGGTAAGGTCGTACAACAAGCTTTTTGAAGACGTGGAAGGCAAGGGCGAGAAAAACCTCATCCAAACCGTGGCACTCCGCACGATGGCCAAGGCCGTCTACAGCACCGACAACATCGGGCACTACGGCCTCTCATTCGACTACTACACCCACTTCACCTCTCCCATCCGCCGCTATCCCGACCTGATGGTGCATCGCCTGATCGAAAGGTATCTCATTGAGGGTCAAGGCTCGGCCGACAAGAAACACTACGAGGACATGTGCGTCCATTCCAGCGAAATGGAAAAGCAGGCTGAAGACATGGAACGCCAGTCCATCAAATACAAGCAGGCTGAATATCTGCAAGACAAAATCGGGAGTGTGTTTGAGGGCTTGGTTTCGGGCGTGAGCAAATGGGGGCTTTTCGTCGAACTGAAGGACAACAAATGTGAAGGCTTGGTGCGCTATGAAGACCTTCCCGGCGACTATTATTACCTCGACGACGACAACTTCCGCGTCATCGGGCAGGAAACGGGGCGCGTCATCCAACTCGGCGACGAGGTGCGCATCCGCGTGAAAGCCGTCGACCTCTTCAAGCACAAGATGGACTTTGAGATGCTGGCCGACACACCCAAGAAAACTAAGCAAAAACGGCTCGGAAAATAAAAAATGTGTACTTTTGCGCCCTAAATCACAAGCAATATGAATATGAAACAGACAACCAAACTTTTGACATTGGCCTTGATGGTCGTGGCAGCCACATTCACGAGTTGCCGAGAGGAAGATATGATCAGGGTGTCGACGCAAAACCTCTGGTTTGGCCTTGATGCCCAAACGGATACCCTCGACATCACCTCCAATTGCGATTGGACCGTGATTCGCAACGACACCGCCAGCTGGTACACCATCACGCCCCTTGAGGGAACGAAAAACGGCTCCCTCCTCGTGACCGTGACCGCCTTGGAGGATGCCGACTACAGAGGCTCGACATTTGTCATCTCCTCGCCCGGAGGACACGTCCGACGCACCATTTTCGTTTCGCAAAACAAACTCGATTTCGACGGCATGATAAACAAAGTGTTCGGCGTGATGGAACTGGAGCACTGGAACACCGACTATTTTGAACAAATCATCGAAGACTCCTACAAGCACAAAATCTACGACCCTTACGACACCTCGACGGGCTATCTCATGTATTTCCTCGCCGACGGCACGGGGGTGCAACGCGACCACCACAACGACACGGCGGTGTATTACGCTTTTGTCTACGACTACAACCCCATCACACAAATCTTGCATGTCGAATTTGAAACCATCAACGACGAGGAAGAGAAATACGATGCCAATGTGCTGACTGCCAGTGATTCACTCTATCGTTTCATGCACGAATACAGGGCACACTGGTGGGAACGCGCCGACATGCGCAAGATAGGCACCATTCAGCCCAACGAAAGGGCCTTCTTGCGTCGCGCCGCCACCAAGCGCAAAGGACAAGGAGGCATATTCCAATTCTGACAACACAAAATCCAAAATGAAAAAGACCATTATCCTATTGGCTTTAGTCGCCATAGCCTTGACAAGCCTCGTGTCGTGTGAAGAAGAGCATATCTGGGTTTCAAAACAAGAAATCTGGTTTCCCGAGCAAGCCTCTTCCGACACCATCATCGTCCGTGCAAACTGCAGATGGAACATCACCCGCAGCAATGATGCCGACTGGTACGAAATTTCGCCCATGTCGGGCAGGGCAAGCGACAGCATCCTGATCGTGAGCGTGAAACCCTACGATGGCGAAACCTTCAGAAGCGCAACTTTCACAGTCGATTCGAGGCACGGTCATGTCAGGCGCTCCATGTTCCTCTCGCAAAACATCCTCGAAATCCAGAGTTTGACCAACTGCGTTTTCGGATTGAGTAGACTGACGCATTGGAACACCGACTACTACGACCAAATCATCGAAGACACATACAAAGACAGCACATACAACCCTTACGACACCACACGTGGCCAACTAATGTATTTCCTCGAAAACGGCAAAGGCATACAACGGAGAAGGAAAAGGACGGGGGCCATCTATTACCCGTTCACCTACGAATACTACCCTTCGCTGCGCATCCTCCATTGCGAGTTTGAAACCGTGTTCGATACCACCGAGAAATACGATGTCAATGTGTTGACCGCCACCGACTCGCTTTTCCGTTTCATCCACGAGTTTGTCCCTCACTGGTGGGAACGCGCCGACATGCGCAAGATAAGCACCTTCCAACCAGAGGAAAAGTCAGAACTCCTGCGCAAGGCCACCCAAAAACGCGACAGCGGCGGTGGCGTATTCCAGTTTTAGATGGGAAGCAAACTGCTCCGACATATCAGCCTCATTGGCATAGGTCTTTATTTGTTGGCCCTCGTCACCATTAGTCTGGTATTCAGGAGTCATGCCTTGCAACTGAAATGGATGCTGTGGGGCATCGGCGAAGTGTTGTTTTTCTTCGTTTTGGTTGTCGTTTTCTATCCCCGATGGAAAAACGACGACACGAAACGCTTCAAATGGAAAGTCTTTTTGTTGGCCTTTGTCATCCGAGGGCTATATGCCTTCCTGATGTGCTACTACTACTATTACCAAACGGGCAAGGCCTTTGAATACAACGCCGGCGACAGTCTTTGGTACCACCAAACGGGCTTGTATCTGTCGAGATGCGTGCGGTATGGCTACATTTCATACATCTTCAAGTATCTGAACGCCTACACGATGGGCTATTCCGACCAAGTCTACACGCTTTGGCTGACTTTGATTTACACCATTTTTGGACGCAACCTATTGACACCGAGGATTTTCAAGGCTTTGATGAGCGCGTATCTCTGCATCGTGGTTTACAAATTGGGCAAACGAACCTTCAGCGAGCGCGTAGGCCGATTAGCTGCCGTGATGTGCGTGTTCATGCCCATCCTGATTCAAAGTTGCGGCCTCCACACCAAGGAAACGGAGATGATTTTCCTCTCCATCCTTGCCCTCGAGCGCATGGATAACCTCATCCGAAGCAAGAAATACACCTTTTGGAACATTTTTGCCCCTATCCTCTTCACCGCCTTGACTTTTGGCTTCCGCACCATCATCGGCATGTGCCTGATTTTTGCTTTCATAGTATTCGCGTCGGTGTCCGACAAGGACTTGATGCGGCGAAAAGGCAAAATCATCATTCTTGCAGCCACGGTGGTCTTGTTTTTTGCCTTCCTCCTCTCCCCTATCGGTCACGAAATGAAATTCATCTATCGATTGAAATTCACTGATTTAAAGTACCATTCAGAAAAATACGAAGCCCAAGGGTTGAAGCATGGCGAACTGGCCCAAAACTGGATAATGGCTCCCGGGGCTTTTGTTTTGCCGCTTGCGCCAATGGTGGAAACATCGCCCGAACACAACAAAATGATTCACGGCAGCACCTATGTGAACAACTTCCTTGCCTTCTTTGCCATGCTGTCCATCGCCATCGCCTTCCGACAGAAAAAATGGCGCGATTTCAGCCTGATTGGAGCATACGAGTTGTCATATTTGATTATCGTTGCGTTTTCGTTTGCCGCCAATTCCGAGCGTTACCACGAGCCAGCCATCCCTTTAATCATTCTCATGTCGGCTTATGCCATGACCCGTTTACGACATAAAGAATTGAAAATCTTTTATTTATATTGTTGTTTGCTATTCGTTGCCCTTTTCGTTTGGAACTGGTTGAAACTGTCGGCGCGAGGTTTGGTTTAAAAAATTTTCTTGAAAAGTGTTGCGGTTCGCCAAAAAGTTGTATCTTTGCAGCCGCAAATCGTTAGATTCAACGTAGTTAAAAGGGTACCTTGCCCGAGTGGTTAGGGATCGGTCTGCAAAACCGGGGACGGCGGTTCGAATCCGCCAGGTACCTCAAGACAAAGCCTGCTGGTTTCAGCGGGCTTTTTTCGTTTCAATTGGTAGAATTTTTGTATTTTTGCCGCCGCAAAATCCAGCACGATATGCTCTTCAACTCCATCCAATTTGCTCTGTTCCTTCCAATAGTCTTTCTGCTCTATTGGTTCGTCTTCGACCGCTTCATCAGCAAGTCGAAGTATCAATTAAGGTTGCAGAACGCTTTTGTGGTGGTGGCGAGTTACGTTTTTTATGGCTGGTGGGATTGGCGTTTTCTGTTGCTTATTGCTTTCACTTCGTTTTGCTCGTGGGGCAGTGGAATGTTGATGCAACGGGTTGAGAACCAGCAAATTGACATGAATTTAACGGGGGGGGGTAAATCATTAGAAATCAACAAGTTACAAAGGCGAAAGAAACTGATAACCACGGCCAACATCGTCTTGAACCTCTTGATTTTGGCCATCTTCAAGTATTACGACTTTTTCGTTACCGAGTTTGCGCAACTGTTCCACATTTCCACGGATGGGCTGTTGCTGAAGGTGATTCTCCCCGTTGGTATCTCATTCTACACTTTCCAAGCTTTGTCTTATTCCATCGATGTCTATCGAGGCAAGATAGAGCCGACTAAGGACATTGTCGCCTTTTTCGCCTTCATCTCGTTTTTCCCTCAGTTGGTGGCCGGCCCCATTGAGCGGGCAACGAACCTCTTGCCACAGTTCCTGAAGAAAAGGGAATTCAATTACGACACCGCCGTTGATGGTATGCGGCAAATTTTGTGGGGTTTGTTCAAGAAGATAGTAGTGGCTGATAATTGCGCGGTGTATGTTGACCAAGTCTTTTCGACCTACACGGAACAAACAGGAAGCACCTTGCTTCTTGCCGCCATCTTCTTCACCTTCCAAATCTATGGTGACTTCTCGGGTTATTCCGACATCGCAATAGGCACTGCCAAACTGTTTGGCATCAAACTGATGCGAAACTTCAACGTGCCGTATTTCAGCCGCGACATTGCGGAGTTCTGGCGCCGTTGGCACATCTCTTTGACGACTTGGTTTAGGGATTATGTGTATATTCCTTTGGGCGGCAGCCGCGTTTCTAAGGCAAAGGTGGTTAGGAACACTTTCATCATCTTCTTACTTTCAGGTTTTTGGCACGGCGCGAATTGGACGTTTATTGCTTGGGGGGCGTATCATGCTGTTTTGTTCTTACCTCTGATATTGACGGGCAAGAATCGCAAGTACACGAACCAAATTGCTGAAGGGCGCATTTTGCCGACATTGAAGGAAACGGGGCAAATGCTTTTGACGTTTTTCTTGGCTGTGATGGGGTGGATAATTTTCAGGGCGGAGAGCATTGGGCAGGCTTGGCATTATTTTCAGGGGATGATGCAAAGTGATACCTTATTGGCAAGTTACAGATTCTTCAAAAGACCTGCACTTTGGCCAACTAATTTGTTTGTTGTCATTATGTTGTTGGTTGAGTGGCTGCAACGAGGGAAGGAACACGGGCTGAATCTGTATCAAACTAAACTTACTCGAGGTGTAAGATTATTGGTTTACTATGTGATGGCTTTATTAGTCTTATACTACGGATTGGGGACACAACAAACATTTATTTATTTCCAATTCTAATAAAATGAAACGATTTATATTAAGAACAATTAAGATTATTATAAATCCAATAATACTAATCTTCATCCTTTATGTGTGTTTAGACCCGTGTCATGTCATTTGGGATTTTGGTAAGTATCCAGAATTTGAAGCAAGAAACGCCGCATTCAAATCCTATAAATTGCTCACGTTTCAAGATAGTATTCCATATAATTCCTTTATTGTTGGTTCATCTCGCTCTTTGAATTGGCCTTGGGAGGAGTGGGAAAAGTATTTAGACAGCACAGCGATGGCATTTCATCTTGACCAAAGTGCAGATGGAAATTATCGAGCTCTTGAAAGATTGCAGTATGTTTATGCAAATGTTGAAAGGGTAGAAAACGTATTATTAATAGTTGACCATGAGTTCTTGCAAGAAACCACGCCACCAGATGTTATTCAATATCGTAATCCTTGGCAGATGAAAATGAAGAAAGATTATTTTGCTTTTCAGTTGGCAGCATTAAAGCATTTCTTGTCGGAGAAAGGATTGAAAGAATTTTTCCGTATAGGAGAGGATTATAGGTTTATATTACCTATCTATACCGATGAACGACGAGAAGTTCATTGTATTGGCAGAGAATGGGCAATTGAATGTGATCCTCAATACTATTATTCCAATCTCGCAAGACAGCATATTGATTATTACAAGTTCCCTCTGCGCGATAGCGTAGAACATGTGGGAGAGCCTGTTTTGATGGAAGAAAATGTGAGGTTATTAAGTGAAATACACCAATTGTTTGTTAATGGGAATACAAATTACAAAATCGTTGTGTCGCCTCTTTATGACCAATTAAAACTAAATCCACAAGATAAGGAAAAACTTGATAGCATCTTTGGAAAACATAATGTGTTTGATTTTTCTGGTATAAATGAGTTTACCAAAGACTCCCTTAATTATTATGAAGCGTCTCATTATCGTCCGCATGTTGCAAAGCGATTATTAGAAATCATTTACACACAATAATTGGGTTATCCCTCCACTAACTCATAATTAGTACTCCGTCCACCTTCTTCGGAGCGCTGGAGTATGCCTTTCTTGACAAGGCCTTGGATGTCGCGCATGGCGGAGTCTATTGAAACATTTCTCGGTTTTTACTATAATTGTTGGATTGTATTCCAAAATAATTATACCCGAACACGGATTTTCTGAAAGAAATCATTCATTTCTGTAAATCCTATGATATAATGTTGGTATTAATAACCACACCATGCTGGCACACTTATTATGAAAATGTAAATCAGCAACAAATTTCGAAAATGTATGAATTGATCAAACAAATACAGATGGATTATAATGTGCCATATTTGGATTACCTGAAAGATAACAGATTTGTTTCTGAAGATTTTGCAGATCCGCAACATCTATTTGATAACGGTGCAGAAAAATTTACCAAAATATTGCAGCAAACTATAGATTCACTTGGCATTCTTCAAAACTGAGGAAATCCCCCATTTTCAAGCTGATTCCCTCAAAGTCAATTATAATACATTAAAACAAGCAATTGTTTTGCAATTATTTACAGCGTTTTTATTCCGTCGCATTTCTGAACAAATCCTCCATCGTCACTTGGTTGTGGATGTCGTCGGAATAGCCGCCTTGGGTGAGGCCGTAGGTGGTGATCAGGGTGAGTTGTTTAATAAAAACATTGGATTATATTCCAAAAAAGTTGTGACTTTTAAGGAATGTATTCCAAAAAAGTTATATCTTTGCGGCGCAAAATGAAATGAGTTATGATCAAAAGAAGGCTTGAAGAAGTATTCAAGGACAAACTGTTTTCGGGTAAGGCTCTGATACTGTTGGGAGCAAGGCAAGTGGGGAAAACAACACTATTGAATGATTTGGTGGATGGGCAGGCGGATTGCCTTTGGCTGAATGGCGACGAATTGGATGTTCAGAAAATGTTTGAGAACACCTCGGCAGACAGGCTGAAAGCGCAGTTTGGCAACAACAAAATCGTTGTCATCGACGAGGCGCAACGCATCAAGGACATTGGACTGAGGCTGAAACTGATTACCGACCAAATGAAAGACATCCAACTGATTGCCACGGGCAGTTCGGCTTTTGAACTGGCCAACGAGGTCAATGAGCCGCTGACGGGACGGAAATGGCAGTATCAGATGTTTCCGCTATCTTTTTCTGAAATGGTTCAGCATCACGGACTTATCAAGGAAAAGAGGCTTTTGCCCCAACGCCTCATCTATGGCTATTATCCCGAAGTGGTGACAAGCAACGGAAATGAGAAGCAGGTGCTGAAACAATTGACCGATGCCTACCTTTACAAGGACATTCTCGCGTGGGAAAACATCAAGCATCCCGACAAGCTGCTCACCTTGCTTAGGGCTTTGGCCTATCAGGTCGGCTCGCAAGTGTCGTTCAATGAGTTGGGAAACACTTGCTCATTGGACGCGAAAACGGTGGAAAAGTACATTATGCTTTTGGAACAATGCTTTGTCATTTTCCGTTTGCCCTCATTCGCCAGAAATCTTCGTAACGAACTGAAAACCAGCAGGAAGATATTCTTTTACGACAATGGCATCCGCAATGCGCTGATTGCAGATTTCACGCTTCCCGAGATGCGACAAGACATCGGGCAATTATGGGAAAACTTTGTCGTTTCCGAGCGAATGAAACACTTGGCATACAATGAGATATGGGCAAACGCTTACTTCTGGCGCACCAAACAACAGCAGGAAATTGACTATTTGGAAGAATCTGATGGCAAAATCCTCGCTTGCGAGATAAAGTGGAACCCGAAAGTGAAAGCGAAAATGCCCGAAACATTCAAGAAAGCCTACCTCAACGCGGATTTTAGGGTGATTAATCAAGAGAATGTAGAAGATTTTGTTATGTGAGTTGTTTTTCCTATTTTTGCACCCGCAAAATCAAACCGATTTACTCATCTGATAGCGAAGCTTTTGTTCGCATTGCCAAGATGAGTTCTTGGGTTCAGCAAAACATAATCATCATCACAATGAACGAAGTAAGAGTAAGATTTGCCCCCAGCCCGACGGGGCCGCTGCACATCGGGGGCGTGAGAACGGCGTTATATAACTATCTGTTTGCCAAGAAGAACGGCGGTAAAATGATCCTCCGCATCGAGGACACCGACCAGACGCGCTTCGTGCCAGGTGCCGAGGAATACATCGTACAGTCCTTGGACTGGTGCGGCATCAAGTTCGACGAAAGCGACTATGTGGGCGGCGAATATGGCCCCTACAAGCAGAGCAACCGCAAGCACCTCTACAAGCAATACAGCGACGATCTTTTGGCCAAAGGCTGCGCCTACATCGCCTTCGACACCGCCGAGGAGTTGGACAAATACCGCAAGGAAGCCGAAGCCAACAAGCAGACTTTCATCTATAACTGCCAGACACGCAAAAACCTACGCAATAGTTTGACAATGAGCAAGGAAGAGGTCGAAAAACTCATTGCTGACGGCACGCCTTACACAGTGCGTTTCCTCATCCCCGAAGACCGCGAAATCGTTATGCACGACCTGATTCGCGGCGAGGTGCGTGTGCAAACCAATACCTTGGACGACAAGGTTTTGTTCAAGAGCGACGGAATGCCGACCTACCACTTGGCCAACATCGTCGACGACCATTTGATGAAGATCAGCCACGTCATCCGAGGCGAGGAATGGCTGCCTTCGATGCCCTTGCACGTGATGCTTTACGAGGCTTTCGGCTGGGAAGCCCCGCAATTCGCACACCTGCCTTTGCTGCTCAAGCCCGACGGAAATGGTAAGTTGAGCAAGCGCGACGGCGACCGCCTTGGTTTCCCAGTCTTCCCGCTGGAGTGGCACGACCCGAAGAGCGGCGAGGTCAGCAGCGGCTACCGCGAGCAAGGCTACCTGCCACAGGCCGTGGTC
>JAEEGL010102755.1_pt1 | contig 15772 bp, 9 predicted proteins | sample 9134231 | NCBI WGS metagenome assembly JAEEGL01 (sample SAMN16246548, study PRJNA631951) | gut metagenome | biome: gut microbiome; feature: rumen; material: fiber-attached | host: Bos | place: Iran: Karaj | collected 2018-10
AACAGCTCAAGCCAAACAGGGACCCTCCCTGAAAAAACCTTATTTCCATGTGCGTTGTGCTTTACCGATACCTCCTGTCTATACGAAGACGGATGTAGCAGCACTTACCGGCATCGACTTCGGGGTGTATCGCCATAACCACTCCCCTGGCTTTGAAGTGGCTGACAACGGTGATGCCTTAGCGGTCTATTTCAGCACACCCGCAGGAAAAGCGGAGAAAGACACCTCGACGACATTTGTGCAGGCACGTCTGCGTTATGGATGCGAAGACTGGGATATGCCTGAGTTGTTCTTTGCCACTGAGCGGCAGAACGACCAGTCAGGACTTCTCTGGAATGACAAAGGCACACTGTGGTTCTTCGGCGGTGGCAGGGATATCTCCGACTATGTACCTTTCCGTATCGCGAAGTCAACCGACCATGGTGCGACATGGGAGTACTCCATACCGGTGCTTAACAGTCCGGCTACTGACTATACCGCACAACCTATCTGTAATGCTTTCCGCGGAAACGACGGGGCTATCTACATGGCCATGGATGCCAAGGGAAGCCAGAGTTTCCTGTGGAGGAGCACCGACGAGGGAAAGACGTGGACCGACATGGGTGGCCGTACCGGTGGAAGACATTCCACCATCGTTCCGCTCGACGACAAAGGAACATTATTATCCATCGGTGGTAAGAACGCGCAGGTGGATGGCTGGACGCCACAGAATACCTCTAAAGACTGGGGAAAGACATGGAGTAAGTCGAAGAGCATTGCTTTCCCACAACTCAGCAGCGGACAGCGTCCTTCCATGATCCGTCTGCAGTCAGGCAGCCTGGTCTTTGTCAGCGACGGTTATCTGCACAAGCAGAAGATTGCCCCACCAGCCTCCTGGAAGAAGAGTCACGATGCTTTCATCGCCATCTCAAAAGACAATGGAAAGACTTGGCGTGTGAAGACATTACCTGTCGGACTGCCTCAGGATGGTCGTCCGCAATATACCTCATTAGGCTATTCCACCGTCCGTCAGGCGCCCAACGGTATCATCCATATCCTTGCCACCAAGGATTATCCGGGTATTCACTATGAGCTGAACGAGGCATGGATATGGTCTCACGAAGGAGTGGTGAAGCCCGAGCAGAGCGGCGGCATGGTCCGTAACTACAAGGAGACTTACGAAGACGGCAGCCTGAAGTCAAGATGGTCGGCACGCACCTGTCCCAACGGAAGATATCTGTTACATGGTCAGCAGACGGACTATTACCCCAACGGAAGGATCCAGCATCAGGTAAACTATGTCAACGGCAGAAAGAGCGGTGAAGAGATTTTCTGGGATGAGTTAGGCAGAAAGGTATGGTCATGGAACCGCGACCTGAAGACCAACAGAGGTACATGGACGCACTACTGGGAGAATGGTAATAAGAAGATCGTCTCTGAATGGGATATCTACCCACAGATGCGTGACCGTAATTATCGTTTCTTCGGTTATGTGGCCGACGGTGATGCCTGCCATTATGACAAAAAGGGAAAACTCACCAACACCTATCATTTCGATCACGGTGTCATCCAGGAATAAAAAGAAAAGATTTAATCGTTCTGCATATCAGATGTCTCGGCAATCGTCGGGACATCTTTTTTTTGCTCTTTCATCTCCAGGGCAGCATCCATACTTTCCCGATTACTCATAAAACGCTCGAGGTCGGCAACCAGGTGTTTATACGGTGTACTCTTGGTATATGCAGTATTCTTCTTCAGCATCTGAGCAATATCCTGCACGCTATGGTTGTAACACGACAGCTCATTACGCATCTGTGTGCCATGCACCGACTGCCGCCGTATCTCCTGTTCACGGTCATGCATCAGACGATTACAAATCTTACTCAACACCGGCACGATCGTCTTGTCAAAGAGATGATGACCCTGTATATATAAATAGGTGGTGTCGGGGGTGATGCCGTAATCCTCGATCAACTCACGTTTCAATTCGAGATAACTCTCCTTGGCATCAGGATGTAAGCGTTGCAGGGCAGCGATACGCTTTCCCACCTTGTTCCTGACATTCTGAATACTTGCCTCAGGATTACCAAGGTTGAACCCGCCCAGCTCTATCGTCTTATTAAACTCCGAGATGGTGAACTCCGTATAGATCGGTCGGCGGTAATGCCAGATGCTCCATACGAAGAGCGGGAAGATGGCTACGCTGTACTGGCGCACAAACTCATAAAGGTCGATCAGCGAACGGTCGTTGAGGGTAACGGCAACACAAACATTATGCAACGACGTGGCATAACACTGCAGGTTCTCGATGGAATAAGCATAGGTATGGAAGATATAAGGATTATTCAGGATCCGCTTGCTGGTCTCCGTGGCTCCCTTGATCAGGTAATCATAGTCGGCATCCACGCAGGCAATCATATCCTTTCCCGTCTTTCCATCCAGCAAACGCATCAAGACGGATTTCTTTCCGCGCTCCAGCGTCTTGTGCGAGGGAAGCATCACCTCGAAATAACACGACTCATCCTCAAACTGTCCTAAGATCGTACGCCAGAAGAAAACATCATCATAACTCTCGACATAAGCCACGATCTTACGCCGGGAATTCATAGAGCGCAACCGGTTGGCTGCCTCTAAGTACTGGGATGATAAATTTCCTGTCAGACGCTTGCTCATGTGTTGTCTGTTATGTCAGAGACTTCCGTTACACGATCCATCCATCCGTTCATGATCACAGCAGGGCTATGGGTGGTGAGGATGATCTGCACCTGCGGATTAAGCTCGAGGATAAGCTCGATGAGCCGCTGCTGCCATTCGATGTGCAGACTCACCTCCGGCTCATCCATAAAGAGCACATAAGGCTGACCGTCTTCCACCAGGACCGTGAGCAGGATGACGAGCATCTGCTTCTCACCACTCGACAACTGATATGGCACCAAGGTCTCCCCTATCTGAGTAAAACGGATCTCGTTCTCTTCCCGCACGATCTTCTTCCCCGTATCACTGAACAGGTCATCTACCAGATCCTGAAAACGTGCCTTGGGCTTCGAAAACTCCTGCGCCTTCTCGGGATGACCACTGGTAAGGGCCGCAATGATCTTATTACCCACATTCACCTGATAGTCGAGATATTTGCGCTGGAGCTTATACAACTGCCAGTCGAGCTCCGTAGCCAGACTCATATCCATCCTGCTGATCATATCAGCGTTGATGAGCGGACGGTCGAAAGAGCGGATAACGTCAAAACGGATGTGGGTGGCATCTGCAGGTACTGTCTTCAGATGAACCCCCTTGAGAAGATGATTCAGGACATCCCCCTTGTTATCCACGCTGCGCACCACCTTATTCAGGATAGTACTCTTGCCGACACCATTGATACCACTGAGGATATTCACCCTGCGGTCGAGGTCCCACACGACATGTCTCTTTCCACTCCACAAGGAGTCAATCTCTATCTGTTCGATATAATCCGCGTACTTCACCATAATCATTCGCTTTACTATCCAATGGCAAAGATACAAATTAGTGAGCACAATTCAAAAGAAATAACGCATTTCTTTTGAATTGTCAATCGATAGTTTCTTTGAAGAAGTTAATTATCATCAAAAACCCTTACGTTCTTTTTCTCTCTGCAGAGAGAGATTTAGAGCCCCTTGTTAAGGGGCGGTCTTACGTTCTTTTTCTCTGTACCGCCAGAGAAAAAGCAACCAAAAAGAGAACTCGTTGCACGCTTCGATGCAGACAAAATGTAGGTTCTTCGCATTGGGCTGCGGGACTCGCTACGCTCAAACAGGTCCTCGCCCCATCTTCGATGCCATGCTCAATCACCTCATTTTGTAACTGCATCTCTCGCTATTGCAACCAATCATTAAGCAGACGATCCGTAACGAAACGAACATCCCGCCCCATGCCTATGGGGAGGGAATGAGGGAGGGGAAAAACAATCAAGCCGACATTTTCCTCTTGGCGATTATCGTCACGACTCGGCATAGCCCAAACAAGTTTGACTATGCCGAACTGACGAACGAGTGAGTGCAGAGTGAAACTCGTTTCAACTATGCCGAGCGAGGAGGAAGAAGACGAAGCCAATCGTGAGCGAGTTCGACCGAAGGTCAAAGGGTTGGGGTGGTTGTGAAAAAAGCTCTTTGGCGGAACAGAGAGAATTAATAAAAGGTCAGGGAGGTTGTGAAAAAGATGTTTATTCTAGAGACAAAAAAAGGAGAAGCAGACATGTCTGCTTCTCCTGAAGGGGAATATCGGTAACATTACCAGATGACAATGCGGTCAGCAGGCTCCTTCCACATCTTATCACCCTTCTTGATATCGAAAGCTTTGAAGAAGGTGTCGATGTTACGCAGTGATGCGTTCACACGCCAGCGACCTAAGGAATGAGGATCGCTCTTCGTCTGCATATAGGCAGCCTGGTCGGTGATGTTCTCTGCCCAGATACGACCGTAGCTGAGATAGAAACGCTGTGCGGGAGTAAACCCGTCGATCAGTTTTCCACCCTGGCCCTGCTCTGTCGTCATAAAGGCATCGTAAGCCACACGCAGACCACCCTGATCAGCGATATTCTCACCGAGGGTCAGCTGACCGTTGGCATGCTCACCGGGAACCACCTCTATCTCATCAAACTGCTTGGCAAGTGCCTGTGTCGATTTGGCGAACTTCTCCTTATCCTCAGCCTTCCACCAGTTGATCATGTTTCCGTCAGGGTCAAACATACTACCCTGGTCATCAAAACCGTGAGTCATCTCATGACCGATCACCACACCGATAGCACCGTAGTTCACGGCATCGTCAGCCTGTGGATTGAAGAAAGGAGGCTGCAGGATAGCTGCCGGGAAGACGATCTCGTTATTCTGCGGATTATAGTAAGCGTTGATGGTCTGCGGAGTCATCCCCCACTCCTCACGGTCAACAGCCTTACCATTCTTGTTCAGGTTACGCTTCGTCTCATAGACCGATGCTGCCTTGAGATTCTCATAAAGCGACTTCTCAGGATCAATCTGCAGGCCGCTGTAGTCACGCCACTTGTCAGGATAACCCACCTTGACGGTGAAGGCATTCAGCTTCACCAAGGCATTGATCTTCGTGGCCTCACTCATCCAGGTCAACTCAGAGATATGCTTTGCCAATGACTTGCGGAGGTTGTTGATCAACTTCTGCATACGTACCTTCGACTCCTCAGGGAAGTATTTCTTGACATACAACTGTCCTACGGCCTCTCCCAGCAAACCATTAGGATAAGCCTGGGCACGCTTCCAACGCGGCTGACGCTGCTGCTGACCGGTAAGGGTACGTCCGAAGAAATCAAAGGCAGTCTCTCCAAACTCATCACTCAGACAGTTGGCGGCACCTAAGACGAGATCCTTCACGAAGTAATCCTTCATCTGCTGCTCAGTCATCTTCGTCATATAGGTATTTGCCACCTCCATCACCTTCGGCTGGGTGAGGATCACCTGCTTCAAACCCTTCAGACCCATACCGTCGAAGTATGCACGCCAGTTGATGGATGGATAGTCATTCTGCAACTGCTCCACCGTCCTGATGTTATACTGCTTGGTATAGTCTCTGGCCTCAGCCTTCGACATCATAGCCTCCGCAAACTTATACTCGATATCATAGACGGTCTTCACGATGCGCTTCGCATCCTTTGCCTTGATGCCGGCCATCACCAGGAGCTTCTGCACACAGTCACGGTATGCCTGCTGGAGCTTCTTCGAATCAGGATCCGTCTTCAGGTAATAGTCACGGTCAGGCAGAGAACCGGTACCGGCACTCATATACACCACATTCATATTACTGTTGATCATGTCTGGGCTGACACCGATACCAAAGAACGGGTTGCCTATCTCCATGTGCATCTTCACCAGGAAATTGGTAAGGTCGCTCTTCTTGAAAGCACGCACCATGTCGAGATCGGCTTTCAGCGGAGCAGTACCCTCACAGTTCAGACGTACACTGTCCATAGCCATATTGTAAAGGTCGATCACCTTCTGGCCGTTACTGCCCTTCACCTGCTTCTCGTTAGCCAGAGAAGTAAAGAGCTCCTGCAACTGCTTGCGGTTCTGCTCGTTCAGATGATGGAAGACACCATAACTGGAATACTCAGCCGTCAGAGGGTTAGCCTTCATCCAACCGCCACCGGCATACTCATAGAAATCATCACCCGGTTTCACCGTTTCATTCATGTCTGCACGACTGAGTCCCTGTGCAAACATCATTGCCGGCAACATCACCAACAATGTTAACATCCAAAGTTTTCTCATTTTCGATAATTATTATATAATTTAAATATCTTACAAAGGTAGTGTATTTCAGAGAATGATGGTTCATTTATTCAAAATAATTAACTTATTATTTCAAACCAAAACTCATTTCCACATCCTGCGGCGGCAGACAGGCATGCTCGTCGCAAGTCTGGTAGTTCATCGTACACGTCACCTTATAACTTTCTTAAACTGATCGCCTATCCTTCATACACGATAAAGACGATATATGGGTATTTAAAAGTTGCACGGTGTCTTTGATTTTTGTTTTTTTAACCAGTCATCCAGAATCAAGATATGCCATTCTCACTTATGACACACAACCAACTCATCATGGCAGCACCGACACTCATTCCCTGCGCCTGTCTTGCCATGACGAGCCCTCTCCCATGAAGAAGCCTTTTCGTCGTCTAGGGTTTATCCCACATAAAGACACCCCTCTTTTATCTTATGTCGAACAGCTTGTTGAAGCCTGTTAATATGAGAATCTTCTGCACTTCGCCCTCCACATGGGTCAGTATCAAACTGCCTCCCTTGGCGACAGTTTCTTTTTTCAGCTGCAGCAGCCCACGAAGGCCCAGACTACAGATATATTCCAATTGGCCGCAGTCAAGTTTGATACTTTTGCTGGCATTGGCCATCAGGGGTTTCAGGTCTTCCAGAAACTGTGATGCATTGGCTGTGTCGATCCAGCCAGTGAGCGTTCCTATGTAGGAACCGCCTTGTTCTTTAATCACGATATTCATATTACTATTGTAATGGAGTTAACGGATAGATAATGTTGACAATAAGGATATTGGCGGCAAGGATGATAAGGTTCATCAGCAGACCAATGCGCATGAAGTCGCTGAAACGGTAACCACCAGGACCATAGACGAGCATGTGGGTCGGCGAGCCGATAGGAGTCGCGAAACTGGAACTGACGCTGACCATCAGGGCGATGAGGAAGGGATAAGGCTCGTAGCCCAGTTTCTCGGCAGCCTCGCACATAATGGGAAAGAACATAGCACCAGCTGCCGTGTTGGAGATAAACTCGGTGATGAAGGTGCCTACGAAACAAATGGCAGCCATGACGACGATGGGGTTGGTGCCGCAGACATCGAGGATGCCGAAAGCGAGTCGTTCGGCGATGCCCGTCTTCTGGATGGCAATACCCAGGACCACAGAGCCTGCAAACACCATCAGGATCTCCCAGTTAATGGCTTTCATGGCCTGATCGGCATTACAGCACCTGAACAGGAGCATAGCTATTGCGGCCAGGAAGGCACACTGCAACAACGGGATGATGTTGAGGGCTGAGAGCACTACCATCAGAATCATAATCGTTGTAGATATGAGCGTCTTCTTGCCTATTTTAACAACCTGGTCGCTATCGAAGAACTGCAACTGCGAGGTGAGGCGCTCGGTATGGATATTAATATTTGGTGGACATTCGAGTAACAACGTGTCACCAGCCTGGAGCACTACCTCGCGAGGTGACTGATCAATGCGCTTGCCACGACGGGCCACAGCCACGAGGATCATGTTGTTGTCTTTCTCAAAGGTGCTATTGCCAATCTTGGTATTGATAAGACTACTGCCAAAGGTGACATAGGCAGTATGCAGCTGACGGTTTTTATTATCTACTTCATCGAAGGTGAAGATATGATGGTCGGCATTTACGAAGTTGTGACTCTTCTTCAGATCGAGTATTTCGTCAATCTGTCCGGCAAAGATCAGTCGGTCGCCACCCATCAGCAACTCATCAGAAGGTACCGGCGACACAATCTCACGGTCGTCGTAGTGCTTTATTTCTATCAGGGAGCCGCCACGAACATCCATCAGCCCGGCCTCTTCAATAGTCTTGCCGATATGCTTGTTGTCTGAAGGCACCAGCAACTCGACGGTATAGTCGGAGGTTGACTCGAAGGCTGTCTCCGGTGCCTTGCGGTCGGGCAACAGTTTGCGCATGGCGATGATGGAGAGCACACCGATGAAAAGACAGAACAGACCGGGAATGGTGGTAGCCAGCACATTCATCGCATGGCCGGTATTGTCGGCATAGAGTCCGGAGATAATCAGGTTGGGCGGTGTACCGATCAGCGTACACACACCACCCATCCCTGATGCATAGCTCAAGGGAATCAACAACTTTGATGGCGAGATGTTCAGTTTTTTCGACCACATCTTGACGATACCCACGAAAAGGGCCACAACCGTGGTATTGCTGAGGAACGAGCTGAGTGCAGCCACAGGGAGCATCAGTCGGATGACGGCCTTGGAATAGTTCTTAGGCTGGCCCAACAGGTATTTTACGATCCATTGCAGCACACCGGTATGGGTTAGTCCAGCCACCACGACAAATAGCACGCCGATGATGACTACCGATGTGGAGCTGAAACCTGAGAAAGCCTCCTTGGTATCGAGGACACCTGTGACGAAGAGGATAGAGATGGCTCCAAGGAATACGAGGTCGGCACGCAGTTTGGTAAACAGCAGTACCGTGAACATCGACAGTACAGTGACTATCGTAATCCATGCGTAGAGGTTAAAACCCAAAAAGACGATTGATTCCATATATTCTTGTTACTTGATTTGTTTTGTCAGTGTAAGAACGTTGTATCCATCGGCCGTACGCTCGTAGTGCATCGTGTCCATGATGGTCTTCACGAGGTGTATGCCCAGGCCTCCTATCTGGCGGTCGCTCAATTCGGCATCCACATCTACCTCCGCATGCTGGGTGGGATCGAAGGGGGTGCCATGATCCTTGACGACCAGTGTCAGTACCTCATCGACAACCTTTGCCGTCAATTCCACATGACCTCTGATGCCTTTGGGATAAGCGTAGCCAATCACGTTGGCCACCCACTCCTCGATGGCGAGGTTGAGTGTCTTGAAAGTGTCCTCGTCGATATGATGTTCGCGGCATACCGAGAGGAAGAAACCTCGCATACGACTCACCTCCGTCATCTCATTCTTCATGATGATACGTCGCGGAGCTGTTGAATCGTTCTTCCGCAATGCACCGTGACGCAGGAAGAGCAGCGTGAGGTCATCACCCTGTACCGTACCGTCGGCAAACACGTTGACATGTTGCTTCAGATAGTCGATCACCTCGATGGCTGAGGCTTGACGGTTCTTCTCCAGATCGTGCAGCAACCGGTCTTCGCCAAAGAGTTTCCTGCTGCCGTCGGCTGAGATGTACATGGCCTCCGTCAGTCCGTCGGTATAGAGCAACAGTGCCGTGTTCTCTGGGAAATCTATCTGCTGCTCCTCGTAATGGTAGTGGTCCTCGATGCCCAGTGGCAGGTTGGTGTCAACATCGAGGAGCCGGCACTGGCCGTCGACAGTTATCAGCGCCGGGGCATTGTGGGCGGCATTGCAATAGATGAGGTGGTGGGTACGTAGGTCGAGCATACCCACGAAAGCCGTTACGAACACCATCGATTCGTTGGCTGATGCAATGGCGTGGTTCATCTCGCGCATAATGTTGGCAGCACTCTGATAGTTGCCCGCCAGATTACGGAAGAGGGTTCGTGTAACCGCCATGTAGAGCGATGCGGGTACACCCTTACCCGCCACGTCACCGATGATGAAAAACAGTTCATCACCCTCGATGATGAAGTCGTACAAGTCGCCTCCCACCTCCTTGGCAGGTGTCATCGAGGCAAAAAGATCCAGGTCGTCGCGTTCAGGAAACACAGTGGTCAGCATACCCATCTGTATGTCGTGGGCAATGTCGAGTTCGCTCTGTAGCCTTTCCTTACTGGAAGTGGTTGCCTGAAGTTCATGGATATACTGTTTCAGAGATGTCTGCATATACTCAAACGAGTTGCGCAGCTGAAGCAGTTCATCCTCAGAGTGAATCTTTGGCAATGGGGTATCCAGATTACCGTTGGCGATGCTCACTGCCGACTCGGCAAACTGACGTAGCGGTCTTACCATCTGGTAGATAGCCCAGGTGCAGAATACAAACAGCAATGCCAGTCCTACAATGAATACGATGGTGCCGTATTTCACGATCTGATGGGTCAGCGGCAGTGTCATGCTGTCTTCAGTGAAATAGAAGAACAAGAGTACGGCCACCAGGAACACGACTGCCGCAATACCCATGATGCGGAAACTCAGTCTTGCAGCAAACGACTTCCTGTAAGCAAGATCGTACTTGTATTCAAAATTCGGTTCTTCTATCATGTTAGGTTAGCATTCCATTCTTTTTAGATTCTTCCATCCAGTAGGGCTCTGTCTCTTGCATGAACATCTGCTTGTCAGCACCGTGCGTATCTTTGCAGGACCGAGACCGCCTGAGCTTTGGCCTTGGTAGAGAAATCTGGTTATATAATGGTGCGAATATACGAAAAAAAACACATAGTTCCAAATTTCTATCCACACTGAAGCATAATAAATGTTAATCTATCGTCTTCGCCTGGGACGCAGTAAGAGGTAAGAAAACAACCTATTACTTACGTTGGATGACATAAACGAAGCCGCCACGGGGCTGACAGCTCACACTGGAAGGTAAGCGGTCGATAGTTCTGATCACCCAGGGCGAGGCACTGTCACCACTGTCGGTGAACGACTGGATGCTCTTTTTAGACATCTTGATGAAGTCGGTATGGAGGGGGATGGTACGCGCCGCATCGGAGCCGTTGATGCCTGCCACATACCACGTGTCACCGCTGCGGCGTGCCACCACGGCATATTCTCCCGGCTTTCCCGCCACCAGACGCGTATCATCCCACGCTGCCGGCAACTGACTGAAGAAATGGTGCACCTCACGAGGCTGTGCGAGGATACTCTGCGGACGGTCTGCCAGATGCTGAAGGCCCGACTCAAAGAGCACGGTCAGTGCCAACTCGTGGGCATGGGTGGTGATATGCGGATGCTGCGAGTCGGAAAAGGCACATGGGGTGTAGTCCATCGGTCCGATGACATTACGTGTAAACGGCAGTGTCGCATTATGGGCGGCTGCCCGTGTTGTCAGGGTAGGCTTGTTGTTATACCACTCTGCGCCATAGACACCCTCTGTGGAGAGCAGGTTCGGGTAGGTACGCTGCCAGCCACGCGGGATCGGTGCGCCATGGAAGTTCACCAACAGATGATGGCGGGCGGCACTCTCGAGCAGATCGAGACAGTAGTCCATATTCATCTGATTGTCACCGGAGAAGAAATCGATCTTCACACCGGCCACGCCGATGGCTTCACACCAGGCAAACTCCCTCTCACGGTCCTCAGCTTTATTAAGACGGAACTTCGGCCCCGGGGCTCCGTCGAGCCATCCCACGGACGAGTTATACCAGATCATCGGCTTCACACCCTTCGACTTGGCATAGTCGACGGCATCCACCACCGTCTTGCCGTCTTTCATCTCATCCCACTCCGCATCTATCAAGACATACGGCAGATGAAGCGTCGCCGCAAAATCCACATACATCTTGATGATGTTATAATCGTTGGAACCGTGGTTGTATGCCCAATAAACCCACGACACCACACCCGGCTGTATCCAATCCGTATCCGTCAGTCGGCAAGGCTCCGAGACATCAGTGACCAGTGTCGATTGCACGACATCTGCCAAAGAACCGATGATGGCGACACGCCAAGGAGTATGCCAGTCACCGTTCAGCGACACCTCATTGCGGTCAGGGCACACACGATAGTCCTCCGGCCTACCATCGTTATAGAGCGATGCCGCACTCTGCCGGCGCTCGATATTCGCCTCAGAGAGAAGGACATACAGATCGTCCTTCGGCTCAAGGAGGGCAGGGAAACCGATGCGCTGATCCTTGCCGCCGGCAGTGGCGAGGGGGAAGAAATCCTCATAACTGTCTCTCCAGGGCTGCATCCAGCGACGGGTACCCTCAGGGATGGTATATACCGTCTGTTCACCTTTCATCCGCTCGTCTTTCAAGCCTGACAGCTCATAGCGGAAGGCGACGCCGTCGTTGTAGAGACGGAAGACCAAAAGTACAGGCATGCCGTTTTTATCGACATATTCACACACATACTCATTCGCCGCATTACGCGGATGAAGACGTTTGCCTGCCAGCATCCGGTAGTCTGCCTTCACCTTGCCACGCTTCACCAGGCGCCTGAACGTCAGTCCCTCGCCTATCGTGGAGGTGGTGACACCTACCTGTGAGAGGTGTAACACCTGCTGACCCTCACAACTGACGACATAGCCTCTTCCCTGCTGTTCCAAGGACAACCTGCCATTGGGGGAAACGACTCTCAGCGGCTTGCCCACTGCCATCACGGTACATATCAACAGACATATCGGCAACAAGATCTTCTTCATCCTACATCTTCTTTATGGTTATGATTCTGCAAATATAAATAATAATAATGAGAATCAAACCATGTGACCGGATGAATTATGTATGTTTAAGAAGATGACAGCAACTGACACTTTGTCACATCTCCAACAACCTTTGGCGGTGGCATATCTTTTGTTTGTCATTCAGTGACGCATTGTCAAAATAATTATCATAACGAATAAAATAATAAAAAAAATACAATTATGGGAAAGATTATTGGAATTGATTTAGGAACAACGAACAGCTGTGTTGCCGTATTCGAAGGCAACGAGCCTGTTGTGATTGCAAACAGTGAAGGTAAGCGCACCACTCCTTCAGTGGTTGGTTTTGTACAAGGTGGTGAAAGAAAGATCGGTGACCCTGCCAAGCGTCAGGCTATCACCAATCCGAAGAACACCGTCTATTCTATCAAGCGTTTCATGGGTGAGAACTGGCAGCAGACAGAGAAGGAGATTGCCCGTGTACCTTATACCGTAGTGAATGAGAATGGTTATCCACGTATCGATATCGACGGTCGCCGCTATACCCCGCAGGAGATCAGCGCCATGGTGCTTCAGAAGATGAAGAAGACCGCTGAGGATTACCTCGGCCAGGAAGTGACAGAGGCAGTCATCACCGTACCGGCCTATTTCTCCGACTCTCAGCGTCAGGCTACGAAGGAAGCCGGACAGATTGCCGGTCTTGACGTAAAGCGTATCGTCAACGAGCCTACGGCCGCTGCACTTGCCTATGGTGTTGACAAGGCTAACAAAGACATGAAGATTGCTGTGTTCGACCTTGGTGGAGGTACTTTCGATATCTCTATCCTGGAGTTCGGCGGCGGTGTCTTCGAGGTGCTTTCCACCAATGGTGACACCCACTTAGGTGGTGACGACTTCGACCAGGTGATCATCGACTGGCTCGTACAGGAGTTCAAGAATGACGAGGGTGCTGACCTGAAGGGTGACCCGATGGCTATGCAGCGTCTGAAGGAAGCAGCAGAGAAAGCTAAGATCGAGCTGTCTTCTTCTACCAGCACAGAGATCAACCTGCCGTATATCATGCCGGTGGGCGGTGTTCCCAAGCACTTGGTGAAGACCCTTACCCGTGCGAAGTTCGAGCAGCTCGCACATCATCTCATCCAGGCTTGTCTGGCTCCTTGTCAGAAAGCTATGGCCGACGCAAAGCTCTCTACCTCCGACATCGACGAGGTGATCCTCGTGGGAGGTTCCAGCCGTATCCCAGCCGTTCAGACATTGGTAAAGAACTACTTCGGCAAAGAACCGTCTAAGGGTGTTAATCCCGATGAGGTGGTGGCAGTAGGTGCCAGCATCCAGGGTGCCATCCTGAACAAGGAAGGTGGTGTGGGCAATATCGTATTGCTCGATGTCACCCCGTTGACACTGGGTATCGAGACCCTCGGTGGTGTGATGACGAAGCTGATCGAGGCTAACACCACGATCCCCTGCAAGAAGAGTGAGACCTTCTCTACCGCTGCCGACAACCAGACAGAGGTAACCATCCACGTGCTGCAGGGTGAGCGCCCGATGGCCAGCCAGAATAAGAGTATCGGACAGTTCAACCTCACCGGCATCGCTCCTGCCCGCCGTGGTATCCCACAGATCGAGGTAACGTTCGACATCGATGCCAACGGTATCCTGAAGGTATCTGCCAAGGATAAGGCTACCGGCAAGGAGCAGGCTATCCGCATCGAAGCCTCTTCCGGTCTGAGTCAGGATGAGATCAACCGTATGAAGGCAGAGGCAGAGGCTAATGCCGAGGCTGACAAGCGTGAGCGTGAGCGTGTCGACAAGCTCAACCAGGCCGACTCTATGATCTTCCAGACGGAGACCTTCCTCAACGAGAATGGTGACAAGCTGGGGGCTGACAGAGCGAATGTAGAGGCTGCCGTACAGCAGTTGAAGGATGCCCACAAGAGTGGTGATATCGCTACTATCGACAGTGCCATCGCCAACCTGAACAATGTCATGCAGGCTGCTTCACAGAAGATGTACAGCCAGGCCGGTGCACAGCCGGGTCCGGATATGGGCGGCGCAGGCTTCAATGCCGGTCAGCAGGCTGGCGGACAGCAGCAGCAGTCCCACACCGACGACACCGTACAGGATGCCGACTTCGAGGAGGTGAAGTAATATCCCGTAGAGATAGATAAGAGAATCCGTGTAAACCCCGTGTTTACACGGATTTTTTGTTCCGGTCCCTCTGATGATTGTCTTCCTTTGCAAGTCTTCGCACTTAAAGATATACACCATCTACCGCTTGACGACATAGCGCCCCACCGCTAATACGACGATGATGAGCATCGCGATACCGGCATAACCGCCCAGCTTCATACGCCATCGCTCCCATCTCGTCAGCGACCGCTCCACGGGATATGGCACACGGATGGAGTCACGCCGGATCACCGTATCCGTATGATGACGGTCATGCCATCTGTCTTTATACACCATCTGGTATTTCTCTTTATACACCGTATCGCCACGCTTCCATAAGGTTACGGAGTCGTGCACGATGATCGAATCCCGATGTGTATAAGTGGGGAATGACTTCGTCTTCAAATGACAAAAAAAATCGTATCTACCCTCACGGGTGGGTACAATTGCAAAACAAAAGTTTCTTTCGAGGACTTAGTCCACTAAAATCAGCCTAACTATTTATTAATCAATGTGATAAAGAAAAGAACACCCCACCTAAACCCCACCTAATCCCCACTTATACCCCACCTAATCCCCTACTGATTTTTGCGCCCGCCTCTTTTCGGGTAGGGATAAACCCTACCTCTACAAATGAGGTAAGCATTAGTACTTATTTCGATGAGAAAAGGGTACTACAGGCCCGGTCTGTGATACCCTTTTCCCCGGCTTTTAAGTACTAATACTCCACTAATTAAGTACTAATTAGTCTGGAAAAAGGTACTATTTCTCTGCGCATTTAATGACACAGCACATAGAAATAGTGATAAAGTTAATGATTTTCAATTTTCAGATATTGTATTAGGTGAGGTTCAGGTGGGGGTTAGGTGGACTATGAAATGATGTATATTATTGATTACGAATGATTTAGTGGAATTCAGGTGGACTAGTGGAGCCAGAATACTTTTTCGGCAGACAATTTCGAGCAGCGGCATGTAGACATTGTCCCGCTATATGCATAAGCTTCTTGATGCTTGGGGCACTACCACACGTTGATCAAAGGCCGAAGGCCTGAAGAGATTACAGGCAGGCGGTGGAG
>JAEEGL010481607.1_pt1 | contig 15772 bp, 14 predicted proteins | sample 9134231 | NCBI WGS metagenome assembly JAEEGL01 (sample SAMN16246548, study PRJNA631951) | gut metagenome | biome: gut microbiome; feature: rumen; material: fiber-attached | host: Bos | place: Iran: Karaj | collected 2018-10
AGGCGTGTCTCTGCCGGATGCGGCGGAACGGAAGCCGGCTGACAAAACGGGACCGGCACCGGAGGAGAAGCGCCCGGCCGTCCCGGAGGAGCGCCGCTCCTGAGGCGTGTCTCTGCCGGATGCGGCGGAACGGAAGCCGGCTGACAAAACGGGACCGGCACCGGAGGAGAAGCGACGTGTCCGCCGGGAGATGCTCCGCACCGCAGGCGTGACCCGGTCTGATGAGGCGGAAGGCCCGGGGCTGATGCTGCGGAATGGCCCTGGATGATGGTGCGGGACGGACGGACGATGGTTGAAGCGGCGGAAGGGTCCCGGGCGGACAGGACAGGAGAGAAGAGGAGGGAATGCCCGCCTGACGGGACAGGCAGCGCGCATATGATATATTTTTGTAGCGAAAACACCCGAGTTGTGATATAATATATTCTGTATGAGAATCTATTCAAGGGAGGTCAGGGGATTTTGAAACCGATAGAAGACGGCCCGATATTTCACAGGCGGAATTCGTACCGCACTCCGCTGATTATGGCGCACCGCGGCGGCAATACGCTGGCTCCGCAGAACTCGCTTCCCGCGTTCGAGCGCTCCTGCCGCACAGGAGTATGGGCCCTTGAGACCGACATCAGGCTGACGAAGGACGGCGTGCCCGTCTGTCACCACGACGCGAGCGTCGACGCCATGACCGACGGCGAAGGCCTCATATCCGAGATGACGTTCGACGAGCTGAAAAAATGCCGCATCGACTGCGGAGTCGGGGCGGACACGCTGCCGGCCGACGAGCTGCGCATACCCACGATGGCCGAGTATTTCGACATCTGCATGCGCTACGGGACCGTCCCGTTCATCGAGATCAAGACCGACGGCACCTGCGAGATTATCATAAGGGAGCTGCGCCGCCGCTCGATGGAGAGTTTCGCGGTCATATCCGCGATCGATATCCGCCACATCCGCGAGGCGCGACGGCTCTCGAAGACTGTTTTCGTGCACCACATCTTCTCGTCCGCCGAACACATCCCCGAGCTCGCCGACCTCGGTTATTCCGGGATGTCGTTCAAGGTGAAGGATCCCGGCATGTGCCCCGCCGGACTGATCGGAGACGTCCACGAAGCCGGCGTCCGGGTCTGCCTCCGCGCCGCTGACACGCCGCAGATCATGAGAAAGATGATAGATATGGGGCTCGATTATCAGCCTTCGAACTGCGTTTTCGGACTCGACTGAAAGGAAAAGGCCGTCTCCCGCAAAAGGTGAGCCGGCCCGGTGAACAGATATGTTTTATATGTTTCTCGCGGAAGGCTTCGAGGAAGTCGAAGCGCTCAGTCCCCTCGATCTGCTCCGCAGAGCGGGGATCGACGTACGTACCGTCGGGATCGGAGGCAGGCTGATCCGCGGCTCGCACGGGATAGGCATAGAAGCCGACATGACCGACGCCGAATACACCGGAGCCGGCCTCGAGGGCGTCATTCTGCCCGGCGGAATGCCCGGTACACGCAATCTCGATGCCTCGGAGACCGTCGACGCCGCTCTCCGGGCTGCCTTTGACGGGGGAAAATACATCTGCGCGATCTGCGCGGCGCCGTCGGTGCCGGGCAGGCGGGGGATGCTCGCCGGCCGTCGCGCCGTCTGCTACCCCGGTTTTGAGGATACGCTGAAGGGCGCGCTGCACACAGGCGCACGCGTCGAACGCGACGGAAAGACCGTGACGGCGGTCGGCATGGGCGCGGCCGTCGAGTTCGGTCTGGAGATCGTCGCGGCGGTAAAGGGAGAGGCGGCGGCGAAGAAGCTGGCTTCGTCGGTGCTCGCTCCGGGCAGCCGTTCATGAAGACTGACCGGAAGATCTCCGGGCTCCGCGGACTTCCGCGCGAGGGCGGGGAATACCGCAGTCACATCACCGCTCCGCTTCTCGTGCTGGCGGTCTTTCTGCTGCTCCGGCTCTCGGTGTATATCGACTCGAAGCTCACGAGGGAGAACGAATACGCCGCGGTGATCCTGCTGCAGCTGATGATATTCGTCATACCCGCGGTCATCTACCTGGCGCTCACGAGGAACACCGCCGCCGGCCTCCGGATCCGGCCGGTCGGGATCGGGCATCTGCTGCTGATCCTCTCGGCCGTGATCGTGATCGAGAGCGGCGGAGTCCTGCTGAACTGGCTCATAAACGGATACGACTCGCTTGTGACGAGTTACGACCTCTGGGGCATATTCATATCCAAGACCGACGGAAGCGCGTCGGACACCCTCTTTCTGGTGATGGCGTACGCGCTGCTGCCCGCGGTGTGCGAGGAGCTCGTCTTCAGGTCGGTGCTCTGCGCCGAATACGAAAGAAGGAGCATGTTCGCGGCGGTCCTGCTCCCTCCGCTCTTCTTTGCGATGCTGCACTTCGACCCCGCCAGATTTCCCTCATACTTCGGAGCGGGACTTGTGCTGACCCTGACGCTTTACGCGACGAGGTCGGTGCTCGCACCGGTCATCGTCCACTTCGCCAGCAACCTGCTGTCGATCTTCAGCCGCACCTATCTGCGGACGCTGTACGATCTCGGAGGCGAGAAGCTCTTCATATTCATCGCGGCAGCCGCGTTCCTGCTGTTTACCTTCCTGTTCTGCGCCGAAGCGGCGAGACTTTACAGGAATTATTCGTCGGGAGACTATTCCGACAGCTACAGAGGCTCGGCTTCGGAGACCGCCCGGCGCGAAAAAAGCGCGGACGGGACCGGCGGAAACGATGCTGCAGGACCTGCCGGAAAAGGCGCAGGCGAAAAGGACGCGCCGGAGGACGGAGTGCCCGGGCAGAGACCCGGTGAGGAGACGAACGGCGGTTCCGGATCCCGGAATGACCCCTCCGGCAGCCGGACTGCCGTCAGGCGCGACCGCTCAGGCCGCGATACCTCCCCCTCCCCCTCCGTAACAGGCGTTCCCGAATTCTTCTCGAAGCATCCGCGGGCGTATGCCGCGTTCACAGCGTTCTTCTCACCCACCGCGCTGCTCTGCTACATCTTCTACGCGGTGATCATACTGCTCTGACACGATAGATAAAAAAACCGGACACAGATCCGGACGGAACTGCAAATGGCTTTATTCAGCAAGAGAAAACACCGGAAAAAAGTAACCGAATACACCGAAAAGGATTACGACAAGGCGATAAAGGACCTCGACAGGGAAGTCGCCGAGGAGAGCGACTTTTTCGGTAAGAAAAGTTTCACCGAAACGGCGAGCACAGTCACCGCTGTCATCAAGGCGGTAGTGTACATCGCTTTTATCGTCGTGGCCGCGGCCGCGCTCTCCTACCTCGCCCTGACGTCGCTCAACGACATATTTGCCTTTGTAAAAGAGGACAGGGAGGTCGAAGTGACGATTCCCGAGTACGTGACGTCGTCGGAGATGTCCGAGATACTCGGAGACGCCGGAGTGATCGAGCATCCCTGGCTCTTCAGACTCTACGCCAAAATGAAGCATGTCGACGAGAACAGCAAGGTATACAACTTCGAGGCGGGCACGTATACCGTCAGTTCGTCGATGAACTACGACGAGCTGTTTCTTTCGTTCGTCAAGCGCAGCAAGGTCACGACGGTCCGCATCACCGTGCCCGAGGGCTATACCGTCGACGACATAATCAACCTTTTCCTGGCGCAGGACATCGGCACGAAGGAAGGCTGGATCGACGCCGTCAACAACCACGATTTCGGCGACGAGTTCCCGTTCATCGCCGACATCCCCGAGAGGGCGGGCCGCTACTACCGGCTCGAGGGCTACCTTTTCCCCGACACCTACGATTTCTACACCGGACAGCCCGAGTATTACTACCTCCGCCGGATGCTCGTCAGGTTCGACGAGATCTTTACCGACACACTTCGCAATAAGTGCGAGGAGCTCGGCTATTCGCTCGACGAGATGCTGACAGTCGCGTCGATCGTTGAAAAAGAGGCGTATTTCGCAAACGACTATCCGATATGTTCGTCGGTCATCTGGAACAGACTGAAGAAGTCCGCGACATATCCGAACCTCGAGTGCGATTCGACGGTCGTCTATGCGCTGTCGCACGCCGCCGGCAAGCGCATCACCGAACTGAAGGCGGGCGATCTGCAGTACGACGACCCATACAACACTTACAAGTACGCAGGTCTTACCCCGTCACCGATATGCAACCCCAGCTACAACACCATCATATGCGCGATATACCCCGAGACAACCGACTACTATTTCTTTGTGACCGACGCGGAGAGCAAGCTCCTGCCGGCGAAGACTCTCGCCGAGCACAACGCGAACGTCGCCAAAGTCAAAGCGGAAAAAGAAGCCGCCGTGGCCGCCGCGGGAGGCTGATAACGGAGGTACTGACCTTATGGGCACAGATAAGAAAAAAAACCTGTTTTCGATATATTTACCGGCAGTGATCACTGCCGTTCTCATAGGGATCGGTTTTCTGATCTTCACCGTTATGACTGTCACGTACGACGTCGACGCGATAGGCCCCGAAGGCAGCAGCGTGGGTTTCTCGAAGCTAAACGCCGCGGTCCGCGACGCGGTCGGCACGAACGCCGCAGCGGAGAAGATATCAGACATCCTCGGATATCTGGCAATAGCAGTCATGGCGTGCTTCTTCGCTCTCGGCGTCTACCGGCTGATAAAGGGGCGGAGCTTCAGGGCGGTGGACCGCGAGATATACGCCGTCGGCGGATTCTACGCGGTGCTGCTTGCCGTTTATCTGATATTCGAGAAGCTTGAGCTCAACTACCGTCCGGTGCTCGGCGAGGAGGGGCTCGAGGCCTCGTATCCGTCGTCCCACACTGTTCTGGCGCTCTGCGTCTTCCTCAGCGCGGGGCTGTCGTACGGGCTGTTCTTCGGAGAGAAAAACAGGATCGCCGGGATCGCCGTAAAGGCCGCCGCGGCCGTCTGCGCCGTAGCGACCGTCGTGTTCAGGTTCGTCAGCGGAGTCCACTGGGCGACCGACATCGCCGGCGGGATCCTCCTCTCGGCGTTCCTGCTGTCGGTATACTCGCCGGTCAGGTCGTATGTCGTGAGCCTTCCGGAAAAGACCGGAGAAAAGGAAAAGAAAGAGTAAAAAACGATAGAAAACAGACCCGGCGGAGCGTAACTCCGCCGGGTCTTTGATGACGGTCCCGGTGAACTGTGTTCACTGTCCGAGCGTTATAAGATTATACCCGATGCCCGCGGCGTCCGATATCGAGGCCTCGCGGGTGTGGCAGCTGAAGAAGAGAGACTGTACGCCCCGGCCGGCGAAGACGCCGAGCGCCCGCAGCAGGTTTTCCGCCCTTACGTCGTCGAGCTGCGACGCCGCTTCGTCGAGCAGGAGGGGCGGCACCGACGGTCCGGGGAAGATCACCTCGGTCAGCGCGAGGCGGAGCGAGAAGTAGGCTATGTCCCGTGTCCCGCCGCTGAGCAGTGCGATGCTCTTTGTCCCGGCGGACGTCGCGACGGTCACCGAAAAGTCGGTGCCGACGCCTATCTCGCCGTATTTTCCGCCGGTCAGCTCTGACAGTATCTCGCCGGCGCGTTTGCGTATCCTGGGAGTGACGTTCTTTCGCAGGGCGTCGCCGGCCTCGGATATCGACTTGTGCGCGAGCAGTATCGCCGCGTACAGACGCCGCGCCGAGTCGAGTTCGGCATCCGCGGCTTCAAGCTCGATCGCCAGCTTTGCCGGGTTCTCGTAGCTGTGTTCGGCGATGCCGAGGTTCTTCTCCGACTCTCCGAGCTTCGATGACGCCGAATCAAGCTGCGCCTCGAGCCTCGACCTCTCGGATGTGAGCACCGACGGATTAGCCGCCTTCAGCGCGTCGAGCATCTCGCTGCTCAGCCTGGCGCGAAGCTCGTTCTCGTTGAACGGCGAGAGCGAATCGGCCGTCGCCTTCACCGAATCTGAGTATTTTCCGATGTCGGACAGCAGGACCTCGTGCCGGAGCGCTATCTCCGACGCCTCCGAGGCCGCCGAAAGCAGTCTGTCGCAGAGACCGGCGTCGGAGGCTCCGCCGTCGAACCCGAACTCGGCCAGAGCGGCCGCGCATTCGTTCCGTATGCCGTCGTTGAGGCTCTTTTTCGCGTCGAGGGCGGTGAGCATGCCGTCGAGCGTCTCGCGCCAGCCGTCGAGCGAGGCTTTTTCCTTTGCGCAGTTTTCGGCGTATTCGATGAACCCCTCGCAGTCATCCTTGACCCTGCCTGTCGGAGCGTAGCCCTCCTGTCTCAGGATCATAGCGGCTTTTTTGCCGAGTTTCGGGGAGGAGAGGATCACAGAGACACCCGCGACGGCCAGCAGCAGGCCGGCTGCGGTAATAATATACGAGACCGCCGGCCGGCTCTTCAGCCATCCGAACGGGATGAGCGGAGTCAGGCATATGAGCATCGACAGCACCGCGGCAGCGATACCGAAGAGCGCGAGGAGCGTTCCCGCCATTATCCTTCCGCGTTTTTTTCGCATACCGCCGGCGTAAGCAGCCGCGACGGCCTTCGCTCCGCCGGCTTTTTCGATCGCCTCTGCTCTGACGGCCTTGCCCGAGTCGCCCGGCGCCGATGAACGGAAGAGCCGCAGTTCGGCTTCGGCGAGCGAGAGTTCGCTGTCGCTCTTGGACAGCCTTCGCGAGAGGCCGTCGAGTTTTGATACGTATTCGCGGTCGGGCAGACGTCCGTCCGTGCCTTTTTTCCTTATCAGCTCGGCCTCTTCGCCGCGGAGCGCGCTCACTCTCCGCTCGCCCGCGTGGAGCAGGTCGAAGCGGTTGAGCACCTGGTACGACTCATATGCCGAGCATATGTTGCGCGCGGTGTCGACGCGGTGCCGCAGGTCGGACGTGACGCGACGGTATTTCTCGACGGTCGCGCGCAGCGAGATGATCATCGCCGAATTCTGCTCCGCCTTCACGAGGCGGTCGCGCAGGATGTCGCGCCCTCGCTCGAGTTCCTCTATCCGTCCGCCGTTTCCGCGCAGAGGCTGCAGCTGCACCCTCGCCGCGTTCAGTTTCTTCAGCGCCTTTTCGGTGCTGACGGTCTCGTCGGCGGAGAAGAGCATGTTTTCCACCGCGCTGTCGAGGTCGTGCCCCGCGAGGTCGCCGACGCCGAGCTGTTTTACCGACGTCACGCTCTCAAATACCGGCTGAGAGACGCCGAGGAAGATGTCGCAGGGCTTTTTTCCCTCGTATACCGGTATTCCGGTGGCCAGATCGACGACAGTCGTCCGGTCGATCACGGCGTCCCTGCCGCCGGTGAGGGAGGCCGAGCGCTCGATCCTGTATTCGCTTCCGTTGTATTCGAATTCGAGGCTGCCTTCAGCCTTTCCGCCGGTCCAGCTCAGCGCTCTGTCCGATGCCTCGCGGTCGGCCGCGCTGCGGCGCGGCGGCAGGCCGTAGAAGATGAAGCTTATGAAGGCCATGAGCGTGCTCTTGCCCGACTCGTTCCTTCCGAGGATCAGGTTGACCCCCGGCGCGGGCTCTACGCAGACGTCGCGCAGGCCGCCGAACTCTTTTATTTCGATCTTTTTTATAGTCATGGCGGCCCCTTTACTGCATGAACGCCTTGCCGTCGAGGGCGAGCAGACCGATGCGCAGGGCGTCGGCCGAGGCGCGGCGGATGTCGGGATCGGCCGATCCGAGCCCCGGCAGCAGGCTGCGGTAGAGCTCACCGCGGACGGTCAGGTCCGACATCAGATAGTCGGCTCCGTAGACGGGGCTGGTGGCGTCGGTGACGCTCAGTGTTATTCCGTCCGGCAGATCGGTCGAGCGTGCGACGGCAGCCGTGTCGGGCCGGTACGACGGCGGAACCGCCCCTGTCAGCGTGACCCGGAGCGAGGTGCTCGGGTAGATATCGCCGGCCACCGACGCCGCGACGATCCCGCAGACCTCTTCGTCGGATGCAGCGCCTGTGACGTCCGCCGTCATCTCGCTGTAGCGGTGGTTTCCCGTCGGATGAATCCGTATCGACGCGCGGCCGGCATCTGCGTCGACGTACAGGACGCGGCCCTGTCCGGGTTCGTCCCAGCTCCTCCCCTGAGGAAAGCCGGAATAAGCCGTGAGCGTGCGGCCCAGAAGTTTCGGCTCGGGCGCCTTGTGGATATGCCCGAGAGCGGCGTATTCGCAGCCGGAGCCGGCTATCAGCGGCTCGGGGATCGGGCAGTATCTTGAGATCGGGCTCGAGGTGTCGCCGTGGGCGCAGATGACGTTCACGCGGCCGCCGCCCGCGTCTGCGCGGAAACCGGCCGGGATCGGGCAGTCGTCGAGCTTCGACGACGTAAACGCCCAGCCCCACACCGTGACCGGAGTGCCCCTCAGTTCAAGGTCGAACGACGAAAAGGCCGTCGACGAAAAGATCCGTGTGTTTTCGGGCCAGGCGCCGGCCGTCCAGACGCTCGCGGGGTTGTAGGGGTCGTGATTGCCCGGCGCGATGACGACAGGCCTGCCGAATTTCGCGACCGCCTCCTTGATCTGTGCCACGGTGTCGGGATTCGTGAAGCCCTGATCGAACAGGTCTCCGCTGATCAGCGCGGCGTCGCAGCCGTCTTCGGCGGCGTCGGAAAGGATCGACGAAAAGAGCGCGCGGAGTTCGGCGCGCTTTTTTTCGCTCTCCCGTACCGACATTCCGGCGAAGGGGGAGTCGAGGTGCATGTCGCCCATATGAAGGAATCGAACCATTGTTAATCCTTCCGTGATGATAAGCGTCTGAATACAGCCGTTCAGCCGCTGTGCGTCTTGAAGGCAGCCGTTCAGCCGCTATGCGTCTGAAGGCAGCCGTTCAGCCGCTTATTGTTTGATTGTCGAGATAAAATGATTGATAAAGCGGCTTGAAGGCAGCCGTTCAGCCGCTTATTGTTTTATTGTCGAAATGAAATGATCGATGAAGCGGCTGAAGGCAACCCTGCCTTCAGCGCCGGTCTTGTAGACGCCCGAGTCCTCAAGGACCTTTACGAAGGTGGCTCCGATCTCTTCGCGGAGCATCTTCTCCGCGGATATCCCGCTCCCCTCGTATTTTGCCCTGAACGAGCGGTACCATTCCTCATGCTTTCCGCATATCGGGTCGCCGCCGATCTCGTCCGTGCGGCCGCTCTCTATGAGCTCCGCAAGCCTTGACATTTCGTTTTTCAGTCTGGCGGGGAGGATCGCAAGGCCCATGACTTCGATCAGGCCGATGTTCTCCTTCTTGATATTGTGCTTGTCGGCGTGCGGATGGAAGACTCCCATCGGATGTTCGGCGCTCGTGATGTTGTTGCGGAGCACGAGGTCGAGCTCGTAGTCGGTCCCCCTGCGCCTCGCAATTGGCGTCACCGTGTTGTGCGGAACGCCGTCCGTCTCGCAGAAGATGCCGGCTTCGGGGTCGCTGTAGACTCTCCAGCAGGCGAGCAGGCGGTCGGCGGCATCGACGAGGCCGTCGGGCGAGGCCGAACGGAGCCTGATCACCGACATCGGCCACGATACCGTACCCGCAGTGATCCCGGGATAACCGGGAATATCGAAAGTCGCGTCGATTCCCGCCCTCTCCATCGGGAACACGTATCTGCCGCCCTGCATATGGTCGTGCGAGAGGATCGAACCGCCGACGATCGGCAGATCCGCGTTTGAACCGATGAAATAGTGAGGCATTTCGGTGATGAAATCGAACATCCGCACGAATGTCTTTCGCGTGATGCTCATCGGGCTGTGCGCCGACGACAGCACTATGCAGTGCTCGTTGTAGTAGACGTATGGCGAATACTGCATATACCAGCGCTCGCCGCCGAGCCTGAAGGGGATCTGGCGCAGCGTCTGGCGTGCCGGGCGCAGCGGATCGCCGGCGAAGCCTTCGTTCTCGTGGCAGAGGAGGCAGAGCGGGTAGTCGGTCTGCGGCGCGTTCTTTGCGGCCGCGATGTCCCTCGGGTCCTTCTCGGGTTTCGAGAGGTTTATCGAGATGTCGATATCCCCGTAGACCGAACCGACGCTCCACTTCAGGTCCTTTGATACACGGTCGGTCCTGATATAGTTGGTGTCGCGGGCGAGCCTGTAGTAGTAGTCCGATGCCGCCTGCGGGTCCTTTTTGTGCAGCTTTCTGAATCGTCGTATGACGTCCGACGGGAAGGGCGTGAGCCTGCCCATCAGTTTCGTGTCGAAGCGGTCGGACGCCGCGGTGCCGGCGGGTATGATCCCTCTTTCGACGGCGGCGCCGCACAGGGCCGACAGGATCTTGTGAAGCTCAGGGCGCTCTCCGTTTACCGCCGGTACCGGCGCGAAGCTCGACTGCCGCATATCGTCGCAGAGGAGGTTTGCGCAGTATACCCGGTCGGACTTCCGTATCAGCTTTTTTTCTTCGGCATAGTCGAGCAGAGCCGATATCTGCCTGCAGACGTTTTCTTCGGTTTTCAGAGACTCATACTGATCCATTTGCGTTTTGATCTCTTTCTGATTCGGTTATTGTGTAAATGCTCCGTGCTCCGGAGCCGTGTTCTGCGTAATGCGCTCTGAATGACGCGGCATCAGGTCGCAGGCTCAGGGGTCAGCGGCTCATTATGCAGTCGACGGCCGGACCGATCCACTTTGCCCAGAAGTCCCAGGTGTGCATTCCGGGTCCTTCTTCGTAGGTAAAATCGAAACCTTTAGCGATGCCCTTTTCGTTCATTAGATCGCGCAGCCGAACGTTCTCGCCGTAAAGCGAGTCCTGCGTGCCGCATGCGACGAAGATCTTCGGCTTCGGTCTGTCCTCGGGGAAGTTCTCGATCAGATGGAAGCAGTCGGAGTCGGTGCCTGCGGTGCAGGTGCGGAAGTCGTCGCCCCAGACTGCCGCGGCCTCGGACGACCAGGGAGCCCGCTCAAGAAGCCGCGGGAGGTCGGCGCACCCCGAAAGGGAAGCGGCTCCGGCGTACTGCTCGGGACGCAGCAGAGCGGTACGGAGCGCGCCGTACCCGCCCATCGAGAGCCCGGCGATGAAATTCGATCCGCGGTCGGCCGACAGGCGGAAGACTCGACGCATGACCGACGGAAGTTCGTCTGCGATATAGGTAAAGAACTTTTTGCCGTATTTCATGTCGTGATAGAAGCTGTTCTCGCCGTCCGGCATGACGACGGCGATGTGCCTCGACTGCGCGAAGGCGTCGATCCGAGTGTTTTTCAGCCAGGAGTTGTGGTTGCCGTGCATTCCGTGGAGCAGATAGAGCGTCGGGATGTTTTCCGTCGGGCTGTCGTCGGGCAGTATCACGTTCACCACCGTATCTTGGCTAAGCGACTGTGCCCTGAAATTCAGCATCAAGACCATGGTTTGCCTTCCTTTTTTCAAGCAGCTTATCCGCGCAGGGGAGCCCTTTTCGGGGCTCCGCCGGCGCGGATATCATTATTGATAATAGTATATCATAAAATACCGTTCTTGGCAAGAAGCGGTCGCAAAAGATTGCCGTGACGTGTGATCACGGTGCAGCGGGAGCCGCCTCGCTCCCCGAGCCGGCGGCCGCCTGGCCGAGGATCGGGAGGACGGTGTCGGTCCCGGATACGAAGTATTCGGGAAGTTCGCCGTTCCACTGTTTGATCTTGTAGTATTCTATGAGGATGTCGGTGAGCGATCTCGAGATGGCGTCGTTGACGGCGGCGTCCTTTTTGCCTGCGTATTCGGCGGCATCGGCCTGGATCTGGAGCACTTCCTTGTCTGCGGTGGCCTGGATCACGGCTACGCTGGCGTCGGCCTCCGCGGCGATCTTGGCGCGCGCGGCTAGCTGCTCCTGCTCCATCGTTTTCTGCTGCTGTTCGGTCTGGGCCTTGAGGAGCGCCTGCTGCGCCACGACCTTGGCCTCGACCGAATCGGTGAAGGCGTCGGAGAAGTCGATGTTCTCGACCGACGTGCTGATCACCTCGATGTTGTACTTGCCGAGCTCGCTGACGAGTGTGTCGGTGATCTGCTTCGAGAGGGCGTCGCGGCTGTCGACCAGGCTTTCTGCGGTGTACTTTGCGATCACGCTTTTGACGACCTCCTGGATGCGGGGCTGCATGACGGTCTCGTAGTAGGACACGCCGATCGTCTTATAGATCGTCTGGGCGTTGGATTTTTCGATCTGGTAGTTCATCGAGTAGGAGATCAGTACCTCCTGGATGTCGCTGGAGAAGCAGGAGAGCTCGACTCTCGCTACCTGTGTGCGGTTATCCATGCACACGACCTTCTGGAAGGGCGATTTTACGTGCAGTCCGGACTCCAGCGTGCGGTCCTCCACCTTTCCGAAGGTAGTAAGGATCCCGGTGTGTCCGGTAGGCACTGTGGCCACCATGCCGAAGATCATCCAGAACGCTCCGATGAGCGCCAGGAACTGCTTGGGGTTGATCTTCCATGTGTTGACCTTTCCGGTGTAGTCCTTCGAGAATCCGAGGAGCACGAAAAGGATCAGGATCGTTATCAGAGACAAAATAAGATAGAACATTGTGTTTTTCCTCCTTTGATCTTACCGGACAATATTATACCACACAATCACGCGACTGTCAATAGTATTCCTCAGACTCCGTAAAAAAATTTTCAGACCGCAACGATGCTCGAATAATGAATCTATGAGAAAGAGTATTTGACTTTCGCGGCGTAACAAGCCTGCCCCCGGAACGACCGCAAAACAGCCGATCCGGGGGTGCAGCTCAGCCGGGAGAGCGCCGCGTTCGCGGGCGCGGAGGGCTCGGGGTGTTTTTAAGGATTCAGGCGGAAGCAAAATGCTTCCGCCTGGTTTAAGTAATCAATGATTTCCGATCCTTTTTCCCGGCCTGCCGTTCCATCTTACAGCTTCGCCCGGCAGCAGATATTCTCTGAACCAGCTTTCCTGATCGTTCTTATCCTTCATGGCGGGGCTCTCCGTATTCTCTTTTCATCGATTCCACAGAAACGATCCACTGCTTGCCGAATTTGCAGGCGTCGACGCCCTGAACGAGTTTCCCGTATGCGATCGCCTTGCGCAGAGTGCTTTCATTAAGCCCCCACAGCTCGGTCGCGTCGGTGAATGCGATCAGCCCGTCAAATGGCGATTTGACCGTCCGTCCGTTTTCAAAAAGCTCGTCGCAGGAAAGGTCAAGATCGTCGTTCCAGACGATTCCGAACCCGCCTGCGTCAACTTCGACGCCCGAAAAGAGCGCTGGATCTCCGGCAAGCGCTTTGAACGGTTCCCATTTTTCAAAAAGCGGCTTGACGTCGTAAATTTTTGTTAACCCCTCTGCGAACTGAACGCAAAGTCGGAATTCCGGCAGCGCGCCGACCGATTTGATTTTGTGAAACATTCTTCGCCCCATTATCCAGCGGAGGATCCAATAGATTCTTTGATTGACATTATTATATCACGGTATCGTGATTTTGTCAAACGTTTTTTGACGCACAAAAATTAATCTGCGTCAAGATTGCGACAACTCTTAAAAAATCTGCATACAGAAACACCCGCGGGGGACCCGAATTTCTTCGGATCCCCCGCGGGTGTTGTCAAATTATGCCGTTTTTTGCCTTAAAATGAGGCTTTATTTTGATGCTATTTAGACTGATTCTCAGGTACCCCACTCCGGAAGGGATCTCAAACCCCGGTAGCCTGTTTATACCACCTCCCGCAACAACCTCACATCGTTGAAATCTTCAAATCTCATTTTTATGATTGACATTTCAGCGGAATTGTGATATACTATTAAAGCTGTCTTGCGAAACTACCGCAAAACAGCCGATCCGGGGGTGTAGCTCAGTTGGGAGAGCGCCGCGTTCGCAACGCGGAGGTCATGGGTTCGAATCCCACCATCTCCACCGGTATCCAGGCGGGGGCGTAATGCTTCCGCCTGCGTTTTGTTTTCAGGGTCTGCAGTTTAAAATCACCTGCCACAATTATTCTCTTTCAGCTCACCTTTTCAAGAGGGCGTGGGAATCGTGAAGCGCAACTGAAGGAAAAAACAGAGGAAAAAGAGTCGGTCGAACGGCAACTCAACACCTTATCCGAAAAGAAGATAAACGCCGAGAGGTTCTTTGAAATCATACGCAAATACACAGACATTACAGAACTAACGGCGCCGATACTCAATGAACTGATAGACCGGATCGTCATTTACGAAAAGGAAGAGATCGACTGCGAAGCTGTTCAGAACGTGGCCGTTTTCGACAGGTTTGGGGAAAGATAAAACGGATGGCAGCAGCAAAGGTCATACTTGTCATCCTTGGTTTAAACGAATTGAGCAAAAAGTGAAGAAAGCTGAAATAAACTGATTGACATCGCTTGATGTTTTTGATATAATTAACATGGATGTTTGGACAATCGATCCGACAAATCATTAGGAAAGGAGTGCCCCAAGCGATGAAAAAGTCGGGACAGGTCTATAACCAACTGAAGGGGGAGCAATAAAATGAAAAAAGCTATTTTGGTAGTATTAGTCATTGCGCAAGTAATGCTTGTTTGTCTTTCATCCGGATGTGCAGATATTTCAGAAGAAAGCACCCGGCCTGTCGATCAGAGAATGAACCTTACCGATTATTTAAACACTCAACCTCTTGACTCGGTCAATGAGGATTCAAGTATTACCGAATTCTGGCAGGCCTTCAGATCAAATAATCCCGACCGGGATCTTACCGTCGATCTCGTATATTCGTTTGCGGTTTCTCTCTGGGATTCGGGAATCCGCGTTCTGATCGATCAAAATCTGTATATCGATCATTTTTTGAAATACCACTGGATTGATTACAGTAAGTTCATAAAAGGATCTTCATGCGTTGAATTTAAACCTGGCGAAGAAAAAGACAAAGAAAAAGAAGTATATCTGCTTTTTATCGCTACAATTACCAATTGTCTGACAGATTGTTATTATGATCGTGATCTTGATTTTTATCCTCAGCATATGTTTAGTCTGAACAGACCTAGGGAATCTCGTGTTTACGTTTATTTTAGTGATGACATAACCCAGGTAAAAGAAGCAATAATTTTATTACAAACCAAGGATTATCAGCCAGAAGATCTAAATGACGATTATCTGAATATCAGTTTCGAGGGATATTATATTTATCGTGTAAATGATTTTTCAACCAATATATACAGTTCATTAAAAAACAGATGGTTAACCCAATAATTGTATTATCCCCTATTATTTTGGAGTGGATTCGTCAGAATGATTGAATCCTTAAAAACAACCCTAGGTCATGGGTTCGAATCCCACCATCTCCACCGATATCCAGGCGGGGGCGTAATGCTTCCGCCTGTTTTTGTATTTCTGGTGTCCATATGTCAGTTTTTTTCGAGTTTCCCATGAGTTCTTCTGTTTTGTGTTGCGATCAGCAATAATATCTGCTATAATATATATGAGTTCAAATCGATGGGGGTAATAGTAATGGCAACTAAAACAGCTAACGTGACAGCCAGAATACAGCCGGAAATCAAAGAACATGCAGAAGCCGTGCTCGAAAGAATCGGTATTCAGTGGAAGGTTTTGAGGTGATTTACGAAAGTTTATCATCAGAAAACCGTAGTTTAGCATCAAAAGAATGACATGATAAAAATCGGATTGAAAACAAAATCACAAAGAAACATATCTGTTTCCCTCGTACTGGCGATCATCCTGTTTTTGCTCTTTTCCTGCGGCAAATCAGAGATACCCGAAATCCGCACCTCGGGTGTCGTTCGTGAAGACATACTGGACTACGGTCCGAATCTGTTCTTTCCGTACCGCATCCTTTTTCAGTACAATCGGCTGACAAACACCGTAACAAGACTTTGCCCCGATCCGGAATGCAACGGCAACTGCCCTTTGGATGCCTTCGTCGATTTTCCGCACTTTATCGATGAAAACAATCTGTACTTCACAGCGATCGATTACAACCTTCATATTCTTCACGCCTATAT
>JAEEGL016907734.1_pt1 | contig 15772 bp, 15 predicted proteins | sample 9134231 | NCBI WGS metagenome assembly JAEEGL01 (sample SAMN16246548, study PRJNA631951) | gut metagenome | biome: gut microbiome; feature: rumen; material: fiber-attached | host: Bos | place: Iran: Karaj | collected 2018-10
TCATACACAATACCGGCCTCTGTGGTGTTCGAAACAACAAAGCGAAGCGATTCAAGCTTTGCGTACTCCGCATATCTCTCATACTCTTCCGTTGCTGCAACCGCGTCCGCAACGCTTGTCACAATGCGGTTTGTAACGGAAGCGACGCCGTCCGTGATGCCGCGCAGCGACACCGTATAGTTGCAGTCCTGCTTGTGAAAACGGTCAAGATTGCCGAAACGGATAGGCTTGACTATGGCGATATTCCCGTCAAAAACGCCCTTTTCGTTGGCAATGTCGATCATGTAATCCACAAAGGCGCGCAGGAAATTACCCTCGCCAAACTGGATGACCTTTATCGGTCTTTCTGTCTTTTTTGCGTAAGCACTATCAAGAATCGTCATGTCATTTCCCTCCGGAATCTTTTTCTGTCTTTATGCCTGTTCACGCTTTTCCCTTGTTTTATCGTTATGTAAGCGTTTACATAAATACAATATATACCCTGAGAGGGAAATTGTCAAGGAGGATTTATTACACAAAAGCAAAATGCAAAATAATCTATTCTCCAAAAATGTAGAATTCTACACTTTTAGTAGATTGATTTAGTGTCTTATTCATCATAAACACAATGTTTCAGAAAAGCAGATTAAGGGGGTAAGTTTTCTAAAAAATGAAAAACTTACCCCCTTAACTAGTCGACACTTATCCGGATCTGCATATCTTACTCATTTTCAAAGAGTATACTTAATATCAGTCCGTCCATCTCACAGTAACATAATACGCAGCAAAATCGATAATTCAGTAGAATTTTATTTTACTTTTCAGTTTTTCTTGATCAATTGCAGAATAATAGGCACTCGGATCTGATAGGAACTGATGCGCATACGAATTTTCCTTAACATAAATTGTATCCATGGCAAGAATATTAAAAATATCTTTGCCAATCACCTTTACGCTTTCGGGAATTCGAATAGATTTTAGTCTATCGGTGTTACATTGAAATGCGCAAGTTCCGATGATTTCTAACCCTTCTTGAATATTAATTTCTTCTAACTCACTCCAGCCAGCAAAAGCGTATTGGCCTATTTCCTTTAATGATTTGGGAAGCGTTATTTTCTTAACTCTAATCCCACTCCTCTCTCCACCGCAAATTTCTCCGATATACTCTAACCCTTCTGATAGTATTATCTCAGATATCGCACTACAGTTCTCAAAAACATTATCTTCCAACCTTTTTACTGTAGACGGTATTGTAACCTTTGACAATAATATGCAGTTTTTAAATGCCTTGGGAGATATTGTTTTTACTCCTTCCTGAAATACAACTTCAACTAAGGAATTGTTACTATAGAATGCATTCGCATCGATATTCTCAACCGTACCAGGAATTGATAAAGATACGAACTTACAATTAGCAAAAGCTTCATAACCAATTGTTTGAACACTAGAGCCTATGCTTAATTGTTCTAGGCCTGTCCCAAAGAATGCGTGAGCTTCTATTACTGTAACAGAATCTGGTATATTGACTTTCTTCAGCTTTCCACAGTTTGTAAATAGATTCTCAGGGATGACAGATAGTCCATCCGGTAAAAATACTTCTTCAAGGCTATAGCACCATCCAAACGCACAATCGCCTATTATCTTGACACTATTTGGAATAGTAATGTTTTTTAACTTACGGCATTCAGAAAATGCACCTTGACTTATCTGTTCCACAGTATCCGGTATTACAACATGAGATGCATTCGTTTTTCCCATGCTGTCTATTATCTTTACTGGCCAACCATCAATTATACGAGGAATCGTTAGTGTATCTATTTCGCTTGGTTGAGACCCACTCTTACCGCTAATGACTGCATAATTATCGACAACAGAATAATCAAAATAAGCCACCTCCGGTACGTTTGTAGGTGTTGGCGTGGGGGTATTTGTAGGTGTCGGTGTATTTGTAGGTTTGGGCGTCGACGTAGGTGTATTAGTAGGTGCCGGTGTGTTTGTAGGTTTGGGTGTCGATGTAGGTGTATTAGTAGGTGCCGGTGTATTTGTAGGTTTGGGTGTCGACATAGGTGTATTAGTAGGTGCCGGTGTGTTTGTAGGTTTGGGGGCAGGGGTATTAGTAGCTGCCGCTGTATTTGTGGGTTTGGGGGGCGGCGTGGGGGTATTATGAGGTGTAGGTGTAACGGTATTACTTTGACCTGATTCAATATGCGTTGGAGTCGGTACGATCAACTCTTGGGATGTCTGGTCCCCAATCCAAACAGACTTGGAGCCCAAACAAGTTCCATCATCAAGATAATACTCAATAGTTAAGTAGCCATAATCGTCTTTTTCTTGTTCTTTGTATAATCCATTTTCCCAGCCGGATGTAACACCACTGAAAGTTTTTAAATCAGATTCAAAATATTTAGGTTCCCCTTTTGAACCAAATGGATATGTTGTAATGCGATACAATTTTAGATTGGTATAGTAACCTCCCAATATTCTTGCGTGAAAATAAACGCTATCACTTCGAGAAATAGTTTTGTAATCAGTAGTCCAGTCATCTTTCGAACAGTTTACACATACATCAACAAACAACAACCAAGCTGGAAATATATAGTATACATCGCCATCGCATAGTGTTACCTGATTAAGGGTCGAGTTGTTCTGTTCATCATTTCGATATATACTCCAGTATGAACACTGAACATCTGGAGGGGCATCAATACCATTCAGAGTATGAATTAATGTATCCAATTGATCGAAACTATCTTCTTTAACTAGTTGTCTTTCAACTAACATATCCCAAACAGTATTAGCTGTAGTATCAAATTTGTACGTTTCTTTGTTCTGATATTGGTCATACACATAAAGGGTTATTGTTTTACGTATTTGAATAGAATTATTATTCGATTTATTATTATCTGCACCATTTTTCCACGCATATATGCCCGTTATTGTAGTAAAAATAGCAAAAATCACGAACAAAGCCGCTAAGAAAACGTTCTTTGATTTATTATATATCACAAATGCTACGACCAATAGAATAACTACAGCAATCGGCCAAAACACAATGCTAATAACAGTCATTATCGCAGAAAAAAAAATGCATCCAATAATTTCTTGCATGCAGCCTCTGCCTAAATCAAAGTAAACAACATCAAATATCCTGTGGTATACAATAAAACCAAGGATAAAGTATGCAATCGCGTAGATGAATAACGATATACTGTAAATGCTTGATATAATATCCGGCATAACTCTGCTCCACCAACCTAACTTTGTTAGTTTTGAAAGGCTTATTTACGTGTCGAACCACACAAGTAAAACTACACATGCTCTCTATTGGATACATATTTTTAAATATATCAAAGAAATGATTAAGACACTCGCCAAATGGTTTTCCGCCAACTAAGAACTCTGCATCACGTACTTCAATGGGTGTATTTGCGACAAACTCATCAAGTGTCAGTGTCTTTACATTCTCATCTAAGAATTTTTTGTAGTATACACCTGTTGATGTAATAGCAAATCCATTCTTTCCATGACCTAAATCGTAGGCAAATACTATCTTGGCAGGTAACTTTATGCCAAGTGTACTACTCAAGCCCTCCGTAAATAATGTTCTATTTGCCATATTAGCATGCAACCATACGTCACACATTTTCCAGCTCAGCGCAAGAACCCTTTATTTAATTATATACTTTTTATAGTAATTGTCAATCAAAAAAAAAAATAACGAACAGTTTTCCGACAATTCAACATTAAGTTTGTTTGATGCTCTTACTTTTTTCATTGTTATTAAGCTAAATTACATAGCACAACCGCTAAAAATTTAGTTTTCTGTATTATCACTTGAAAACATTGCCCTCAATCTATATAATTAACCGCAGGAGGTTTTTCCCCATGTCACTCGTAAAAATGAAGGAACTGCTTGAAGATGCGGAAAAGCGCGGCTATGCCGTGGGCGCGTTCAGCGTTGCCAATATGGAGATGATACTCGGCGCGGTACGCGCTGCCGAAGAGCTGTCTTCGCCAATGATACTGCAGGTTGCGCAGGTGCGCCTGCCGTATTCTCCGCTTGATATCATCATCCCGATGATGGTCGCTGCAGCAAAAAGCTGCAAGGTGCCGGTTGCCGTACACCTCGATCACGGAACCGACCTTTCGTGCCTTGAAAAAGCGCTTGAGCTTGGCGCCACCTCTGTTATGATAGACGCTTCCTCAAAGCCTATCGAAGAGAATATCCGCATTACAAAGGAGGTTCGCGCGCTTGCCGATAAATACGGTGCTACGGTTGAAGCCGAGGTTGGCACGCTCGGGAAGAGCGAGGACGGAAAAGGCGCCGGAAAAGCGATCTACTCGGATCCCGATGAGGTTGAAAGGCTCCGCAGCGAAACAGGAGTTGATGCGATCGCGCTTTCCATCGGAAACGCTCACGGCTTTTACAAAGAGGCTCCAAAGCTTGACTTTTCGGTGCTTAAAGCTGCGCGCGACAAAACGAACGGTCTTCCGCTCGTTTTGCACGGTGGATCAGGCATAAGCGACGACGATTTCAGACGCTGCATCGCAGGAGGGATACGCAAGATAAATGTCGCCACAGCGACATTTTCCGCAGTTGAAGAAGCCGCCGGGGCGTACTGCGCAGGCGGTGGGAGAGATTATTTCTCATTAAGCGCCGCAATGGCGGAAGGCGCTTATAAAAACATCCGAAGGCACATGCTTGTGTTCGGATCAGATAAAAAAGCATAAAAAAAACTGTGATCAAAAGGAGATTTAATGAAAAACAAAACCTTACGCATGGCTGCGGGGCTTCTGTTCGCTGCGGCGGCAGCCATGACCATTATCGAAAACACCATGTGGGCCGTGTTGCAGGGTTCAATAAACCTTTATACGCTCTTGGATCTGTCGGAAATACTGGCACTCATACTGCTAGCTGTTTCCGCATTTACCGCGATGCATGTGATGGCCGCGATCGGAGGCGCGATGCTCGGCCTCGACTATTTGTACAGCTTTTTCGACGAATTCCGCCTCGGGATCCTCAAAAAAGCCTTTGATGTCGAGCTTTTGCTGCATTGCGGACTGATTGTCGCCGCATGTGTGTTCATCATCATTTTTGCTGTCGTAAAGCACAACCGCACCACCGGTTTCATCATGACCGCCCTCTGGTTCCTCGGGAACCTCCTCCACATGGTATTCGGCTATGGCGGTTATTTTTTCATAGTCCGTCTGCACACCGGCAACTACCTGCCTTTGATCATCCCGTTGTTCACCGTGCTTGCACTTCTTATGTATGCGCTGTCGGCAAAGAAAGAATAAATTCAATATGACCATAAAAAAGCCGGACCCAATGCGTTTTGCATTGAGCCCGGTCATTTTTCTCCGAAAATATGTTTTCAGCTGCGATGATGCATTTCAGGCACGGTGATTTTTTTCTCTCTCTGCTTTCCTCTCCCTTGCCCCTTTTCTGAATATTATCAGTGTCGGCAGGAAAAATGCGTTTCCGATAAAGAACCCGAACAGCCCCGCCATCACGGACGAGTTCACCTCAACGGTCATTCCGAGGAATTCGCATGTTTTTCTGAAGATTATCGTGCACAGCATGAACAGCAGCCCGCCTATGACGATCTCAAGACCGATCGTTATAACAACGCAGACAGACGCCGCAACGATCCTCACCCAAAGCGGGTCCTTCTTTTCGGCCTTCTCCGGCGTCCCGTCCTTAATTTTCGGTTTATCCGTTATTTCATCCCTATTTTCGGGCTGCTCCATTATTCCACCCCTTTTTCCCGGGTTCTCCATTATCCTCTCCTCTTAAATTGTGTTTTCTGTGATAATCCCTAGCTCTGTTCACATCGGAAAGTAATTCCTGTAAACCACGGTCTCAACCTCTATCTCATACCCCGGAACATACTCGCCATACGGCGTTTGTATAACCGTATTATAGAAATTCTTGTCCACATTGGTGTCCCATTTGAACCAGACCATCACATTGTAATCGATCAGGCTCATGGACAGCTTCCCGGACTCATCCCACTTGTCTGCAACCTCGTCCATGCCGTATTTACGCGCAAATCTGATGAAAGCGTCAAGGTCCTCGCGGTTGATGTCGTTGATGTCACTGACACTGTGAATGCCGTCAAGCCACTGCCACTTGCCATCCCTGAAGCTGTACAGGAGCAGCGTGTAGTCTATGCAGTCCTTCCCAAAGGACTTGAATGTCCTTGAATAGAAGCCAAAATATGTGGTATCGCCCGCACGGTACGAGAAAACCTGCGTATATCCGGAATCCGCTGCCGGAACAAAGGGCGCAGGTGTAACCTCGCCTGTAAGCTCCACGCCGTCCTTGTCCACCTTGTACCAGCGGAATGTCAAGCCACCGGCGTACGGAGGGCTATCCGGATCCGGGTCTATAAACACGGTAAACGCTTCAATTCCGGGGTTTATGCCGGAATCGTCGCCGTCAGCGGCACTCCCTGCCTTCTTTACGATCCGGTCGCAGAAATTGTCGATAGTCGCGTACAGGCACCCCACAGGCGCAGTCCAGCCGTGCCTTTCATAGTAGTTTTCGTCCTTATTTCTGTAAAATGCCTTCGAGTAACCCTGACGGGAAAGACCGTATTTCTGCTTCACCGTGTCATCAAGGTACTTTGCCATTCTCTTGTAGTAATTCGGGTAGCGCTCGTCGTAGATCTCGTCAAACATAGCCTTAAGAACCCCGCCAACAGCGCCGAACCCATCCGGGCGCGCCATATAGCCGCCCCACGAAACATGCTTCCCCTCGCCGTCCGAATACGAAAAGCTGTAGCTTGTCCCGTCCATCACGCCCTGCATACACCCGCTAAAGCCGTTCCAGCTTTCACAGTTGCTTGCGTTCATCAGGATCTTTATCTGTTCTATAAAACTATTGTCAACGTCGAATACGGGAGCGTTCCTGATATCTACGCCGGGCGTCCTGTAAAGCGCCTTGTACTTTCCGTCCTCTTCCCATGCTTTAAGCGTAAACCCGCCGTTAAACATCATCTCTGAGGTAGAATACTCAATCTTGAATCCGTTTTCATGCGGAATAGGAAAGTTGAAGTTTCCGGACATGATCTGCCCCATGGGCATAAAGCCGTCCATGATCATGCCACCCGGGAAAGGCTGCATTCCGCCGGTCTGCGTTCCGCCTGTCAGCGGAGAATTGCCTGTCTGCTCCCCGCCGGTTTCAGCGTTTTCTTTTGTTTCCGGCCCGTTTTGTTCCATTATCGAGCCGCAATTAGGGCAGAACCTGCTTGTTCCGTATTCCTTACAGTATTTGCAATATCCCATCTTTCTTCTCCTCCTCTATGTTGTCACGGGGACGGTTCTTCTTGACAACAAATAACCATTTTACTTCAATTGCACTTGCTTGCCCGGTTTGAGATACAGCCCCTTTATTGCCGGGCCAGTGCCTCCAGCAATCTCTCTTTCAGGAGCAGATAACGCTCTCTCTTTTCATCAACTGTAAAATGCGCGTCCCTCGACTGCTCGGGATTGCCTGTATAATCAAGCTTTTCGTCTTCGAATTGCTCGCTGGTAAGATCAAAACAACTCTCGCCGACTACATTGTAGCAATGGAAATTCCCGTCCGGAAGCGGCACGCCGTACACTTTTCCTCCGAAGATGTCCTGCGCAAGGAATGCCGTAATCGAGCATTGTCCAAGCGTCCTGTTTTCCTCGCTCCATTTATCGCGCATGCGCGGCGCGCAGGTTTCACTGCACCAAAGTTCCGACAGAATATCGTAGAGGTGCCTCTGGTCGCGAATACCGGAAAACGCAGGATCCACAGGCGCAACCGCAGGCGAACCGGAACCGTAGAAAGCGTACTTTCTCACGGTATCGGAAAACTCTTCCCTTCTCTTATCCGCCACAAAGCTCTTCCGGTTCTTCCCGGCAAAGAAAATGTAGTAAACAAGAAGAACTGCAGATTCTATGACCATTATCGCCATCTCGAGCACATAAGGGATTACAACCTCAAGCGCCATAGGAACCAGCCAATGGTCCGGCTCACCTATGATCGCCGCGATAAGTCCAATAGTATTCCTGTAATCGATCAAACGCGGAAGAATACTAAATGCGATCATAAGAACTGCTGCGATAAGCCCCAATACCCAAATTCTGTGCTTCAAAATGAAATCAAGCATAATGATGAGCGCCATGACTGACGGGATCAGAGCAAAAATGGTATACTTGCTGAATGCACTCATTCCGTAACCATACCAAAGATATAATATCAGCATGAACAATTCGTTCAGAAGACCTTTTACCGCATAGATTCCGAATGCTGTGGCAGCCACACAGGTTTTCCTGATGTTTAGAAAGAAAACCGCGAAAAGTACAGAAAATAAAACAGCCAGAACCACTTCCACAATTTCGCAGACAGCAGCCAACCTCTGGAGCGGATCGTTCACGTGAATGAGCACACTGAACCAGTGAAATGAACTCTCAAGCCCAAAAGCATGCCAGATCTCATTTGTAACTATCAGGACCGCAGTCACGAACATAAGTACCGCAAGTGCAGGGATCGCGTGCCTTGCGCCGGTGTTTACACTTTTATTCTTCATCTTTTCCCCCAATATCAAGCTTATACAACAAAGTATAGCTTATACCCTCCTCAAAATCAACATCGCTATTGTTTTTTGCACGCCGTAATGCTATAATTTCATTGATTTGGGTTAATCAAAAAACAAGCTTCAGGAGGTAAATTTCATGGCTGTATCTGAAACACTTGATCCCGGCGTTATAACCGCGCTCTGCATTTTCGGCGCAGTAGTGCTTGTTGCTGTTATCGTTGCTGTCGTTGTTGCGGCAACCGTCGCTGCTTCACAATCCAAGCAGGAAGATTCAAACGAGGAATAACCTGAAAAACATCCCACAAAACGTAAGTATCCCAAAAGACATACCCGGACGCGGATGCAAAAAGCTGCATCAAATTACCCGCCCGGAATGGAGGAAAAATGGCTACCTGGACTGATTATGACAAACTGAAGGCTGCAAAGAGCCTTGAAAATGCCGAAAAGGCTGACCTTGTCAAGGAAATGACCGAGAACGGCGCAAAGCGTGTTAAGAAATACGCTGTGCCCATGGCCTGCGGTCTTACCTACAACTATGCCGCAAAGGCTGTAAATGACGACATTCTTGACAAGCTTCAGGCTCTCGCAGACGAGGCTGAACTTGCTGACAAATTCGAGCTTCTCTACAACGGAGACGTTATAAACACAGGCGAGAAGCGTCTTGTGCTCCACCAGCTCACACGCGGCCAGCTTGGCAAGGACGTTGTTGCCGACGGCGTAAATAAGCGTGATTTCTACACCGGCGTTCAGAAGAAGATCGCCGATTTCGCAAAGATAATACACAAAGGGACCATTAAGACCGAGACCGGCGACAAGTTCACCGAAGTAGTACAGATCGGTATCGGCGGCAGCGACCTTGGCCCCCGCGCGATGTATATCGCCCTTGAAAACTGGGCTAAGAAGAATGACAAATTCAAGATGAAGGCACACTTCATCAGCAATGTCGATCCCGACGACGCAGCGGGCGTTCTTGCCGATGTTGACTGCGCTCATGCGCTTTTCATCCTTGTCTCCAAATCCGGCACGACCCTTGAGACGCTTACAAACGAGTCTTTCGTCAAGGATGCCTTAAGGTTCAGGGGTCTTGACCCGTCAAAACACATGATCGCTGTAACAAGCGAGACCTCGCCTCTTGCAAAGAGCAGCGAGTATCTTGCAGCGTTCTTCATGGACGATTATATCGGCGGCCGTTACTCTTCCACCTCGGCTGTGGGCGGCGCTGTTCTGTCGCTTGCTTTCGGGCCCGATGTTTTCGCAGACTTCCTTGACGGCGCAGCCGCAGAGGACAAGCTTGCGAAGGGCAAGGATATCCGCAAGAATCCTGCCATGCTCGACGCTCTCATCGGCGTTTATGAGCGCAATGTTTTAGGATACGGTGCAACCGCGGTTCTCCCGTATTCACAGGCTTTAAGCCGCTTCCCCGCACACCTTCAGCAGGCCGACATGGAATCCAACGGCAAATCCGTGAACCGCTTCGGCAAGCCCGTTAAATACCCTACCGGCCCCGTGATCTTCGGCGAGCCAGGCACAAACGGCCAGCACTCCTTCTACCAGCTGCTGCATCAGGGCACGGACATCATCCCGCTTCAGTTCATCGCCTTTAAGGCCGGCCAGTGCGGCCAGGATGTCGATATCCAGGGCAGTACGAGCCAGCAGAAGCTTATCGCCAATGTTGTTGCGCAGATAGTTGCTTTCGCGTGCGGCAAGGATGACAAGAACAAGAATAAATTCTTCGCAGGCGGCAGGCCTTCAAGCCTTATCATCGGCGAACAGCTCAATCCCAGGTCGCTTGGCGCGCTGCTCTCACACTTCGAGAACAAGATCATGTTCCAGGGCTTCGCTTGGAACCTGAACAGCTTCGACCAGGAAGGCGTGCAGCTCGGCAAGGTGCTTGCAAAGCAGGTTCTCGCAAAGGACTATGACGGCGCTTTGAAAGAATACGCCGGATTGTTCGGAATGTAATACAAAAAATAAAGGCTCGATCCGGCATTGCCGGGTTGAGCCTTTTTATGTGAAGCTGCGTCATTTACTTTTCGATTCTTGCACAGGCCGGAGATTCGTATATCTTCCCGTGTACAAAGTAATTGTAGGATCTGCAGCCTCCGGCACAGTATTTTCCCATTTCGCAGGTGCTGCATTTTCCCGTCAGCAGTTCCTTTTTGAACTTTCTGTTGTATGCAAAGGCATCCGGATCGTTCCAGATATCGGCAAGCCGCTTCTCGCGCAGGTTTCCCTCGATAAAAGCGTCGTCATACATGGATTCGCAGCCGCGAACGTTTCCGATGCTGTCGATGCCGATGCCGTCAAGACCGGCGGTGCATCCGCGGAAACCCGCTCCGCCTCTGCGCCTTCCGCGAAGCCTGTCATCGTTTTCAGTGAAATACCCGATGTTGTGGGCGACGCCCATGGCAAACGGCACGTTGTACATATGGCGTTCAACAAAGCGGATGACCTCGCCAAAGTCAAAAGCGAAGTCTATTCCGGCTTTTGCGGCATTTCCCATCGGTGAACAGGCCTGCAGCTGCCATGCGAAAATGTCAAAGCCACTTACAATGGGGAAGAAATCCTCGAGGCGCTCTGCATTTTCATGGTTCAGGGTGGTAATGACGGAAACAGGTATCCCGGCGCCCGAAAGCATGCCGATAGCCCGCACGGCCCTGTCGTAGCTGCCCTCCTGCCTGTATTTGTCGTGCACATCCTTAGGGCCGTCAAGCGACACCGCAACAGATTCGATATTAAGCTCTTTTAGCCTCCTGATGTGTTCTTCCCTGAACAAAAAGCCGTTGGTGATTATGCATGTCACGATCCCGCGCGAAGTAAGGGCATCAACGATAACATCCCAGTCCCTGCGCATGAAAACCTCGCCGCCTATCAGCGAAACACGCCTGCAGCCAAGCTCCTTAAGCTGTTTTGCAACATCTATGCATTCTTCCGTTGTAAGCTCATCCCTGCGTTTCTGCCCGTTCACGCCCGAACCGCAGTATTTACAGGAAAAGCAGCATCCGAGCGTGATCTCCCAGACGCAATGTCTTAATCTGAAAACCATCTTAAAAACCCTTCTGTCCCGTACTTCGGGTTACGCCAGATACGTTCCCTCCGGGAATCCTTTTCCGTGTGCTTTTCCGCAATTACTGCAGAATTTTCCGGTATTATATGTTCCGCAGTCACATGTCCAGCCCGCCTGTTTTACAGCCGAGCTTCTTGGCGCCCCGCATTCTATGCAGAATTTACCTGTATTTTTGTTTCCGCAGAAGCAAACCCATTCTCCTTCTTCAAGCTCGGCCGGCTCTGCAGGCGCATTGGTACCGGGAACTGTATTGTTGCCGTTTGGCGTAGGATTCATGCCGTTTGGAAACATGAAACCGCCATTCGAAGGGTTCATGGTCGGCCCCGCGTAGACCATCATCATCGGCGCCGGATTTACGACCGGGCCTGCATAAGCCGTAACAAAGGCTGAATTCGGGATCATGTATGGCCCTGCATAGACGCCTTTGATTGGCGGCTCATTCATTACAGAATCTTTTGTCTCCTCTGCATGATTCGCGGGATACTCTTCTTCATCCGCAGCATCTTCATCCTCTGCGTGATTTGCGGGATACTCCGCCTCATCGATAAAGTCTTCCGGGGCTTCCTCCGGTCCGTTGTAAACTGCTTCAAGTCCGGCATCGATATCTTCCGGCATCTCGGGTCCGTTATATACATCTTCGATCACCGGATCGTTCCTGTCCTGGCCGCTCTTTGTATCCGTGTCATCATTATCCCTGTTTCTTCTGCGCATCATTTCAGGTCCTGCATATACACGCTTCATTTTACCCTCATCGTTCTTTTTGCCACGCATTTTTTCAAAATACTCCGGCCCCGCATAAACACACGCGATCGGCCTCTTGCTTCTCCTGAATATCTTATCAAACAATCCCATAACAACCTCCTCTGCTCACTGTTTCCGTCAGCTGCCCGACGACCCGGAAGAAGAACCGCCGCTGCTGCTGTTGCTCCTGTCGCGCATCATGTGCTGCAGCGCCACAAGTATTGCCACAACCTTCTTCTCCTCTGCCGGCTGGTAGATATCGATGCAGTATTTGTCATGCAAAGAGATCATTTTCTGGCCGATAACGGCGATTATCCCGCCGTTTTCATCATACAGCTCGAAATTCAGCCCGAACATATTGCCGCGAAGCTGCCAGCCAAGGCCCTCGATGTTGGTTATGTCTTTGTAGATGTGGAATATCTCGTTTGAAAGCTCGAAGCACGTCCCGTTGTCCATGGTGATGAAATGACGCTCGTGCAGTGTGAAGAACTTTCTCTCGATATGTGCCACAAAATTGCCGTACGCATCCTCCACATCCGTTTTGTCGTGGAGCGAGATGAACTTTGAACGCGACCGGTATCTTACGTTGCCGTTCCCGTCCTCTATCTCGATATGATGATGGAGCGAAAAGAACCTTGTTGACGTAAACAGCGATGCCTTGGGCTCGCCGAAACGCTCAACATTGTTGACATTGGCCTGCTCGCCTGCCTCCCTGAACCGCATGAATCTTGAAAATGTACCCATATCCGCCTCCCATTTGTCCTTTTAATTGCCGGTCCTCCGCTTATGACAGTTCAAAGTTTTTTCAGCTTTTCTCCATTATATTTCTTTTTTACGGGGTATGCAATTCTTTTGCGTAAAACGTGCGAATTGCGTCTTTCATCACATCAAGATGCTGTGTGAAGCAGTGTCCGTCGCCCTCTACAGGGACAAGTGTCGAGTTTTTGTACAGTTCATGCGCTTTTTCGGCATATGAGAACGGGACCGCGTCATCTTCCGTGCCGTGTACGATAAGGACCGGCCCGTCAAAACGCGCTATCTCATCCTCCACATGGATCGTCTGCGCCACGCGGACATAGTCTCCGTCAAGCTTGCGCCCCCAGCCTGAAAGTGTTTCCGGGATATGCACGGGATCGAACTCCATCCCAAGCAGATGCCCTGTCCTTGCGCCTTCCGGTATCATCCACGCCGGCGAGAGCGGCAGGATGGCCTTTATTTCACCGACGCACATGCCGCCGATAAGCATCGTCAAAAGCCCTCCCTGTGAATGGCCGCAGAAATACAGGTCGGTCACGAAATCGAGGCTTTTTGCGTATTTAACGGCTGCAAGGGCATTCGTTACCCATTTGTACATTGTATGATATCTGAATTCGCCGTCGCTTTGGCCGTGCCCGTACATTTCAACACGAAGCACCGAAACACCGGCATCGATCATGGCATCCCTGGCAGCCAGGATATGGTTCTCCTCCATGTGTCCGGTGAACCCGTGCACAAGGATGCAGAGCGGCCCCCTGTCTGTGCCGGGGCGGTCAAGCTTCGCGTGAAGCCGTGTGCCGTCGCAGTCAATAAAGAATTCCTTAGTCTGTTCCATAGTTACCTCTCCGTTTTCGTATTTTTTGAGTCACCGGGGTCGTTTCTCACTGACTCATTTTGAGTCACCGGGGTCGTTTCTCACCGACTCATTTTTGCCGAATAAGTCACCGGGAAACAACCCCATTGACTCATTTTTTGTTTGGGTTGACAACCGGCAGTGCCGGACATAATATTATCTCGTAAGATAAACCTTCGATCAGGCCCGTTTACGGGCTTTCCCGGACTGCGGGCTCCCCCGCATCCGGACAGACTGCCATGAAACAACTATCCCTTTTTCAAGAAGAAAATACAGATCCGCGGCGTCCCGTAACGACAGGCTGGAACCTCTGGCACGGATGCACAAAGGCAAGCGCGGGGTGTCTTCATTGCTATATGTACCGCCGCGACGAGGCCATAGGCAAAGACCCTTCCGTTGTCGCAAAGACCGACAGCTTTGATCTTCCTGTAAAGGTGTTAAAAGCCGGAAAGTACAAGGGGCTTTACCGCATTCCCCGGGGGTCGCACTTCTATACCTGCTTTTCATCCGACTTTTTTCACAAGGATGCCGATGAATGGCGTGAGGAAGCCTGGGATATGATGCGCGAGCGCAGCGACTGCACTTTCTTCATGATCACCAAGCGGCCCGAACGGATCGCGGAGCACCTTCCGTCTGACTGGCGCAATGCTTTTGGCCATGTGACGATTGCCGTCACCTGCGAGGATCAGGCAATGGCCGACAAGCGGCTTCCGGTCTATCTTTCCCTTCCTCTTTTCAATCATTCGGTGATGGTCGAGCCAATGCTTTCCGCGGTTAACCTCAGGCCTTTCCTTGAAAAATACCGCCGTGACGACGGAAGCCCTGTTTTAACGCATGTATCCGCAGGCGGCGAATCCGGGCCGGGTGCACGCGTCTGCGATTATGCCTGGGTCGAGGACCTTCATTCTCAATGTGTGGAATACGGCCTCTCCTTCTACTATCACCAGACCGGTGCAAGGCTTATAAAGGACGGGAAGCTTTTCAACATTCCGCGCCCTCTGCAGCATGCTCAGGCACACAAGGCAGGTCTCGATATATCCTGATAGGATTTTACCTTTTTATCGCCGCAGTGTCAATGAGAGTAAATTTCCGGGCAGGTTTGCAGGATGTGCTCATGTCCTGTCCGACGCATAAAAGCAAGGCGGCAGGCACCTTTCGGTGTCTGCCGCCTTTTGATTGGGGGGATTATTGAAAACTTTCGGTAAAAGCGTTGGTACAGGCTGATGTCATCAGCCTTCGATAGCTATGAGCTTCTTTTCCGGAACCTTTTCGGTATTTTTCTTGGGAACCGTAAGCTTCAGCACGCCATCTTCGAATTTGGCTTTGATCTCGCCGTCAGTGACATTCTCACCTACGTAGAAGCTTCTCTGCATCGAGCCTGAATAACGCTCTTTGCGGATAACTTTGCCTTTCAGGGTCTTCTTGTCATTGTCGAGAGCCTTCTCTGCCGCAACAGTCAGGTAACCGTTATCAAGAGAGATCTTGATTTCGTCTTTCTTGAAGCCGGGCAGATCAATGTCTACTTCGTAGGCATCATCATGTTCGTGAACATCGGTCTTCATGACGTTGGCTGCATGCTTTCCGTACAGCTTCCTGTCGATGTCCGGGAAATCCATCCTCGGGAATTCCATCCAATCATCCAATAAATCTTCTCCAAAAATGCTAGGTAACAACATAGGTCATTCCTCCTTGTCAAAAAATATTTTGAATATTTTATGAGCAAGGGAAGGAGCGTTTGGATTCTTTTTGTGGAATCTTCTCTTTTCCTTTGTTCTGGATACGTTATATCACACTTTGTTAGCA
>JAEEGL013255339.1_pt1 | contig 15771 bp, 11 predicted proteins | sample 9134231 | NCBI WGS metagenome assembly JAEEGL01 (sample SAMN16246548, study PRJNA631951) | gut metagenome | biome: gut microbiome; feature: rumen; material: fiber-attached | host: Bos | place: Iran: Karaj | collected 2018-10
AAAACAAGAATTATTTTGTTAAAGAATGTCTGCGGAGTGTAAAACATCCTCAGACAGGTTTCTTCAGCTGGATGAGGGTGTTTTACACGGGAGCAGACAAGCTTTTATATAATATAAATTGCTTTTACATTAATTGATGTTATAATAAAGGTATGGAAAAGAAAATAAACGAACGAAAATCGCTGTTGCGTGAGGCGGAAAAATTGAATGAACAGGCTCCCAGAAGGCACAAGATCCGCAGAGAAGGAAAGTTTGGAAGACTGCTTACCAAACTGATAATTCTTTTGCTGCTGCTCATTATTCTGTTAGGCGCCGGCTATTATGTTTTTACAAAGAAGTTTACTCCTCAAAAAGAAACCAATCTTGCAGTTATAATGAATCAGCTTTCGCTTTGTCAGGAGCTTGTTACTGCAAAATACCGCTATAGTGATATTATTTCCATTAAAAAAACAGTTGCTTTTTCAAAAAGCCTGAGCATTATCAAGTATTCAGGAATTATCCGAATTGGTATTGCAGATATAACCCAGAGTGATTTTGAAGTTTATAATGAAGGCAAAGCCCTGCGCATAAAGATTCCCGATGTAGAAATTCTTGGCAACGATATTACCAGCCAGGAGGTTTTTGACGAAAATCACAGTATTTTTGTGCCTATTACAATAGATGATGTTTTTGTAGAAATAGAAAAGGCTAAGGATAAAACTCTGGAAGAGCTTGTAGATGAAGGCGTCCTGGACGATGCCCGCGAAAACGCCAGGAAAGTAATCCAGCAGATAATGCTTGCCGCTGGATTCGAAGAAGTGATAGTTGTGTAAAAAATAATTGAGCGGGCAGATTTTTAGTTTACTACTATAACCGATGCGCTTCTTCCATCAAGCGTATAGACCTTATCCGGATTGGTGTTGTCCAGCACCGGTGTAAGCCCGATATAGTAATTGTAATAATATTTTCCAGTTGGTAATGGCAGTGTAAGCTCATAAAAGCCCGGAGAAGTTTCTTTTAGGGAATAAATCCACGGATCCCAGTTTGTAAACGTGCCTGCCAGATGTAAATCAAGACCTTCTTCGCCTTTATAAATGAATCGGACAGAATCTTCCTTTGTTTTTTCTGTGTATTCGTAAATTTTTCCCAGATTAGATATTTTTGAAAAATAAAGATTTAAATCTTCATCATAAACCTTATCCGGATTAAGTGGATCTGTTGTCCAAAGTCCGTCCATTATGAGTCTGTAGCGTATATTCTCGATTTTATGCTTGCGTTCGTAACAGTAGAACATGTGCTGAGGAGTTTTATTGCCGTCTTCATCTACCTTCATAAGTATCTGAAACGGATGAATTGTCTGGTAGTTTTCAAAATCAAATACAATTCCTACATTTCTGTGGTCAGTATCCGCCGTAAAAATAATATAATCCTCTGTAATTACAGGAGCGCCCGGTTCATCAATATCATGAATCAGCTTATCAAGTTCATACGGCTGGTAAATAATCTCTTTTTCTTTTGCAAAAACAGACTGTACCATAGTGCCCAAAATGAGAACGGCACAAATTGCGAAAATTTTACACTTCTTCATACCGTCAGTATCGGCATAAGAAAAAAAATAATAAATAAAATTTTTCAGAATGAAAAAATGCTCCCGCGTGGAACCTGATTTTGCTCTGCCGAGTACGCAATAAGGAAATTATTAAGAAGTTTCTGCCTGCCTTCGGCAATCAGAAACTTCTTGCGTACTATGCGCCGCAAAATCAGAACCACACGCTCCGCATTTTTTCAATATCTTTTCTTTATAATATATTTTTTTTCTTAAGTCGAAACATTAATCTGCCGTACATATAAGAAGAGTAGTATACTTGTATTTTGGTGGAAATAAGGGGTAAAATAAAAAGGTATGCCGGGCTTAAGTCAACTCAAACAATTCAACAAAGATATTCAATCTCTTGGTGATGAAATCACCTTACGTGCAACTCGTGGCGAAAAACCAATAGTAATTCCTGTTCCAAAAGGAATTACTGTCGAAGATGATTCCGAAGAATTTGTACTTGGCATGCCGGATAATCCGAAGGTTGTAGACAATTCAAATGTCGACGAAGACCTTTCAGAAATAACCGGAGTTTCTACCTCTTCCACTTCAAAAGACAGTGGTTCAGATGCCGCTGCCTCCTTCGAAGCTCCGGATATGTCTTCTTTACTTGCCCCTGTAGATTTAGGTGGAGCCGAAACTTCTGGTTCCGAAATGCCGGATCTCTCTCAATTTATGGACGAGCCTGTACAGGAAGAAGAACCTGAGCCTGTTGAAGAAGAACCGGAAGAAATTTCTGTAGCCGATATGGGGCTCGAAGCTCTGCTTGCAGGTGCCGGTTTTGACGGAACAGAAGGAGCAGAAGAAGAAGAGCCGGCAAATGAATCTGTTGAAACGGAAGAACCTGCCGACGAAAATGATTTATCTGTAGATTACGGAGAAGCAGAAAAAAAGCCTGAGCCAAAGCCGGAAATTCCTTTTGAAACAGATGGACTTGATGATTCAGTTCTTGCAGATATATTAGGCACAGAGCAGGCAAAGGAGCCGGAACAACCAGCAGAAGCTTTGCCGGATTTTGAAACGACTGATAAGCCGGATGACCTTGATTCACTCGAAGAAATAGAAGAAATAGGGGAGACACCTGCACCTCAAGCTGAAGAAGAATCCTTTGATTTACCGGATTTACAGGCCGGCTCGTTTGATGAACCTGCACCTTTCGAAATGGAAGATGCCGACGCAGGCAGCTCTGGTACTGCCGAAGATTTTGGTATTCCCGAAGATCTTGGCGCAACCGAAGACTTTGAAGCACCGCAAGATCTTGGTGCTGTAGAGGAACCGGGTACTGCCGACGAGTTTGGTACTGCCGACGAGCTTAGTGCTCCAGATGACCTTGGTACTGCGGACGAACTTGCTCCAATAGAAGACTTTGATGCACCACAGGACCTTGGCGCAGTAGATGAACTTGGCGCAACCGATGACCTTGGTTCCGCCGCCGACCTTGCTCCAATAGAAGACTTTGACGCACCGCAAGACCTCGGGGCCGCCGACGACCTTGGTGCTGCCGACGACCTTGGTTCCGCCGACGACCTTGCCCCAATAGAAGACCTTGACACACCGCAAGACCTTGGCGCAACCGACGACTTTGACACACCTCAAGACCTTGGTGAGATGCCGGACTTTGAGACAGAAGCACCTCTCGAAGAAGAAGCCCCTGCAGATGAAGCTTCTGCCGAACCATCTGTTTCCGATTTATTTAATGCAGGCGATGTAGAACTTCCTGATATGAACAGCACCTTTGAAGATATTCCCGACGATGAAGGTGCCGAAGCTGATTCGGGAAATGATGACTTTGATACAGAAGCTTCCGACGATTTTGAAACAGAAGATTCCGGTCCTATAGAAACCTTTGATACGTCCGGAATGGATATAGATGACATGGATTTTGGAATTCAGGATACCGATACCCAGTTAAGTGGCGGCGATTCTGAATCTCACGATTTTGAACTCGAAGACGGAAACATTAGCATGGAGGGTTCAGATTTTGAAATTCCGGGCTTCTCCGATGTTCAGAGTGCTCCTGCTGTTCCAAAAGCTTCAAAAAAATCTAAGAATCTTGATGAACCGGATTTTAGTGATGCACTGCCAGGAAAAGAGCTTCCTCCAAATACACTTAGCGATGAACAGTACAAGCAGTTCCTCAAAAATCTTAGTGAATATCCTCTAAACGTTCGTCTTGCCTTTGAAGACCTCATAGTTCAGGATGAATTTACAGACGATGCAGAATTTGAAATTATAGAAAAAATTCTTAAAAAAGCTCCTGCACGTCAGGTTGCTTCTACTCTGGAAAAGATGCTCGATACATCAATTCCGGTTCCTCGCGATTTTGAACACAGAACAGCAGATGAATACGAGGCTTATAAAAAGTCTCTGTCTTATCAGCTCAAGAATAAGGTACTTCCCGGTCTTTTGGGCGGAATCCTTCTTCTGCTTGTTTCCTGGGGATTGTTCAACTTTGGAAAGAACTGTATCTACATTCCTGCAAAGGCAAGTAAGCTTTACAAGCAGGGCTATGCGCTGCTCCAGGCTGATGAATATGTTCAGTCTCAGATTAAGTTTGATGAAGCTGCAACATATCAGTTAAAGAAAAAATGGTTCTTCAATTTTGCTCGTGGTTACAGAGAGCACAAGCAGTATCAGCGCGCCGCAGATATATATGGAAAAATTTTAATCTACTTTAATCATGATAAAACTGCAGGTCTCGAATATGCCGATATGGAACTTACAGATCTTGCAAATTACGAAAAGGCCGAAGAAATAACCCGCAGACAGGTATTGGATTATCATGTAAATGATCCGGATGGAATACTTATGCTCGGCGATATTTTCCTTGAATGGGGAACCGAAAAGGATCCGGAAAAGCTTGACCTTGCAAAAGAACAGTACATGACTCTCATTCAGTTATACAAGCCTAACGATTTGTATAATTCCCGAATGATGCGCTACTATATGAGAAGCGATAATTTCCAGCAGGTTCTTAATTATAGAAGAATGTTTGAAGAACAGAAAAAAGCCGATGTTTCTGCCGCAGACTGGATAGAGCTTGGCGGCTATCTGCTTGGAAAACTTTATGGTCCAATTTCTCCTTCTGAAGAAAGCTTGCGTTACGAAATAGAGGGCCTTTTAAGACTGCTCATAAAATCTGTAGAAATGGAAGATTCAAACCCTGTAGCCTGGTACAATCTTGGAAATTATTATGTTAAGACAAACGACAGTATAGATAATATAAAGGTTTCGCTCACAAATGCACTAGACCGCTTTAACAAGGCGCCTCAGCTCAAAAAACGCGATATTTATAAGTATATAGATACATATCGTCTCCTTGGCGAAAACTATCTGCTTACTAACGATTATCTTCTGGCTCAGGAGCAGTTTACAAACGGAATTACTCTGTATACAACGGAAAAAGAAAATGCCGGCTTTGAAGGTAATGAAGATATAGGTCTTTTGTATTCCGACCTTGGAAATATCAATTATACAATTGCAGGCGATTACGATTCTGCTGCAAAGAATTATAAAAATGCAGTTTCGCTTGGCTATGATAATTCACGAATCCGCTACAGACTGGGATACATAAGCTATAAGTCAAAGAATTATCTGGAAGCTCTTGGTTCCTTTATGAAGGCTGGCGAGGCAAACAATAAAGAACGTAATCTTTTGCTTGCAATGGCAAATACCCTGAGCCTTAGAAACGATGATTATGCTGCAGAAGGTTACTATGAACAGCTCATCAATTTGATGGATGAAGAAATTGCTCAGAGGGGAGGTACAGTATTCCCTCAGACAGAAAGCGCCGGTTATGATCTTGTAACTACTTATCTTTATGCTGCAAATAACTATGGTGTAACTCTTTATCGTCTTGCAAAACGCACCGGTAACAGTCAGAAAAATGCTCAGGCTATTGTTCAGTTCCAGCAGTCGTTAAGGGCCTGGGATTCTCTTACCCGTGATCAGAAAACTCTTGTACGTCTGGACGGAAGCAATCTTGCTCAGGAAAATATAAAATATCTTACTCATCCTGTTTCGGAATTTGAACCGGCAATTTATATTGAAATACCAAAGAATCTTACAGAATATGAAGGACTCTAGAACTATACTGAAGGAACTCTTCAGAAAATCAATACATTTATGCAGCTCTATAGTCCCTTTATTCTTTTCTATGTATTACTGGTACACTGTTTACGGACTTTTACTTATAGTCACATTTTATTATTTTTGCGAAATTGCAAGACTGGAGGGACATCCGGTTCCGCTTGTATCTGTAATTACAGAAACCGCCAGCCGTCAGCGCGATGAATGTAAGTTTGTACTAGGGCCTGTTACACTTGTACTTGGAATTGTTTTTGCAGCTCTTGTGCTTCCTCTTTCCTGTGCCAAAATAGGAATATTTGCCCTTGCTTTTGGAGACGGACTTGCAAGCCTGGCAGGAAAGCTTTTTGGAAGATTGAAAATTCCTCATACTGGAGGAAAAACTCTGGAAGGAAGCCTTACTTGTTTTGCTGCTGTGTTTATATCTACATATATTGTTACAGGACTATCTATAGTAAGCCTGATAATAGCTTTAGTTGCAATGCTCATAGAAGTTTTGCCGCTTGGAGATTGGGACAATATGATAATTCCGGTCTGTACAGGCGGTGCATACTGGCTGCTTGCAATCTTGTTTTTTTAATCATTCCACAAATACTGCTTGTGCAATTCCTTTAAGTACAAAATATTTCCTGTAAGTAAAAGAACAAAAGCCAGCAGCAAAAGAAGAGGACTGCTTGCATTAAAAAGCACATAGGTACCGGCAGAGATTAAGCCAAGTCCTATTGTAGTAAACTGAGTATACATTCTGCTCAGATTATTAAAAAAGAGTGCAATCAAGGTTGCGGCAATTACAAGAATTGTAAAGGTTTTTATAACCGTACGGTAGCTGTAGTCAACTTCAAAATTACGACAAAGATTTGCGGTATTAAGTGGAATAATCTGTGCAAAGAAAATACAACCCAAAAACAGAAGGAATATATTTTTTTCAAGATCCTGTCTCTGTTCTGTATTGCTCATAACAACACTGAATAATAAGGAAAGTGGAACAAGCAGCTTGGAAAAGAGCACGCAGTTTCCGCAAAATGCCAGAAGGGTAGAATAGGTGCTGCCAAGACTAAAAAGCGGAATCCAGATTCGCAGCGAATTTGCAATAAGTGCAATAAGAAAAACAAAAAAGAACGAAATATCAGAAGCCTGTGTTTTTTCAAAAACTCTGTAGAGCATAAAGCTTGTTATGCAGACATAAACAATCTGAAAATACAGCGAAAAGAGCATAATAAGCGGATTATATCTTATCAGAAAAGCCCCTTCTTCCTCGCCCGAAATATATATTTTAAGGTTTGCAGGAAAAGTCTTTTTATAAATTGAAAGCAGCAGGATCATAATATTGGCTGCCAGAAATACCAGTGAAAAAATGAAAAGCGAGATATTCAGCCTGTTTCGCGTTTTTATTGTCATAATAAAATATTATCGGGTATATAAATAATAGTAAAGACTTTCTTAATAATTCCGACAATTAAACTGAAACCATATATTTGCTTGAATTTTCGGGAGGAAATGGGAAAATGAAAAAAATACTTATTTCGGTTTTATCCGTTTTTCTTTGCTGCACGGCTTTAAGTGCCGGTGATGTTGCAACCTTTGTAGATAAGGGTTTTTCAGAAGACGGAAAATACTATGTTTTCGGAATGTATGGACGTACCGACAAAAAATATCAGGGTTGGGCAGAAATTTATCAAGTTGATATTGCCAAAAACGACTGGGTTGATGGCGGAGTTTTCAAAATTAAACCAACTGCTGTTACAGCAGACAAGGCCGGTATAGAAGTATACGAAGCTCTTGAAGGTAAAAACTACTATTATATAAGGGATCTTAAGTGCAAAACTGCAAATGCAGATCATGTACTTTATATTCTTGATGATGTAAATAAAACCGGTACAGATGAGATTGTATTTACCGATTTTAATAATTCAACTGTTGATTCTCCAAATACCTTTCATATTCAATTAGTTCCTACAATTACTGGAAAGGGCAAGGATGTAAAATCTTCCTTCTACATCTGGGTAGAAAAAAAGGATGCAGAGGGTAATACAATTTCAAAGACTAAGGTTGGAAGCCCTGATGTTGTAAGATCCGGAATAAGCAATTACAAAATTGAACGCATTATGTGTGATCCAAGCGAAACAAATTTCATTTTTGTAGTAGAGAAAATTCAGGAAGATGAAACAGGAATTTCTATCAGATATATGGTAGAAGCAGCAAAAATTAACTGATTTTAAAAAAAAATGTGGAATTTTTTGTACAAAGTACCACATTTTTTCTCTTAATATATATGTGAGTTTTTTTCCATGTTAAAGACCTCCTTAAGAGTCGTACAGATCCGTTGGATTTGTACGACTTTTTTTTTTGAGGTGAAAAAATGAAAGGTTTAAAACTTAAGCAGCTGTTTGTGGTGGCCGGAGAAGCACTTGTGCTTGCGGGAATTACCATTGCGGCCGTAATGCCATTTTCGTGTAAAATTACCGAGCAGGGAATTAAGATTCTGGGCGGCGACTATGCCCCACCTGTGCTCAATTCCTATAGGGTGGTGGACGAAAACACTCTGGAACTGGAATTTTCAGAAAAGGTTTTTGTTTCCGGTTATGTGGTTGCCCAGGCGGTAGATGAGCTTTTCGATTCAGAACAGCATTCCGAGAGTCTGGATCTGTCTCCTGCCCTTGAGCGTGCTTCGGGAGTATACGGTTCTGTCCCCTGCAGCGTAAATACGGATGATTCGGGCTGTATTGTAAATGTATGCTTTGAACAGAACATGGAGGTTGGCCAGAACTATGAATTTTATTCTCAGGTGCGCGACAATGTTGGAAACACTCTCACCCTTGTAGTGCCTTTTTCCGGTTTTAATTCGCGGGTACCGGAGCTCTTGCTTACAGAAATTCAAACCGAAAGCGTGAGCAGTCAGAATAAGGCTGAAAAAACAACAGGAACCTACCGTAACGAATATGTGGAATTTCTTGTCTTAAAAGGCGGAAATCTTGCGGGGCTGGAGCTTTGCAGCGGCTATGATGGAGAAGCAAAGCAATATGTTTTTCCTGCGCTGGAAGTAATGACAGGAGAGGTTTTTGTTGTTCACATGAGGAACAGGGGAAACGGTTGTATAAGCGAAGAAGGAGATAACTTAGATGAAGCGTTTTCTTCCTATGCAACCGAGGGGGTACGGGACTTATGGGCCTCTATAGAATCTACAACGCTTGGCAACAAGACGGATATAATTATTCTGCGCAACAGGGCAGATGGAAGGCTTTTGGATGCGGTTATGTTCCGTGCTTCAAGTATCCAGGAATGGACAAAAACTATGAACGAATATTCTGTGTTCATAGATGAAAGCGGAATATATGAATCGGGAGATGTGGAAAATGCTTTTATTACCGACGGAATGACTGCAACCAAAACTATGTCGCGCATAGGAGCCTTGGAGCTGCAGCAAAAGGTTTTAAATGGTGAATTGACGGACTATCCTGTAAAGTCTGATTCCGAAAGCTGGATTATAAGTATCGAAGCAAGTCCGGGTACACTTTAATAAAAGAGGTTTTTATGTTAAATTTCCCATATGGTAGAATTATTAGCTCCTGCGGGAAATGTTGAATCTCTGGATGCCGCCATTGGTGAAGGCGCAGATGCAGTTTATCTTGGACTCAAAAGCTTTAATGCGCGCATGCGTACAACTAACTTTGCCTGGAATCAGTTTGAAGCAGCTGTAGAAAGTCTGCATAAAAAAAATAAGAAAATCTATGTTACTGTAAATACAGTTTGCGAAGAACGCGAAACAGAAAGACTTTACAGATTTCTTTCATATTTGAACAACGTGGGTCCCGATGGCATTATTGTTCAGGATTATGCAGTAATGCGCATGGCAAAAGAATTTTTCCCAAATCTTGAGCTGCATGCTTCTACCCAGATGAATGTGGAAAGCTCGTCTGCAGTTCGTCTTTTGCAGAACAACGGTGTAAAGCGTGTAGTACTTGCCCGTGAACTTGGCTTAAACGAAATTCGCAGCATAAAGGAAGAAACCGGTGCTTCCCTGGAAGTTTTTGTTCACGGGGCTTTGTGCGTAAGTGAATCAGGTTTATGTCTTTTTTCTTCTTTCCTTGGGGGCAAATCTGCCAACCGCGGTATGTGTGCCCAGGCTTGCCGCCGTCTTTATTCTGCCGAGGTTCCCGGTGGTGTAAGACAGGGATACTTTTTTTCACCCTGCGATTTTGAACTCATAGATTATGTTCCAGCTTTAATAGACGCGGGCGTAGATTCCTTTAAAATAGAAGGCCGCATGAAAAGTGCCGAATATGTCGGAAACGTTGTTGCTGCCTACCGCTATGTAATAGACCACTATAAAGAAGATAAAAAAGGTGCCCTTGCTACCGGTAAAAGAATTCTTGCTTCGGATTTTGCACGTTCAAAAACAACCTACTGGTATGGCTTTGAAAATAACGAAGAGGGTGTAAAGGGTGCTGCAGAAAAAATACTTAATCCAGATCAGGCGGGAGGAACAGGACTTTATCTTGGAAAAATTGCCGCTACAAAACCCGCAGATCGTGCTCTGGCAGAAGCCATAAGGGCAGCCGCTGCTCCGGACATTCCAGCCGAACAGCTCCGTATACAGCTTTGTACTCTTAAGGGTGGAACCTATGAGCCGGATCCGGGAGATTCAATCCGCATACATAAAAAGGATGATTCCGGCCGCATGAGTCATAAAATAAGAAGTGTAGAAGTAGACGAAAAAAGCGGAAAGCGCTGGCTGGATATTCCCGCAGGTTTTACGGAGGGAGACGAGGTTTATCTTTTACAGTATAAGGCTGCTTCAAAGCGTTATGCGCATGTACTGCCAAATGATATAGGCCGTTACCGCAAACAGCCAAAAGATGAGCTGCTTCCAATTTTGGATATAACTCCTGTTGCAAAAAAAGAACTGGATTATTTTCCGGATGGTCTTTATGTTCAGGTTTCTTCTGTGGCAGATCTTTTTGCAGTACAGGGCTTTAATCCTGTGCGTGTAATTCTGGAATATAATTCAGAAACCTCGTATGACCTCCTTAACCATAAGACTGTATTGCCTTTTTCCAAAAAGCAGATTTATATTTCGCTGGATCCATTCTGTCCGCAGGCTCTTGAGGCAAAGCTCAAGCAAGAGATGGATGTGCTCCTTGCAGACGGTTATGTAAACTTTGTTGCAAATAATCTTGCACATATTCAACTGCTCAAGGGAACTGCTGCAAAGGTTATTGCAGGACCATATCTTTACACATTTAACCGCTGGGCTGTATCCTGGCTCGAAAATCAAGATATAGGTGCCTTTATAATGCCTTACGAAAATTCCCGCCGAAACCTCGAAGCAGAGTGGGAAGAAAATGTTCGTTCCCGCGTTCTGGTTCCGGTTTATGCGTATCCGGCATTATTCCGCATGAGATTCCGACTTCCTTCTGATTATGATTTTACCTACTTTGAAGATAAAGAACAGAAGGTTTTTAAGGTAAACTCTACGGCAGACGGTTCGTTTGTAATGCCCGAAGAACCCTTCTGTATTGCAGATAAGGTTTCTTTTATCAAGGCTTCGGGCTTTAAAAAAATCCTCATAGATTTTTCAAAGACAAAGGTAACCCGCAGTCAGATAAAGGCTATAAATACCTCCATGCAAAAGGGACAGCCTTTAACAGGCATTTCCCGCTTTAACTGGAAGGATGGTTTTTATTCTCCGCAGCAGATGGAAGAATACAGGGCAGCAAACGAACGCAAAGCAAAATCCGCTGCGCCTGTCCCACGCAAACGCAACGGAAAACGCCGTTAGAAAACTACTGCCTCCTCCGCCTTTTGTTCAGGCGCCGCTGCCTTTTCTACAGCAAGCTCAGGTTTAGCTTCTGCCTGTGTAGCATTGTTTTCGGGAGCTTCAGTCTTTACTTCCGGCTGTGGTGCATTTTCTGCAGCAACCTCTGTCTGGGCTTCTCCCTTAGGCTTAGAAAATTTGTACTCTACGTGTTCTGCAACTACAAAAACCTTTGAACGTTTTACGTTGTTTTCCTCCCAACGGTTTTGCTTAAGTCTTCCGACAACTCGTACTCCCTTGCCTTTGTCACAGTACTTTGAGCATTTTTCTGCCATTGAGCCATAGGCTTCTACATCAAAGTAAGAAACCTCCTCGTGCGAATCTCCGTTTGGAGATTTTGTTTTTCGGTTTACTGCAATAGGAAACCTGCATACATAAAAACCCGACGTTGGCTCAGAAAATTCTGCTTTCTTTACCACGTTCCCCTCAAGAATAATTGAATTGAGCTGATTCATAACAACCCCACTATAAATAGAATTTTGCGCCCGGCCGGAGCACACGTGAGTAAATAAAATTCTCACATGTATATAATGGGTAAAAAAATCGACTTCTTACAAAAAATTCCAAAAATATTTTGAAAAACTCATAAAAATGGGGGATTTCCCCTAGGATTTTTAGCATAATCTTGCGTTTTTGCCACAGTTTTTTACGCTAAATAATAAATACTATCTTTTTTCAACTTTATGGTGTAAAATATTTGATATGGCAACCTCATCCAATTTAAGTTCCATTATCCGGTTTTATGCCGAAAAACAAAAGTCTCCATTTATTGATATGCGTGAATTCTGCACCTGGATTAAAAAGTATGCAGAACATCATGTTGAAGAACAGGCAGATCTTGTAAAATATCTTGGAGATCCTACAAGTACGGTAACGGCAGAACTGGCTGGGCTTGAACAGAAACGTCTTGCTGCTGTAATTCCAAACGGCAACAAAAAGATGATTCTTTCAATTGCTTATTTCTCGCTCAAATATGCTATGGTTTATAAGGAGCTTTTGAAAAACGAAAGCATTCCTTATCCTGTGGAACTGGATTTGCCAAAAAAATTTCCTTCAACAGTACTCGAACGTAAGTCTGCAACAGAATATATTACCGAAAACATTAATAAAGAGCCTTCAAAATCACAGAGTCTGTATATAGTGGTTTTTGCGCGTGAGTTGCCTCCGCTTTTGCTGCCGGCCTGTGTACCTATGAAAGTGCTTTTGGAATCTTCTCAGATGAAAATCCGTAAGATTCTTAAAAAAGAAGAATATCACGATTACTTTTTAAAAAAGCTTCGTTCTGCAAATCCTTCTAAAGAAATTTCGGTAAAAAACTTTTATTCTTCTTTTGTAGATAAGGATTATACCGGCTATATTGATGTAACAGACGGCGACCAGTACTATCTGTGGAATCAGCTTTGCTATTTTGTACGACAGGATTTTGAAAAAATTCAGGATAGAACTGCCGATGATACAAGTCTGCTGCAGGCAATTTCTATTTCAGAAATTCACAGCACTTATCTTAAAGAAAAGTTTCAGACAGACCGCAAGAGATCCGAAGCCCTTAAAGAACTGGAAGCAAATCTTGGTTATCCGCCATACTTTTTTTCAACTCCGCAGATTCTCAAATTTCAGGATAAAAACGGAAAGCTTTTGTTCGGGCAGTATAGCGAAGAAGACCTTAAAGAAACCCTGCTCAAGCTGTCTACAGAAAGCGACGACAATACGCTGCCAAAGCTTGTTGTATTTAAAGTTGCTTCGGGAACAAGATACTATATTTACAAGAACAAGGTTATTTCTCTCATTGTACGTCTGTGTAACGAAGCGCACGATAATATAAAGGAAATACTTGTAAACAGCTGGTACGATGCCCTTATAGAATATTCAAGGCTCCCGGAAATGTCGGATCGTTCAAAGTTCGAAGCCAGACTTGAAAAGCTTGTAGAAGAGCACTCTCCGGTTTTGTACGCACTTTTGACTGCAAACTTTATATCACTGCTTGCTGCAGAAAAAAATCTGGATGACAGTCTTCAATCCTTTCAGCTTTTTGTGGATGGACATCTTTTGCCGTACAGCGAACTTTTAATGCTTAAAAGCGAAGATGTTATGGCGGATGCAAAGCTCAAGCTTCCGTTTATTTATACAATTCCAATTATTTCGTGGATTATTGGTCTTTTCCGTTCCCATAAAATCGAAAAGCAGAAGAAAAAGGAACAGGAAAAAGAAAAGGCTAAACAGCTGGAAAATGCAGATCCTATGGAAATTCTTGAAAATGCCGAAGGCGGCAAAAAGAAGAGTAAGCAGGAGGCAGTTGCCGAAAAAGCACACGAAATTGCCGCAGAATATATTCCGGAAGGTTCTACAATTGACCGGGAGCTCAACTTTCTTACCAAGCAGTGGAACCGCATGATTTCTAAAGAGGCCTATAATAACCTTACCGAGGATGTAAATTCTCTTATACGTGATTATACAAGAAGGGTTTGTAATACACTTACAGCTCAGACTTTTACAAAAGAACGCATAGAAAACCTTGCCGATGCTCTTGTCCGCACTCCAAATATGCAGAAAATAAACGACCAGAGAGCTTTAACCGACTACGTAAGGCTTTATATGATAAGGCTGCTAAGTAATCCTCCTAAGAAGTCGTAATAATTGTAAAAACATTGAATTTTCTCCTCATAAAGATTAAAATCAACTTATGATTACTTCTGAAAGAATGAAAGGACTGCATCCTTATGTGCCGGGCGAACAGCCAAAGGACAGGGTGTATATTAAATTAAATGCAAACGAAAATCCTTATGCTCCAAGCCCGGCTGTTGTAAAGGCAGTTACAGACTTTATTACTACACAGCCACAAAAGCTGGCTCTTTATCCCGATCCCGATTCCAACGAGCTTCATGCAAAAATTGCTGATATGCTGAATAAAACCGGCGGTGTTCTTTGCAGGGCAAAAGTTGCTCCAGACGGAACTGTTACACCCGACGAGAAAGACCGCATTCCTTTTACCGTAACTCCGGATATGATTTACAGTGGTAACGGCAGTGACGAAGTTCTTTCCTTTTTGTTCTATGCCTTTTTTGACAGTGGTAAAAAATTTGTAATGCCCGAATTTACCTACAGCTTTTATCCTGTATATGCAGGCTTTTATGATATTCCTATGGACCGGGTTCCGCTTAAAGATGACTGGACCTTGGATACAGAAGAAATGCTTACCCGTGTAAAAAACAACGGCGGCGGTTTGATTTTTGCAAATCCTAATGCGCCTACAAGTCTGGGTTTGAGCCGTGAACAGGTAAGACAGATGCTGCTGCGTGCCAATCCGGACAAAATATTCATTGTTGACGAAGCTTATGTAGACTTTGGCGGGGAATCGTGTATTCCGCTGCTCAAGGAATTTCCAAATCTACTTATAGTGCGAACCTTTTCCAAGAGTCTTTGTGCAGCAGGTATGCGTCTAGGCTATGCGGTTTCGTCTCCGGAACTCATGAATGTTATTACAACTGTAAAGAACAGTGTGAACCACTTTCCGCTTGATGCAGTTGCTCAGGTTGCGGGTTGTGTTGCCTGCGAAAATCCTGCCTATTATGCAGACTGTGCCCGCAAGGTTGTAGAAGAACGCGATAAATTTTATAACTTTTTAAAATCTCGTGGTTTTTATGTATTAGAAAGCAGGACAAATTTTTTGTTTGCCCGTCATCCGTCAATTGGTGGCGAAGAGCTTTATAAGCGTGTAAAGGAGCAGGGCTTTTTAATAAGGCATTTTGCAACACCAGGTATTGAAGACTTTGTACGAATTACAATTGGTACGGCAGAACAGATGGAAGGACTGCGTAACGTATTTGAACGTATTGTGCCATAAGGAGATATAAATGAAACTTTTAGTAATAAGCGATCTGCACGCACACAATGATGTGCTGGATAAGATGGATGATATTTTCAAGGCTGCTGATGCAGTACTTTTTGCCGGTGACTTTGCCGAATGCTTTAAACCCGAAACCGGTGACGAAGCTCTGGAAAAGCTTTGTTCAAAGCATGATACTATTTTTGCGGTTCTTGGAAACTGCGATAACGAAGTATTTCTTGGCGATCTGGAAGAAAAGGATATAAGTGTAGAAAAGGCGCTTGTTTTCCACGAAGGACTTGCTTTTGCAGGCAGCGGTGGTGGAACAAAGTTTACAGGCAAAACCGAATTTGAACGTACCGAAGAAGAATGCCTTTCTGATTTTGATATAATTACAAACTCTGTTGAAGAGGGTGGAGAAAGCTCTCTCTGGAGTAATACAATTTTAATAAGCCATAATCCTCCAAAAGGAAA
>JAEEGL014037611.1_pt1 | contig 15771 bp, 10 predicted proteins | sample 9134231 | NCBI WGS metagenome assembly JAEEGL01 (sample SAMN16246548, study PRJNA631951) | gut metagenome | biome: gut microbiome; feature: rumen; material: fiber-attached | host: Bos | place: Iran: Karaj | collected 2018-10
AGATGGATGGTCACCATGTTGCCGTTTACGCTGTCGACCTCGGCGATGCCGGGCCGGTATCCGTAATGTTTCGAGTAGTAGTTCAGCGCCATCTGACAGAGCTCGTTGTTGGAGTAGCCGTTGCTTGCAGGCGCTTCTCCGGCGGGCGCATTTTTCTCATATTTGGAAATGAGATTCACATTATAGGCTTCATACTGGTTCAGGTTCTTCTCCGACCACTGGCTCGGAGAGATGGTGCCGTAATACCATGATTGTCCGTCAAAATAATCCTGCAGTTCTTTGTCCTTAAACATCCGGCCGTGGCGCGCATAGATCTCGTTGCGGGCAATGCGGAGTTCCCAGGCGTTGAGCCCGGAAAGATCGTAATCCGTCAGTTTCCGGGAATCACTGTCGGAAATGATGTAGTCCGGCTGCACATAAGTATCCGCGGGGTCTTCTTCATAAGCGGCGGATGCTTCGTCATATTCAGTTGCACGCATGGAAAGAAAGCGCAGCGTTTGTCCGTTTCTTGTAAAAGTCACGGTAAAGGAGGGCGGTCCCTCATAGAAGCCGCCGTTGTAATTGTACTGAACCGTATAGACATTGTCGCGGACACTTCCGTTCACAGCCAAAATCTCCGATCTGTAGTTGGTATCCCCGTGTTCAAAGGCATAGGCTTTGCATTCCGGAAGATAAGTCCACCAGTTTAAGGGATGGCGCATTTCCTTGTAGTCATATCCGGTGGTCGATCTTACAAAGGTTTGGAGGTTTTCTTCGGAGATCACGGTCAGGTCGCCCAGCAGTTCTTCTTCGCCTGTCTGTTTCTGATATTCCTTCACTGCTTCTTCGTAGGAACCGTCGAAAGAGAGTCCTGCGCCGTTATAGAATACCTCGTTCCAGTCGATGTCTTTCGGGTCCTGATATTCCGTCAGCAGGAAACCGTAGTAAACCGGTCCGCTGAAGAGCGTAGCAAGTTCCGAAAGTTCCTGCCCCGTCAGCTCACCGTCCGCATGATAGGATACTTCATCATCTGCTGATCCGTTCTTTTCATCCGCATTTTCATCGCCGGAATCTGTGCCGTCGTCTGCTTCGTTATCGTCCTGATCCTCCTCATCTTCATCGTCCCCATCGTTTTTCTTCCGTCTCGATGTGCGTTTTTCCTTAGTATCTTCCTTGTCACGGTCGGAGCGCATGGTCTCAATGACTTCTCCCGCAAGATCCGTGACCGCGCAGCCGCACAGGGTAAAACTGAAGAGGATGATCATCAGGATGATCATAAACTGTCTGACCGGTCTTTTTTTCATGTTTTATATCCTTTCGCGTTGTTTACCAAGCCTTCTTGCCTGAGCTTTTCTGCTCTCCACTTTTGATGATAGCATACTTTGGAATTTTCTACTATTCCGTTTTGCATGCCGTGATTTTTACCGGATATTCTTGAAAAATGAACGTCGCTGCGATATTGTGGAACATAGAATGACAGGCTGAAGGAATGTCGGAGCAAAAAATGAAGATCATCGTATTAAGCAGTGAACTGAAGCAGAAACATCGGGAAGAGATCCTGCAGACAGCCGGACGGATCGGAGCGGAAATCTGTTTTGCGGATTCCGAAGATGAGATCCCCGAAGCATACCGGGATGCGGAAGTGCTTTACGGGTTTGGTGTAAAGACCGCAGCGAAAAGCCTGGATCTGAAATGGATGTGCGTGCCTTCTGCGGGCGTGGAATATCTTCTAAGACCCTCTGCCTTTGCAAATAAGGACTGCATCCTGACGAACTCATCGGGCTCCTATGGTGTCGGGATCACGGAACATATCATGATGGTGACTTTGATGATGCTGCGGAATTTTACGGAAGTGTTCAAACAGTCGGTTGCGGGAAAATGGGGCAGCAGGGTGCCGCAGAGATCCTTAAAGGGAATGCGTATCACGGTCCTTGGAACCGGAGATATCGGAAGCACGTTTGCGAGATGCGTGAAAGCGTTTGAGCCGGCATGCATTACCGGCGTCTGCCGAAGCGGGAACTGCGATGAATCGGCGTTTGACAGGGTTTGTAAAAGCAGCGCGCTTGATGAGATCTTACCGGAAACGGATCTTTTGATCCTGTGCCTGCCTGCCACACCGGAAACACAGGGGATCCTGTCAGGAGAGCGGATCGAAATGCTTCCGGAGGGTGCTTACATCGTGAATGTCGGAAGAGGCTCCGCCATCGATGAGGATGCGCTTGCGGAAAGCCTTGACCGGGGAAAACTTGCCGGCGCAGCGCTGGATGTTTTTGTAACGGAACCGCTGCCTAAAAACAGCCGCCTCTGGAACACGAAAAACCTGCTGATCTCACCGCACGTTGCGGGCAATCTGACGCATGACTATTCATTAGATAAAAATGTGGAGATGTTTTGCGAAGATCTGCTAAGGTACGCTGAAGGAAAGCCCCTTGTGCATGTTGTTGACAGAAAACGGGGCTATTAACGGATCAGATTCCGGTACTGTTACCGGACTGAATGCAGGGAGGAATGGACATGGCAGAGAAGATCAGGATCAATGAGGATACATGGCGGTTTGAGGATGACGGCGTGCGCTTTTTTCTGCTTTGCGGTTCAGAGCGGGCGGCGCTTGTGGATACCGGAATGAACACACCCGACGCGAGAAGCCTTGTAGAGGAACTGACGGATCTTCCGCTCATTCTGCTCAACACGCATGCGGACCGTGACCACATCTCGGGGAACGCTGCCTTTGATGAGATATACATGAGCCCTGAGGAAGAAGATAATTACCGGCACAATAACGGCACCGGCACGATCATCCCCGTTAAAGAAGGGGACGTGATCGAGCTTGGCGGCAGAGCGCTTCGCATCATAGACATCCCCGGACACACACCGGGAAGCATCGCAATTCTGGATGAGAAATACCGTGTGCTGATCGCCGGTGATTCCATTCAGGATGGCAACATTTTCATGTTTGGCACTTACAGGGATCTCAATCAGTACATCGACAGTCTGACACACCTTTCAGCGTATGACGGACAATATGATGAGATCTATGCCATGCACGGTACGATTCCGGTAACACCGGATCTGACAAAAAAACTGATCGAAGGCGCTAAACAGATCAGAAGCGGCGCGGTAAGCGGAAACCCGGTGGATATGTTCGGGACAAAGGTTTTGCATTACAAATTCCCGTATGCGGGATTTCTCATGGAATATACGAAAGACCTGTAATATCAATTACCATTTTTCCGTGAACAGGACGAAGAGACAGAAAATGAAAAACACGAACATGTATGATTTGGGAACGGGATCAGAGAAAAGGAATGCAGCCGGACGAAAGACAGGTACGGTTTGGCTTATGGCCAGAGCAATCTGTCTGCTTGTGATGCTTTTTGCCATGGCGACGCTGTTTACGGCCTGCTTTCCGAAAAGCTATTCCGACGAGAAAAAGAAGCAGGTGGAAAAAGCATATATGGCGGAGGCAAAATCATGGTTTGAAGAGAATCTGCCGGAAGCAAAAATGAACAAAAAGACGGAAGCCGTAACGAGCTCGATCAATCTCTACAGCGCTGTCAGGGGTACTTACGATCAGGACGGAGAGGAATATCCGTTTCTGTACGATCATGCAAACGCGCAGATGTATCTTGGAAAAGACTGTGCACAAACGCTGGATCTTGTCTTCGAGGAACTGGAAGAAAGACTGCAGATGGATGATCACCGTCTGGATATCACCTACACGGGGATCAGGATCGAAACAGCGCTTGAAAATGATAAGGATGAGCAATTTGAAACCGCGCTGACCGATGAGATGACGGACGTGCTGCCCGCAGGACTTTCCGTGGAGGACTGCGCCAAAATGCTGCTTTGCGGACAGGACGGACAGACGCACTTTATCATTTATGCCTATCCGGATGAGATCCCGGCGTATGACCACGGTCTGTTTGAAATCTGTCCCGGGATCGATTATGTGCGGTTTACAAAGCCTGTGGATCTGACTTATGACGGGATCTATGAAGGCATGTATTTTGCAAACAAAGCGCAGCGCTCCTTCCTTCATGTAAAAGAACTGCCGGACGGGTTGTATGGCGGATTCTATTATTCCACGACCGACACCTATGACGATAACGGTGAGATCCTTGAGGAAGAGCAGGATCTGGAAGAAGAGATCGGAAACACCGGAGAAGCCTTCCGTGTGGAAGAGGATCCTGCGCTCGGACTGGTCTTTAAGATCCCGCCCGAAGCTTCTCCGATCGTGTTCGCACCGGCTGCGAAGTATGTCAGTGAAAAGGCAGGCGGAAATCCTTCCCAAAACTGGCAGGAACTGTACAAGACTCCAAGTGAGAATTACCCGGAGAAGATGAGCAGCTATGACAACACATTCTTTCTTCCGCAAAACGACCTCGAGGCTTATACGATCAGTACGGTCACTTTTGAAAACGGCGAATACAATCTGAAACCCATTAAAATTGCCAAATAAAAAGCACGATTTCAGGGTTTCTTTTTCATGAAAATCAAGGTAAAATAAAGTCAGGCTTGTTACATGTGGGAGCAATGCATGACACATCGAAATCACCGATCGGATCATAACAAAATCCCCACCCATAATACGGGCGCAGACGTTTGTCGGCCGGTTTATATGCTGTGGTATTTATCACGGCTTGTTTTTTTGCGTTTTTGATCCGTTTGTTCATGCCAAGACTTTTCCGGTAGCGGTCCGATATTTTGTGACCGCTTCGGAGCAAAATTGCGAGAGGAGAAAGAGTATGTTTTGTAGATTTTGCGGTTCCAACATTGCAGACGATGCGGAATTTTGCAGATTTTGCGGCAGGAAGCTGAACGTGGACGCGGAGGCGCGGCCTGCACAACCGCCGGTACAGCCGATACCGCAACAGACACCGCCGCCGGTACAACCGGTGCAGCAGCAGGCACCGCCGCCGGTACAACCGGTGCAGCAGCAGGCACCGCCACCGGCACCGCCTGCGCAGAAGCCCCGCAGGCTCTCCCCCGTGCTGCTTGTTGTGATCATCGTAGCGGCGCTCGTGACCCTTTCTTTGGTGATCGCCGTTCCTGTAGTGCTTTTAAGTAACCGGAATCTTTTTGACCGCGAGAGCAAACAGAAGGTTGAAGAAGAGGTGACATCCGATGACGACGGGTGGGTAGAAGAGGAAGCCTGGGAGGAAGTACCGGAAGAAACAGAACAGGCGGAAGATGCCGCAGAACCGGAAGAGACCGTAGAAGAGCCTGCGGCCGTTCCTTATGCCGAGGAACAGGGATTCACGTTCGAGGATCCCTATGCGGGTGATTTTTACTTCCCGACATATGCACAGGTTTATTATCTTGACGGGGACGGAAACCGGACCGGAGAGGTAGATCCCGAGGCTGTGGAACTGATATCTTCCGACTGTCATTATCAGTTCCGCCCGTTTACTGTAAGCGAGCCGGATGGGGACGGAAATGTGCTGCTTACGATCGCGTGTGATGCCGAGTACAACACGACGCTGATCGATAAGAACATCGGAAGAGACAATGATGTCGGCACTTACTGGCGCGTGTTCCGACTGTTTGACTATTATACCGGACAGCAGATCGACCTGCCGGCCTATTCGGAGCTGACTTATGATATGGAACCGGCATATACCGAGATTGAGTGGATGGGCAAACCGGTCCGGATCGGCCTTTTATCATATGAGGAGTGGGCATACGGAGAATTTGAAGACAAAGAAAAAACCGCCGAAGGTTATCAGGTGAAAGAAAGTACCACAAAAGGAACCGTTTTCTATCAGGTCACGATGCCGGAGGATTACGACGGGCTGATGCTCGTGGGTTATAAAGACGGTGTAAATGAGGAACTGTTCAATGCACCGGCGCAGGATTACGTGGAAAAAACCATGATCTTAGGTCCCGACAATTACGGGCTGACCTATACAAAGGACGATCTGGTCATGATCCGTGTCAGCGACGCGACGAAAGAAACAGTTCCGAATGATTTTCTCAGTGCGCATAAGATCGTGACCTACTACCCCGGCCTTCAGACGATTGCAACGCTGATGAAAGTCAAGAACGAGAAGGATACGAACGAACTGCTCTACATGCCGACGGACTGCGAGGTGAGCGAGACGATCGAGGGCTGTGAGCCAGGAACCAAGAAAGTGATCGGACATTTTGCGATCGATTATTCGAATGAGGAAAAGAATGTGGCGTTTGAAGCCTGGGTGGATGCTTTTGACCGCTACACAGGAACATCCTTTATGAGCGGAAGTCCTCTGACCATCAACGCGAAGACCAAGGCGACGGAACTGGAACAGCCGATCACGATCGACACGCCTTCCGGTTCCAAAGAGATCTTTATGGAAGTGGAGAGCAAGATGGATAAAAAGAACAAGGTGATGAACCGCACCATCACCATCACCTGCCCGACGGACTATGACGGCACGGTCTTTATGGTCGGATATTCTTCCCGGGCGCTTGCGGAGCAGCTTGATTTTGAAGCACTCGCATCACGGAAGATCCCGGTTGATGAACTGCCGTTCTTAAAGAGCAAGATGCCGTATTATTTCTACACCCTGAACGGACGGTAATGCATTTGGAAATGATATGAAAATCAAAAACAGGATCCGGCATGTTTGATTGATATGCGCAGGATCCTGTTTTAGCGTTTTCATCTAAATCCTTTGATCAAATGAAATAACAAAATACTATTCTCCGCGAATCTCGTCGACCAGCTTCGAAACATCGCCGGAAGGACTGATGCTGGCCTTTTCCCACTGTCCGTCCCTTTTAACCAGGAGAACCAGCAGGGAGCCGCCGTCCGGTGATTGATATTTGAAGCAGAAACGGTCGGGGTCATCTTCATCTTCGTTGTCATCCATGGGCTTCACGCCGGTCACTTCCACGAGCCAGTCGTAGAATTCCAGGCCGTTCATCGCGCTCTTAGCGCTGCTGTCCATCGAAGTATAGTCAACATAGAACTGTGCAAGGACTCTGGCATCCACGATCCCCTCGCCAAACCACGAAGCATCGAAACCTTTGTCGATCGCATTCTGGGAAACGGGAACATCGGCATCAGAACCGGAATCCGTATCCGTTTCTTCTCCGGAAAGATCATCGCCTGAACCTTCGAGATCCCAGTCGCCGTCATCTGTCCAGAAATCATCGCCGCCGTCAAGCCATTCGCCGTCATCCCCGGCGTTCTCGCCGTAAACGGTTTCGCCGTTCTTTACGGCCTTCAGCCTGTCGAGAACGGAAGTGTATTTGGGTGCATCACCGGGATCGGAAGCGATCTCGTCACAGACAAGCACGATATCGACTCCGGATCCGATCACATCTTTGATCTCAAGCACGCCGTTCTTTAAGGTACCTTCCAGCTCGACACCGCCGCCTTTTGCACTGAATTCATCGCCGTCAAGCGACCATTTGATGCTTGCGTCATCACCGTCCAAATGGAGTTTCCCTTTGCCTTTGTCATTCAGTTCGACGGAAAATCCGCCCTCAAACACATCGGTGATATCCATGTCAAAACCGCCCATGGAGGCGCTTTTTCCTTCATACACGCCGCTGTTGGGTTCATCTGAAGTGGCTTTCCCGCAGGCGCAAAGGCAGACAGCCATCAGGCCTGCCGCCAAAAACAATCCGATCTTTTTCATGTTCTCCTCCTGATCCGTTGTTTGTTCTGATACCGGCGCCGGATTCCGGCACCGCCATGATGCTATTTTAATGAAAATCAAAACATTGCGCTACCGACGAAAGTCTAGGTTGTGTCATTTTATTTTTGGTAGAGCAAAAAAACTGTAGGCCCCTTTTACTTGAAAAGATCCCGATATTCGTCTACAATCCTTTACAAAACCTGCAGACTGAAGTTTCTTTTCAGTTTATGGTCCGTATGTAAGATCAAGGTCATCAAAAGGAGGAAGCCGCGATGTTCCATATTCTCGTGGTTGACGACGATAAAAACACGCGTAAATACATCAGTACGCTTTTGGAAGAGCAGAATTACACGGTCTCGACCGCAGAAAACGGTGAAGAGGCACTGGAAATGCTGGGCAAGGCATTTATCGATCTTATCGTGCTTGACATCATGATGCCCAAAATGGACGGATATACGTTTACCAGGGAACTCCGGGAAGCGAATAATAATCTGCCGATCCTGATGGTTTCTGCCAAGCAGCTTCCGGTCGACCGCCACAAGGGCTTTCTTGTGGGAACGGATGACTATATCACAAAACCGATCGATGAAACCGAGATGCTGCTCCGCATCAAGGCACTGCTGCGCCGCGCACAGATCGCGAACGAGAGAAGGATCGTGATCGGGGATGTGACGCTTGATTATGACAGTCTCACCGTAACACGCGGGGATGAGACACAGGACCTTCCGCAGAAAGAGTTTCTGCTTCTTTATAAATTATTATCATATCCCGGCAAGATCTTTACGCGGATCCAGCTGATGGACGAGATCTGGGGACAGCAAAGCGAAACGGGCTGGGAAACGGTGACAGTCCATATCGGCCGTCTGCGCAGACGGTTTGACGGCTGGGATGAATTCGAGATCGAGTCTGTGCGCGGGCTTGGCTATAAGGCGGTGAGAAAAGTATGAATAAAACCGATACAAAGAAAAACAGACAGAGAAGATCCCTGTTGCTGCTCTTTTCCGGCGTTGTTTTGATCTTTCTTCTGGTAACGACCGCGCTTGTGGGGGTGGTTGTTTTTTTTCTGATCCAAAACGGCGCCCTGAAACTTTCGGAAACCAGCTTAAGCAACGGACCGCTTCTGTTAAGACTGCTCTTATGGAGTCTTGCCATCGGTTCCGTTCTGGCCTTTCTGACCCTCAGGTTTCCGTTAAAGCCTGTCAATAAGATCCTCAATGCCCTGAACCGTCTTGCCGCAGGGGACTATTCGGTAAGATTGAAATTCAGGGGCGCTTTTTCCAAACATCCGACCGTAGCCGAGCTGACGGACTGTTTCAACCGGATGGCGACGGAACTGGAAAAGACAGAGATGCTCCGTTCGGATTTTGTCAACAATTTTTCCCATGAATTCAAAACACCGATCGTCTCGATCGCCGGCTTTGCAAAGCTGTTAAGAAGAGGAAACTTGCCAAAGGAGCGCGAAGAGGAATATCTGCAGATCATTGAAGAAGAATCCCTGCGGCTTTCGCAGATGGCGACAAATGTACTGAACTTAACAAGGGTGGAAAATCAGACGATCCTTACGGAGGAAAGCGAATATAACCTTTCCGAGCAGCTTAGGAACTGTGTCCTTGTGCTTGAAAATAAATGGAATAAAAAACATATCGAGTTTTCCCTGCCGGAAGAAGAGTATTTCATCTTTGCCAACGAAGAACTGATGAAGCAGGTCTGGATCAATCTGATCGAGAATGCCGTCAAATTTTCACCGGAATATGAGATGGTTTCGGTTGAAGTGAGCAAAAATGACAAAACGCTGTCTGCATCGGTTACCAATGTCGGTGACGAGATCCCGGAAGAGGCGCGCGAAAAGATCTTCAACAAATTTTATCAGGCGGATGAATCCCATGCCACGGAAGGCAACGGCGTGGGACTGGCCGTTGTAAAAAGGATCGTGGATCTGCACGGCGGCAGCGTCCGTGTTGACTGCGCTCAGGGAAAGACAACTTTCTCGGTCATTCTGCCGCGCACAAGATTACGGTGATCATACGGAATACCACGGAAAAAGACCGCCAAAACGGCGGTCTTTTTTTATTTCCGGTTTGTTTCTTTTCAGTTTAGAAATCGTCTGTACAATCGTAAATCGGGTAAAAATGACGAAGGAGAAATGTTTATGAGAAAAGTACAGATCATCACAGATTCCTGCTCCGATCTGACCCCGGAGCTGTTGGAGCGCTATCATCTCGATTATGCGCAAATGACTACTGTTTATGAGGGCATGACGGCTCCCGCCGATCTTGCCTGGACGCCGCAGGATGTTCATAAATTCTACGATATCATGCGAGCCGGCGGGCGCATTACCACCACACAGGTTCCGATGGAGGAATTCAACCGTATCTTCCGGAAATATCTGGAACAGGATTGCGATATCGTTTACATCGGCTGTTCCCTCAAACAATACGGCTCTGTAAATACCGCATCGGTTCTGGCCAAAAAACTGATGGAGGAATATCCCGGCGCAACGATCTGCTGTATCAATTCATTGCGCGCCAGTATGGGTCTTGGGATCCTTGCGATCGAAGCTGCAAAATTTGCCGAAAAAGGCGCTTCGGCTGAAGAAACGGCAGAATACATGAATGGCCGGCTCAATCATTCCCGCCAGTTTGTTACGGCACATACGCTCGATTATCTTAAACGCGCGGGACGCGTCAAAGCTTCTTCCGCGTTCTTCGGCAACCTTCTGGGTGTGAAACCGATCATCGTTGCCGATGCCGACGGCGAACAGGTGGCATATAAGAAAGTGAAGGGACGTACCGCTTCGTTTTCCGAACTTATCGATCTTATGAAGGAACAGCTTTCCGATGCGAATGATGAGGCGATCTATCTGGCGCATGCCGACTGCAGGCAGGAAGAAGTGGATGAGATCGTGGAAATGATCCGGCAAAAGATCCCCGGCAGGGATGTTTATGTGGGCTATATCGGACCGATCATCGGCGCATCCATCGGGCCGGACGCTGTTGGCCTTTTCGCAATCGGAGAAGAACAGACTTTCAGGATCGGAGAAAAATAGGACATGGAAATTCAAAATATCGACGGCGTACTTTTCACAAAACTGATCCGTGCGGGCGCGGCGAACCTGAGCGCGCATACGGAAGAAGTCAATGATCTTAACGTATTTCCCATCCCGGACGGCGATACGGGAAGCAATATGCTTTTGACCATACAGGGCGGCGCCAATGTCGTTTCTTCCGGAAACGAAGGGGTCGGAGCCGTTTCACGCCGCGCGGCGGACGGGATGCTCCTTTCTGCAAGAGGAAATTCGGGCGTGATCCTGTCGCAGTTTTTTGACGGGATCGCGGCAGGGCTTGACGGCAAGGAAACGGCGGACGAAAAAGATACCGCCGATGCGTTCCTGTGCGGTGTCGATCACGCTTACAACGCCGTGGTGGATCCCGTGGAGGGAACGATCCTCACGGTCGTGCGCGAGGCCTCGGAGTATGCGGCAAACCGTACGCATAAGGATGTGACCGGTTATCTGTCGGACTTTCTTTATCAGGCAGGCGAGAGCCTCCGCTTAACACCGGAGAAGCTGCCTGTGCTCAAAAAAGCCGGCGTTGTGGATTCCGGTGCCGCAGGACTGATCTATATCATCGAAGGCATTGTGGCGGCACTGAACAATGATGCGCCGCAGACCAAAGAAACACCCGTGAGCGCCCCTGCAACTTCCACTGAGAATGTACTCGATCTCGACAGGTTCAACGAGGACAGCGAGCTGACCTTCGGTTACTGCACCGAACTGCTGCTGCGTCTGCAGCGGGCAAAGACCGATCTGGAAACGTTTGATGTGGATGTCATCAAGAACTATTTGAAAACGGTCGGAGATTCCATAGTCTGCTTTAGGACCGGGAGCATCGTCAAGATCCATGTGCATACGAAAACGCCTTATATGGTTTTGGAATTCTGTCAGAGATACGGTGAATACCTGACGGTCAAGATCGAAAATATGTCTCTGCAGCATAACAGCCTCCCTGCCGACAGCAAACTGACACAAAAACCGGAGCGAAAAGATTTCGCTGTGGTAGCCGTTGCTTCCGGGGAAGGGATCAAACAGACCTTCCGTGAAATGGGTGCGGACTGTATCGTTGAGGGCGGCCAGAGCATGAATCCGTCCGCGGAAGATTTTCTGGAAGCCTTCGGACGCGTGAATGCGGATGTCGTCTTCGTTCTGCCAAACAACGGCAACGTGATCTTAGCAGCCAAACAGGCGGCAAAACTGTACAAGGATTCCGAAATCCGTGTGATCGACAGCAGATCGATCGGTGACTGCTACGCGATCCTGACCATGCTGGATCTGGATTCCGGCGATGCTGATGAGATCGAAAATGAGATGAATGATGCAATGAACGGCGTTGTGACCGCCTGTGTGTCCAAATGTATCCGCGACGCGGAAATGGACGGTTTTCTGCTTCATGACGGACAATATATCGGCATCACCGGCAAGGAGATCATTTCCGCTGACAATGACCGCCGGGACACCGCCTGCATGCTTGCGGACAAACTCGATTTTTCGGATCACGAGATCTGCATCATCGTGCGCGGCGCCGATTCGGATGAGCAGGAGGCTGAGGAGATCGCGACGCATATCAGGAAAGCGCATCCCGGGTGCGAGGTGTTCGCCATTGACGGCGGACAGGAAATCTACAGTTATATTCTGATCGTTGAGTGAGGGAGGTACATTTATGCGGATCGCCATTTGGTTTATTGCTGCTGTGACCGGCTGGTATGTCGGAGGGATCAACCCCTCCATTGCGCTGTCGAAAGCGATCTATCACGAAGATATCCGTGAGAAAGGAAGCGGGAATCCCGGATTTACAAATTTTAAAAGGGTCTACGGGAACAAATTTGCCTGGTTCGTTTTTGTGCTGGATCTGTTCAAGGGCGCTGCCATGTGTCTGGCTTTCGGACTGTGGTTCCTGAAACTGGAGTATTCCTTTCAGTTAGGCGCGGCGTTTACCGGGCTTTTTGTCATGCTGGGGCATTCGTTTCCCGTGCAGTATAAATTCAAAGGCGGAAAGGGATTTCTGGTGTTGCTTTCGGAACTGTTCGTGCTTGACTGGAGAGCGGGGCTCATTGCTTTTGCCGTCATGGCGGTCCTGCTCCTGACACTGAAATATATGTCGCTTGCAACCATGTGCGGACTGATCGCAGGCGCCGCATGCCTTTTTATCTTCAAGTGCGAAATACCTGCGGCGGCGATCTATGCGGCCTGCGTTGTCTTTATGGTGGTGCGCCACAAAGAGAACATCAAGCGGCTGATCAAAGGGACGGAAAACAAGTTCTATCTGGGAAATAAAAAGTGATAAAAAGCGATATGGAAGAGATGAAAAATTACCGGGCCGGTATCGACATCGGCTCCACGACCGTAAAACTCGTGATAACGGAAAACGAAAGGATCATTTTCGGAAAGTACTGCCGTCATCACGCACATACACAGCAGACGCTGGCAGAACTTTTGAAAGAAGCAAGAGAGATCACCGGTGCCTGCTCTCTTCATGTTCATATTACCGGATCCGGATCGATCGGGCTTTCGGGGGCGCTGAGCATTCCGTTTACGCAGGAGGTCGTTGCCGTTGCGGATGCCATCGCAAAATATCATCCGAAGACCGATGTCGCGATCGAACTCGGCGGCGAGGACGCCAAGATCATTTATTTTACGGGCGGACTGGATGAACGGATGAACGGGGTCTGCGCGGGAGGTACCGGTTCGTTCATCGACCAGATGGCAGCGCTTCTGCAGACCGATGCCACGGGCTTAAATGATGCGGCCAAAGACTATAAGCAGATCTATACCATTGCCGCCAGGTGCGGTGTGTTTGCCAAGACCGATATCCAGCCGCTGATCAACGAGGGCGTGTCGAAAGCCGATCTTGCCGCGTCGATCTTTCAGTCGGTTGTCAATCAGACGATCTCCGGACTTGCCTGCGGCAAGCAGATCCGCGGATGTGTGGCTTTCCTCGGCGGACCGCTTCATTATCTCTCAGAATTGAAAGCGGCATTTGTCAGAACACTGAAACTTACGGAAGATGAGATCGTTGACCCCGAAAACTCCCATTTATTCGCAGCGCTTGGCGCTTCCATGCAGGATGGCGGGGAACCGGTCTCGATCGACGATCTGATAGAAAAGCTTAAGACCGGTGTGAAAATGGAACTGGAGATCAAGCGTCTGGAGCCGCTGTTTGCCACACGGGATGAGTATGAAGCGTTTCTTGAGCGCCACAAAAATGCGACGGTGCAAAAGGGTGATCTTGCAACCTATCAAGGAAAATGTTTTCTGGGGATCGACGCCGGATCCACCACGACAAAGCTTGCGCTGACGGGCGAAAACGGTGAACTGCTTTATTCCACTTACGCTTCCAATCACGGAAACCCCGTCGAGGTGGCCAGAAAAGCCGTTCTTGAGATCCTTTCGGCTATGCCTGAGGAGGCTTATATCGCCCGTGCCTGCTCTACCGGATACGGGGAAGGGCTGATGAAAGCCGCCCTGCGCCTTGACGAGGGCGAGGTGGAGACCGTAGCGCATACCACCGCGGCCGCTTTCTTTGATCCTGAGGTGGACTGCGTGCTGGACATCGGCGGGCAGGATATGAAATGTATCCGCTTAAAAGACCATGCGGTGGATACCGTGATCCTCAATGAGGCCTGTTCCTCCGGCTGCGGTTCGTTTATCGAAAACTTTGCCGCATCCCTGGAACTGACAGCGGAACAGTTTGCGGATGAGGCGCTGTTTGCCGCTTCTCCGATCGATCTTGGCACCCGCTGTACCGTGTTCATGAATTCCAACGTCAAGCAGGCCCAAAAGGAGGGTGCGGAGGTTTCGGACATCTCGGCGGGACTCGCCTATTCGGTGATCAAGAACGCGCTGTTCAAGGTGATCAAATTATCCGATGCAAAGCAGCTCGGCGCGCATATCGTCGTGCAGGGCGGAACTTTTTACAATAAAGCCGTGCTTCGCGCATTTGAAAAGATCGCGGGAACGCAGGTGATCTGCCCGGACATTTCCGGGATCATGGGGGCGTTCGGCGCGGCGCTGATCGCAAAGGAACGCTATGACGGCAAAAAGAGCACCATGCGCTCTTATGAAGAGATCGCCGCTTTTTCCTATCAGTCAAAAGCATCCAGGTGCGGCGGCTGCGAAAACAACTGCATGCTTACCGTCAGCACCTTTGATGACGGCAGCAGATTCATCAGCGGAAACCGCTGTGAAAAGAAAATATCCTCGGGCACCGGGAAAAATAAAGGATACGATATGTTCGCATTCAAGCGCAGCCGTATTTTCGGATACGAACCGCTTGCAAAAGAAGATGCGCCGCGCGGTGAACTGGGGCTTCCCCGCGTGCTGAACATGTATGAAAATTACCCGTACTGGGCGACATTTTTTAAGGAACTGGGCTTTCGGACGATCCTGTCGCCGTATTCCTCCAGAGCGCTCTACGAAAAGGGCATGGATTCCATTCCTTCGGAATCGGAATGCTATCCCGCAAAGCTTTCTCACGGCCATGTGCAGTGGCTGTTCGAACAGGGCATCAAAACCGTGTTCCATCCCTGCGTGTATTACGAATACCAGGAAACGCCGGATGCGGACAACCACTACAACTGCCCGATGGTCGCATCCTATGCGGAAAACCTGAAAAATAACGTTGAAGCGGTCAGCTCCGGACAGATGCAGTATCTGCGCCCGTTTATCGCTTTTACCTCTGAAAAGACCGCCACGGAGCGGCTTGTAAAATTCTGCAAAGAAGAGTGGAACATTCCCGCACATGAGGTAAGAGCTGCCGCACATAAAGCGTGGCTTGAAATGCGCAGGGCAAAAGAAGATATTAGGATAGAAGGCACCCGCGTTCTTGATGCAATGAAAAGCGCAGGCCGTCGAGGCATCGTTCTGGCCGGACGTCCGTATCATATCGATCCGGAGATCAATCACGGGATCCCCGAAATGATCACTTCTTACGGCTTTGACGTATTCACCGAAGACCGCCTTGATTTTGACATTATAGAGCGCCAGCGTCCGCTTCGTGTGGTCGATCAGTGGGTGTTCCATTCGAGACTGTATAACGCGGCGGAATTTGTCTGCCACCGGGATGATCTTGAGTTTGTGCAGCTGTTTTCCTTCGGGTGTGGGCTGGACGCGGTG
>JAEEGL010069680.1_pt1 | contig 15770 bp, 15 predicted proteins | sample 9134231 | NCBI WGS metagenome assembly JAEEGL01 (sample SAMN16246548, study PRJNA631951) | gut metagenome | biome: gut microbiome; feature: rumen; material: fiber-attached | host: Bos | place: Iran: Karaj | collected 2018-10
GTACGGCTGTGGGTGTACCTATAATATTCCGCATATTCTCTGTCAGGGCTGATTATGTCATTTTTATCGACTATTACGCTACCGACGGTGTCATTTGTGTTGTTTTGGATAGATATGTATTTGTTGATACCTTTCTCATCAAGGAAGAAATACCGTTCTGCGTATTCCTTTTTGGTATTGTTGAATCCGGTACTGTCATCTACAACCCAATCACACGCTATCACTTTCGCTTTGGCGTAGATGTTGGCTTTGCGTGGTTTGAAATAGCTTTCAACCAAATTGTCCGTTGTGCCCAAATATGGGAACACTCTAACATTTTTTTTCTCTATGTTATCATCGTTGTCTTTGCAGGCATTGATGAATAATGTTGATGTAAATGCTGCAAGCAGAAGTACTGCTTTGTTAATTAAGTGTGTCATGGTGTTTTTGTTTTAATTAATTAAAAATCAATACTAACAGTAGCCGGAGCAATCTCCACAGTTTCGCCAGTTAGAGGGTCAGCACCGAAAGTGAATTTTACTGTAAATTCGTAAGTGCCTGAGGCGGAGGGTTTGTGATCGAAGGTGAGAGAAATTTTACTTTCCATTAAGTATACAGGGTTATCAGGAAGTGTGTTAAGTTTGCGTGGATTGAAATCTTGTATCGAACAGATGGGAGAGTCGAATTCTTCTCCTTGATATTTTTTATTCTTTAGATACTCATACAATTCCAACGATTGTTTATAGTAGATAATGTCGTTTAAAGAGCTTCCTGCTGGATGATTATTGTCGAATTCTTTGTTGCAGGTTACATCAATGGCTGTTAATGGTAAAACACATACGTTTTCGATACTACTTATTCCCATAAATACTCCCTTATGGTCTTTAAGATGTGTTGTATCTCCATAATAGTCTGCGTATTCTTTATAGGGACTTATTAGATCGTTTTTGTCTATTATTACTCGGTTATTTTTTCTGTTTGCTGAAGTATATTTCTTTATTCCTTTTTCATCAAGGAAAAAATAGTGTTTTGCATATTCTTCAGCAAAATCGTCAGTGTCGACTCTATCTAAGTATCCGTTATAGACATCACGGTATCTATTTTCGTACGGTGCTTTTTCGTTTGAATACCAATCTCCTATTATGCACCCATGATATGTAAAAATGTTGGCTTTCTTGGGTTTGAAATAATTGTGAGCGATGTTGTTTGACGTTACGAAGTATAGGTCGTCGTTTTGTTCGGGCTCCTCTTTGTTGTCATCCTCACATGATAAGATAGATGATGTAGCCATTAATGCTGCAAGCAGAAGTACTGCTCTGTTAAATTTGTGTGTCATAGTGTTTTTGTTTTAATTAATTAAAAATCAATACTAACAGTAGCCGGAGCAATCTCCACAGTTTCGCCAGTTAGAGGGTCAGCACCGAAAGTGAATTTTACTGTAAATTCGTAAGTGCCGGGAGTAGTAGGTTCGTGGTCGAAGATGAGCGAAAAGTCACTTTCCATTAAGTATACTGGGTTATCAGGCAGGGTGTTAAGTTTGCGTGGATTGAAATCTTGAATCGAACCGATAGTATAGTATAATTCTTCTCCTTGATATTGTTTATTCTTTAGGTACTCATACAATTCCAACGATTGCTTATAGGAGAGAATGTCGTTTAAAGAACTTCCTGCTGGATGATTATTGTCGAATTCTTTGTTGCAGATTACATCAATTGCTGTTAATGGTGATACACATACATTAAAAACTTTACTTATTCCTAATATCACACTGTGATGGTTTTTTAGGTGTGCAGTGTCGCCGTAATATTCTGCATATTCTTTGTAAGGACTGATTAAGTCTTTTTCGTCTATTAGTACTTTCTTTCCATTGGCTTTATCGTTTAAATCAATATATTTTTTGAAGCCAGCATCGTCAAGAAAGAAGTAATGCTCAGCATATTCTTCTTCAAAATCAGTAGTTTGGTTTCCGTCTAAGTGGCCATTATAGACATCATTGTATACGAGGTTGTAGGTGGCTTTCTCGTTCGAATACCAATCTCCTATTATTCTTCCATGGTAAGCAAAAATATAAGTTTTCTTTGGTTTGAAATAATTGTGAGCAATGTTGTTAGTTGTTACCATATAGAGGTCATCACTATCTTTGGATATGTCTTTATTTTCATCGTTGCATGAATTAAACAATGATGTTGCTACAATTGCAGCAAGCAGAAGTACTGCTCTGTTAATTTTGTGTGTCATAGTGTTTTGGTTTTAATTAATTAAAAATCAATACTAACAGTAGCCGGAGCAATCTCCACAGTTTCGCCAGTTAGAGGGTCAGCACCAAAAGTGAATTTAACTGTAAATTCGTAAGTGCCGGGAGTAGCAGGTTCATGGTCGAAGCTAATTTCATAAGCTCTATTCATCATATAAATAGGATTGTTAGGAATGTCCGATAGTTTTCGTGGTTCAAACTTAGTTATCCAATTTAACCCTGAATGAATATCTTTGCCTTTGTTTTCAGGAGAGTGTAAAAATGTATATGTATCAAAATCTTGATTGTATTTTAGAATATCATTCAGGTTGCTACCAGCAGGATGGCTTTGGTCAAAATCTTTGTTGCATATTACATCAATGGCTGTTACAGATAAAACGCATGCTTGGATACCACTATTAATTGCCATATAATCATGGTCTGTAATATGTCCGTAGTCTTCAAATAATAGAGAATAATCTTTGTATGGATTCATTATGTCATTGTCTTCCAATAATATTTCACCGTCAATAGATTCTCCTTTCTTCTTATATTTTTGTAGATCATCTTCATTTAGAAAATAATAATGCTCGGCATATTCTTGATTTTTATCAAATTGCTCGTTGAGTGTAACTTCGTTATTTCCTGCATTGTTATTGAAAAACCAATTGCCAGATATTCTTGTTTTCCACGAGTATGTAAATACTTTTTTAGGTTTGAAATAATAGTCCACTATCTGATTTGATGTTACTAAATAGAGGTCATCATGATGCCACCCTTTTGAATCATCTTCGCAAGATACCATAAAGGACGATGTTAAAAGGATTGTTAGCAGAAGTACTGCTCTGTTTAATATGTGTGTCATAGCGTTTTTGTTTTAATGATTATTATCTTGGTTTAATTTTTGTTTCTTGTGCAGTTTCTGGGCTCACTTGGGGCTTTTGTTGGCTATTCGCGCTATAAGACTCATTTCTTCAGGCGATAACTCGATGGTTTTTGCATCGGTTGATAGAGCTTCATTGTTAATCTCTACCGCTTCTTGTAGCGGTTCGCTGCATGCGGCAAATAATAGTGCCGCTGTTGTAGCATAAAGTAATTGTCTTTTCATTGAATTGAATTTAAATTAGTGGTATTAATTTATTGTCATTTAAGTGTTTATCTATGGATTGAATTTCTTGAACTTCTATTAGAAGTCCCTGTGTGAGAGTTATTATGATGGTTACTTTGATTATTGTTAGATGAGCGAGCATTGTGGCTCGAACCAGAATGAGCAGATGTGCCTTGGTTGCTCTTTCCGTTGCTCTGTTGATTATTATTATAATAATCGTCTAATGTACGTGTAGGTTCTTGATTGAACGGATATTTGCGTAAGTGTGGATCATGATCTTCAACTGGTCCTGAGGCAATCATAGTGTTCTTTTTTATTTGAGCAAATGATTCTGACATGGAACCAAATGCTAAGATAAGCAGTGTGGTAATAAAAAATCTTTTCATTGTTGTATTGTTTTAATGTTTAAGTGCTGCAAAAATATAATCGAAAAAAATAAGATGCAAATAGTTGTTCCCTATTAAATCATTATAATTATCTGATATATAGATGATTCCCAAAAGGGAACAACTTTTTGGGAACAAAAAAACAAGTGACGAATGTAGTTTTTTAGAAAAAAAACTATTATTTTTGTCGAGAAAAAATAGAAAAAGGAAAATACAGGATATGAAAACACTAACAAAAATATTCGTGGTGACATTGTTTTTCTTTGTTTATTGTTCATCCAAAAGTGATGTATATCTACAACTCGACCAAGCAAAAGCCTTTCTTCGTAAAAATTTGGTTGATTCTGCTGTCGAAACCATAAAATTTTTAGAGCCACGTACAAGTGAAGATTCCGCTTATTTTTTTCTCTTAAAAGCCGAATGTGATTATAGACAACGAAAAACCCCTCGAACTATTGATTTGGACTATTGTATTGCCTTTTACGAAAAACAAAACGATTTCTTGCGGCTTGCTAATTCATATTATTATAAGTGTATGGTGTCGGTTCGTACATCATCTTTGTCGAAAGAGGATATTGTGCTTTTGAAAAAGGCTGAACAATATGCAGAAAAAACATCCGATTACAATTTAAAAGATAAGGTGAGTACCGGTCTTCGGTTTGTGAATGTATTTTTTGGAGAGTATCAAGAGGCTTTGAAGTATGCTAAAAATGAGTATAACTATGCCAAACATTTAACAAAACGCGATGTTGCTTATTCTATGCTTAGTTTGGCTTCGGTGTATCGCCATTTAGAAAATAAGGATAGCGCAGAGTATTATGTATTGCAGTGCAAAAGACTATCGGCAGAAGTTGATGATAATGATAAGTCGTACATTTATAATTTATTAGGTGAATGTTTTATGAACGAGAATAATGACGCTGCATTATCTTATTTTAAAACGGCTTTAAATTATCGCCAATTACCTGAAATATATAGAAATATAGCAGAAGTGTATTATTCGAGAAATGATACGCTTAATCAAAGATTATATTGCGATTCTGCTTTGGTAAGTTCATCATACGACCTCAAAATCAAAATATTAAATGATATGGCATTAATGTATTATAATTATGGTGATTATCCAAAATACAAAAATACTGTTGAAAGGTTGTTTGATGTTTATAACCAGCGAATTGCCGAAGTTAAAGAGACTAATGCACTTGCAATTCAAAAAAAATACGATTTTGAAAAACAGCAAGCCCGTTTAGAAAAAATGCAGTGGATATTTGTGTCAGTTATTTGTTTTTTGGTTGCAGTTGTGGCAGTAGTGGTTTTGCTTTATAAGCGCAAAATATATTATTCGCGCCAAAAAATGCAGATAATAGAATCTGACAATGCGATGCTTCATCAGCGGCTTTGCGCTACCAAAGAGCAGATTGAAGAGTATCGCGAACAAATAGATTATCTTATAAACCAAAATTCCGAACTCAATGCCGACAGCGACAATATGGTTACTATAATAGAAAATAACCAAACGCTCATCAATACTCTACAAACCAAGCTTGGAACACTCAACCGCCAAGCCGAGGAATCGTTGGTGCGTGGGGGCGAAATTTACACCCGTATGCTCAACGATGAAAGTATCAACGATTACAAAAATAGGTGGAGCGACTGTCTTTTTTACTTTGAGGCTAAGTTTCCAGATAAACTTACTATTTTTTCGTCTTATCAAAATCTTACCGTGAGCAATATGCTTTTTATTATTTGCGACGAATATCTTCATAAAGACGACAAGCAGTTGTCTTCTATTTTCGATCTTTCGGTTTCTACCGTCAGGTCGCGGCGGAGCAAGCTCAAAGGTAAAATGTCGTAGGCACAAAAAAATCCCGATTTTGAGAATCTCAAAACCGGGATAAAATTATGAATGATTATGAACAAGCGTGTATTATTCGCGGTTGCTGTCGAGACGTGTCATTTCGAGTTTTGAAGTTTCACCCGATTTGAGAGTCATAGCGTTGTCGGTAAGACCTTCAACAGTCCAAGGCATGAAGAATGAGCTTTCGCCGTTTTTAACTTCAAATTCGATGGTGTTGTTGTCTTTCATACGCCAAGATTTGAATTCAGTTTTCTGATCTTTACCAACGTTTTTGCATTTACCGCTTTTGCGGAGTTCAAATGTGATTTCGTTGTTGTCTTTGCCTGCGCCCCATTTGCCAAGGAGTTTCTTGAAGTTGGCAGCGTAAGAAAGGTCGAGAGATTTGTCGTTGTCGGTAGCGGCTTTGTTAGCGCCGTCGGCTTCGATGTATTTTACGATGATGGGCTCGCCTTCGATAAGTTCTTGTCCGGGATTAGGAATTACAACTGTGATGGTCTGTCCGTCTGAGTTGCGGATTACGTAGTTTTGTCCGTCGATAGATTCAATCCAACCTTGGAACGATTTTGCAGATGCAAGAGCTTGTTCGTCGGCTGCTGCTTGCTGAGCTGCTGCGTCTTGTGCGCCGTTGTTAGCTGTCTGTTCAGTGCCTTGTGCGCCGTTTTCGTCGGTGGTTTCACCGTTTTTGTTGCCGCTCTTGCAAGATGCGAGAGCCAATGCAGCGATTGCTGCTACATAAAATAATTTTTTCATAGTAGTAAATAAATTAAATAATGTTTTTAAATTTTATTACGCCGCAAATTTACAAAAAAACTTATTACGCAAACTTTTTTTTCTCCGATTTGTTAAAAAAAATTAAAAATTTTTCACTTTATTGAATCTGTATGCAACCTGCATTTAAAAAATTAATAAAAAAAAATCGCTACGGTTTTGTTATTACAAAAATTAACCTTACTTTTGCGCCATAATAACAAATTGAAACCATGAAGCAGAACAACAAAATTTATTTTATTTATTATTATCACTTTAGCAGCTGTGCGAGGTGATATTTCTTTGTTGTATATGGTTATGATATAAAGATTTAGAGCCTCGCCAAGCAATACGGCGGGGTTTTTTTGTTAATTAAACTAAAAATGAAAGTAGCAATACAAGGAGTAAGGGGCGCATTTCACGAGGTGGCTGCGCGAGAGTTTTTTGCCGGAAAGGATATCGAGCCGGTTGAGCGTCTTACGTTTAACGACGTGATGGAATCGGTGCTCGGTTTTGAAAGCGACTACGGTATTATGGCTATCGAAAACACCATCAGCGGCACTATTCATGCCAACCTTAAACTCCTCCGTCAGTACGATGTAAAAATTTGCGGCGAGGTTTCGCTGCGTATCAAGCAAAATCTTGTGGCTTTGCCCGGCACCAAATTGGAAGATATCACCGAGGTGCGCAGTCACTACATGGCTATTAACCAAACTCGTCAGTTTTTTCGCAGGTATCCCGACATCAGGCTTGTGGAGAGCGAGAGCACCGCTATTAGTATGCGTCAGATTGCCGAAAAACAGCTGACTAACATTGGTGCAATAGGAGGGGAGTATGCCGCTCAGATGTATGGCCTGGAAATTATTCAATCGGGTATCGAAACCAACAAAAAAAACTATACCCGTTTCCTTATTGTCCACCCCAACAACGGCAACCGTCCCGAAAATTGCGACAAGGCTTCGCTTTCGATTATTCTTCAAAATCACCCAGGAAGTCTTTCGCAAATTCTTAGCATTATATCTTTTTATGGCGTTGACCTTACCAAGATAGAGTCGAGCCCAATTATCGGACAGCCTATGCACTATATGTTTTACATTGATGTAAGGTTTGCCGAATATCAAAAATATTGCGATATGCTCACTGCAATACGTCCTCTGCTGAAAGAACTTACGGTGCTTGGCGAATACAAGGCGGGTGAGGAATCGTGGAACGCTGTGATGATGTAATTCACAATTCATAATTGAAAATTGAAAGTTGAAAATTAAAAATTGAAATAATATAAAACGATGAAATTATCAATAATAGGTCTTGGTCTTTTGGGCGGATCGCTTGCTCTCGACCTTAGAAAACGTAAATATACCGACTATATAATTGGTTACGACAAAGATCCCGTTCACTCAGCTTTTGCCAAGCAGGTGGGCATTATCGACGAGGTGGTAACTTTCGACGAAGCTGTTACTCAGGCAGATATTATCGTGGTGGCCATCCCTGTTAGCGCAGTTATTAAAATTTTGCCTCAGATTTTAGACAAGATTTCCGACAATCAGATTGTTTTGGATGTTGCAAGCTGCAAGGGCGTTATCTGCGAACGTGTAAAATATCATCAAAAACGCAAACGTTACGTGGCTTGTCACCCGATGGCAGGTACCGAAAATTCTGGTCCGTGGTCGGCTATTTCGGGTATGTTCGACGGCAAGGCTTTCATTATCTGCGATGCCGAAGATAGCGACGAAAAAGCCGTTGTGGAGGTGAAAAAAATGTTTGAGGTTTTGAATATGAACCCGATGTTTTTCAATTCGTTTAATCACGATATTCACGTGGCATACGTGTCGCATATTCCTCACGTTGCATCGTTTGCCCTTGCTCTCACAGTGTTAGAAAAGGAGAAAAACGAGAAAAATATCTTCAACCTTGCCTCAGGCGGTTTCAAAAGCACAGTGCGTCTTGCCAAGAGTAATGCCGAAATGTGGACTCCTATTTTCCAAGACAACAAAGAAAATGTGCTTTCGGTTTTAGACACTTATATCGAAAAACTCAACGATTTCCGTCAGTTGCTTGTAAACGGCGACACCGATGGTATGGACAATTACATCAATCAAGCCAACAGAGTAAAAAAAGTATTAAATAAATAATTATCAAATATTTAGATTATGATAGACCTTAACAGCCTTTTTGAAAAAAGACCTTTGATTATAGCCGGCCCGTGCAGTGCCGAAACCGAAGAACAAACTCTTGAAACTGCACGTCAGCTTGCCGCCAACGGTATCAAAGTATTCCGCGCCGGCATTTGGAAACCTCGCACACGTCCGGGCAACTTTGAGGGCATCGGCACTGTGGGTCTCCCGTGGATGAAACGTGTAAAAGAAGAAACCGGCATGCTCACCTCTACCGAAGTGGCAAATACCCACCATGTGGAAGAAGCTGTCAACGCAGGTATCGACATTATTTGGATTGGTGCCCGCACTTCTGCCAACCCTTTTGCTATGCAAGAGATTGCCGACTGCCTCAAGGGTGTGGAGATTCCCGTGCTTGTAAAAAATCCTGTTAACCCCGATGTTGACCTTTGGATTGGCGCAGTTGAACGTCTGCAAGATGCTGGTATTTCGCAAATTGGACTTATTCACCGTGGTTTTTCGAGCTACGAAAAAATCCTTTACCGTAATGCTCCGCTGTGGCAGATTCCTATCGAGATGAAACGCCGCCGTCCCGACTTGCATTTGATTTGCGACCCCAGCCACATTGCCGGAAAACGCGAATATCTTTTTGAAATTGCTCAGAAGGCTCTCGACCTCAATGTCGATGGACTTATGATCGAATCGCACATCAATCCCGACAAGGCTTGGAGCGATGCCAAACAGCAGCTTACTCCTGCCGCTTTAAAAGAGATGCTCGGCAATCTTGTTATCCGCGAAATTGCTCCCGAGGGTATATCTCCAAAACTTTTGGACGAACTCCGCGCCAAAATCGACGTTATCGACGACCTCCTTATCGACCTTCTCAAAAAGCGTATGAAAATTTCCGAGGGTATCGGACGCTACAAAAAAGAGAACAAAATGGCTGTGCTGCAGCCTTCGCGTTGGGATTCGTTGCTCAACAAATATATGATGATGGCAGGCGAAAACAGCCTCAGCCGCGAACTCATCACCAAAATATTCCAGGCTATACACCAGGAATCTATCAACATACAGGATAAAATCATTAACCCCAAGAAATAATGCTTTACGTATGCCTTTCGGCAGAAGGAGTAGACAATGCGATGCAACAACTCGGCGGACACAATTGCGCCGAGTTGCGCGTCGACTTGGTTAAGCCCACAGCCGACCAAATGATAAGCCTCCTTGCTGAGGAGGAACACAAATATATAGTAACTTGCCGTCCGGGTGTATACGAACCCGAATACGACATCAACATGCTCGAAACAGCTGCTCTCAACGGTGCAGAATATATCGACTTGGAGTTGGAACGTGCGCCTGAATATTCGCTAAAACTGCGCCGCGCTTGCCTGCTTAGCAAAAAATGCAAACTCATTATTTCGTATCACAATTACGAAACCACTCCCGATGCTGGTATCCTCAAAGGCATTATCAAATATTGCAAGGAACTCGGCGCGGATATTGTAAAAATGGCTTGCAAGTCTAACTCAGTGTCCGACAATGCCCGAATACTTGGCTTATACGGCGAATACAACGACATCGTGGCGTTTTGCATGGGCGAAACCGGCAAAATTACACGACCCGCATCATTGATGTTTGGTGCTCCGTTTACCTACGTGGCAGCCGACAATGGTCAGCCCACAGCTCCGGGACAGCTTACTATCAATCAGGTAAAGCGTATTTTAGACGCTATGGATTTTGCAAAGTAGGGGAGAACCTATTTGGCCTCCTCTACTGAAAAATCTTTGCCATAGCGGAGCACAAATGTAGATTGGTTTTCAAAACCGCCTACAGGCGAAACTCGTTTAAAATCAAATTTGTAGATAAGTCCCTGTTCGTTGTCGTCGTCGCAGAAACAGAAATATTTGCCGTGCTTGTAAAGTTTTGTTATAAAGCACTTTGCAATATCGTATCCGCTAAATCCGTAAATGCCCGGTTCGGTGTTGAATCTATCGCGAAACTCTGATACAAAGAGTTTTACGGCAGTGTTGTTATAGTCGGTAAAACTATTGCTACGATAGCAGAAATTCATGCTTTGCAGAAACTCTACATCGATGTTGATGTATTTTTCCCAGCTTTGCGAACCAAATAACACCACCTTATATTTATTAGTTTTTACCACAGTGGCAAGTTGGTTTACCACATTGGTAATAAACACCTCGTCGTTGCTTGGAATCAAAAGCACATTGGTATTAGTTGCGCTCATAGCCTCTTGAACTCGTGCAATTCCGCCGCTCTTGTAGTTAATCTCCTTAAAAATCATATCGGGAACGTTTTTGTCGGAGAAATAGCTGCGGGTAAGGTTGTTGCGGTAAAGTTTTGTCATATCCACTTCGGCTGCTGATCCGTTGTGCACCACAATAACGGTAGCATTGCTGAGCTCGGCAAAATAGTCGGCTGTTTGCGCTATCGAAGTGGCTGTTGAAGGCGAAAACTGATAAAGGTATGGATTATTGGGAAGAAGGTCGTTTTTCTGAGCAAACGGCGATACAAGAGCAATTTGGTTTTCGGTAGAAAATCTTGCTGCCCTAACCACGTTGTCGGTGTAAAGCGGTCCAATAATCAAATCCATATTTTTGAGTTCGGGATTGTTGAGAATACGGTCGGTGGTGGCAAAATTGTTTTCGGTGTCGTAAACATGCAGATTAACACTCTTGCCCTTTTGTTGCATCTCTTTTACAGCCAAAAGCACACCTTCGTAAAACTCAAAAATACGTTCGCTGTTTTTGTAAAGTTGCTCTTTTTCGGGGTCGGCTTTCACTTTTTCTACTTGCAAAGAATTGTTGTTGAGATACAAAGGCAAAAGCAAAGCCACATTAAATGTAGTGTTTTTGTCGTAGCGGTAACCATCGCAAGGCACATAGTCTGATTTGCGCATTGCACGGTCTTTAACTATGTTGTTTTCAGCCACTTGCTCAGCCTCTGGGTCGTAAGTAACATCTTCGGGAACAATATTGCGCGGAAACCTTATGATAGTTCCCTGAGGAATGCCGTTTTTGAGATTTGGGTTGTATTTTACAATATCCTCTATGTTAACGTTGTAACGCTCTGACAATGAGTAAAGAGTTTCGTTTTGACGCGCGGTGTGGTAAACAAATTCGGCATCTTGACGGTCGGGTTTTCCGGGGTTGCCTTTGGGAATTTTCAGCACAGTGCCAGTTTTGAGACCGTTTTTGGTGTCGGGATTATATTGAAAAATATCTTCTTGCGATACGCCATACTGTTTGCAAATTGAATAGAGGGTTTGTTTCTTTTCAACTGTGTGATATACAAATTGTTGAGTATATCCTGGGGTTTGGTTAGAGCCAATAACAGGAATTTTCAGACTTGTTCCGGCCGAAATTTTACCAGCGAGAGCCTTGTTTTCCATATTGATTTCCTGCACCGTTACGCCGTATGCGCGGGCTATAGCTTCGAGGGTTTCGCCCTCTTTAACGGTATGGAGATAATATTTTGTGCCGAAAATTTGCACAAAGATGTCAGATTTTTTTACTTGTTGCGCCTGCACCATGCCGCAGCACGCCATCGCTAAGAGTATGATAAATAATTTTTTCACTGTAATAATTAGTTTAATTGCACAAAATTAGCAAAAAAGCCTGAATGTCAAAAAAAACATTTACTTTTGTGTTTGCATTACCGATTTTATTTTGCAAAATTATGAAAAAATTTCTTTTGACACTTATTTATGTATTAATAATTTTAAATCTTTCGGCGCAAATTACAACGGGCACTTTAACTCAAAGTCGTTTTGCTTATTTGCATGGCACACAAGAATATATCGACATCTCCATCCCTTCATCCTCAAAGTCAGAACGTCCTGATAACTGTATTGGGCGGCTTGCCGATTGCGATAGAAGTTTTTTTAATAATGCCGAAAAATATGATGTTGAAGGCGGAACTCTTTGGCGAATTGGTGTGTCGGCAAAAGACGCTGGTTCGGTAGGCGTTGAATTTAAAGATATTACACTTGCCAAAGGTGTTGAAATGTGCTTGTATGGCGGAAGCGATTTCCTTGGTTTAATTACCGATACTGTTAATAATTCGGATAATAAACTCCGCACTCGGTATATCGACAACGATTCAATTGTAATAGAACTATTTGTGCCACAAGATGTTAGTCAGTCAGATTTTATTGTTTCTAAAATAGCATACGGTTTTTATCCCATCAGCAAAATGCTCAAAGGGCGAGTTTCGGGCAAATGCAAGCATCCCGACATCAACGGCGAATATGGTCAAGACTATCAAGTTGAAAAACACGCAGTTGTGCAGTATCAGTTCGACAGCGAAGATTACACATACGTATGCACAGGCACACTTGTAAACAATACCGAATACGATGCCACACCTTATATTATTACAGCCGCTCACTGCATTTGCAAGCAAGAGGAGGCAGAAACTGCTGTAACCTATTTTAATTTTGAACTTGATGCCGACGGTATTTCGCCTAAAGGTTTTCAAACGCTTTCGGGTGCCGACCTTGTGGCTTTCCCAACACAAACGCACCGCAAGGATATGCGCGACTACGATGGACTTAAAATTACCGAAGACGACTACAACGATTACGACATTTCGCTTCTGAAACTCAGCGCAATACCGCCAAAAAATTATCTGCCTTATTACTTGGGAATTTCGTTAGATACCAAGAATAATCTCAACAAAGTAGTCACCATACATCACCCAGGAGGCAACGAAAAGGCTATTGCTATCAGCGATATGCCGCCTTATCAAGATTCTTATCCTGTTAGCGACGAAATTTTTATCGAAAACACACATTGGCATATAGACACTTGGCATCAAGGCTACACCGAAGTTGGATCGTCGGGTGCTCCGCTTATCAATCAAGACAAAAAACTCATTGGAGTGCTTTCGGGCGGACTTGCCACTTGTCAAGAGCCTTACGATGATTATTTTCAGATGGTGTCGAAAATGTGGAACACAAACCCAAATCCAAATCATCAATTGGCTTATTGGCTCGCCAACGGTAAGAATATCAACCAAATAGAAAGTTTCGATCCTTACGGTAATTTTTCTTCGGTATCTGTTCCGTGGCTTTCGGGCGAATGGAATAATGATTCCACTGCCATAACTCTAAATTGGCAAACTGATGGCGAACCTACATTGTTTAAGCTCTACTGCAACGGTGATGTTATTAAAGAAATAAATTACGGAGAATCAGATAGTTATAAGTTTACTAATGTTTCTCCAAAATCTACTTACACCTTTTATATAGAGAGCATTTTTAACGAAACGTCTATGTCGTCGCGAAGCAATGGTGTGGTTCTCAGCAACTTTACCACTCCATTACCCGAACCAGACCCTATTACTGCCGTTAATGACATAGCCGCCAAAGTAGAAGCAAAAATATATCCCAACCCTGCCAAAAACAGCATTAACATATTGCTGCCATTAAATTTAGGACGATGCACCATATCGCTGCACTCGGTTTCGGGTAAAATTGTAAAAACATTTAAATCAGAAATCTCAGCGGGTAATTCTGTTTCTGTAGATTTAACAAGCATTAAATCAGGTGTTTATATTATCAACATAACATCCGCGTCTACCTCCATTTCACAAAAAATTGTAGTTGAGTAAAAAAAATCTCATTTTTTTAGCATATTATTCCAACTTTTTTATACATTTGGAAAAAATTAGGCGTAAAGCATATTTAACACAAACAGAAAGACAAAAATGAGAGGAATAGTTCCCCAAAAAGTTAAAGGATTCAGAGATATTACACCAGAGCAAAACTTGCTCCGTCAGTTTATAATCGACAAAGCCACAGAGGTTTACCGTCGTTTTGGATTCAGCCGTTACGACACTCCGATAATGGAATATGCCGAGTGTCTTGGCAAATATCTGCCCGATGCCGACACCGTGGCGCAAGGCGTTTATTCGTTTAAAAATCCCGAAGAAGAGCCAGTTTTCGACACCAACGGACGCGAAATGCGCGATGCCGAAAACCGTGTGATTATGGAAAACCACTTTGTGGCGCTCCGTTACGACCTTACCGCTCCGCTCGCACGTGTTTACGCCGAAAGCCTTTGGCAGCAACACCTCAGGGGCGAAATCCAAGGCAAGACAAACCTTTTCCGCCGCTACCAATACGGACCAGTTTTCCGTTTTGAGGCAAAACTTGATCCGGGACGTTTCCGTGAATTTTGGCAGATGGACTTTGATACCGTTGGAGCAGAAGACGTTAGCGCAGATGCCGAAAACTGTATGATACTTTCGCAGGCTTTGGAAAATATCGGTCTAAAACGTGGAACTTACCTTATCAAAATCAATAACCGCAAGATTGTAAACGGACTGCTCGCTTTCACTGGCATCACCGACAAAGAGCAGGAGATGGCTGTGATGCGCGTTATTGACAAACTCGACAAAATTGGAATCGATGCCGTAGCCAAAGAACTCGGCAAGGGGCGTGTAGACGAAACTTCTGGCGCACAGATTCCTGGTCTCAACATCGAGCAAAAATATGTTGACATCATAATTCAGTTTATCAAAGACTTTGAAACACGTGCTTCGCGTGCAGAGGTTTTGGCAAAACTGAAATCAAAACCCGCTTTTGAAAATCCAACCTACAAGGAAGGTGTTGACGAGCTTGAAAAAATCGACACAATACTTGCCCAACTTGGTTACAACGAGGAAGTTGCAATACTCGACCCGGGTATGGTGCGCGGATTGGGATATTACACAGGTCCTATCTACGAGGTGGAATCGTTGCAGACCTACAAAGACGAGAAAGGTCGCGAACGCCGTGTGGGTTCAATCTGTGGAGGCGGTCGCTACGATGGTTTGGTAGAAAACCTCTTGGGCGTAAAAGTACCCGCAACAGGTGCGTCGATAGGCGTTGACCGTTTGGCAGAACTTCTAACGCTCACCAAACAAGCGCAAATCAACTACGACGGTCCGGTGATAATTATCGCATTCGACGACAGCCTTATGCCGCTTTATCAAAAAACCGCAATGCAGCTGCGTGCCGCTGGTATCAACACCGAAATATATTACGGCGCAAAACGAGGACTCAAGCACCAGATGGCATACGCCGACCGCAACAACAGCACCTTGGCTGTAATTATTGGCAGCAACGAAGCCGAAAAAGGTGTGGCAACAATCAAGAACCTCCGCCTTGGCAAGCAGTTGGCAGAAACTATTGCCGACAAAAACGAATGGAAAAACAAGGTGCAGCAAGAGGTGGCAATCGAAAAAATTGCAGAAGAAATAAAAAAAATATTAGAAAAATAAAATACAACTATATAGAAAAAAATTTTATATTTGCCGAATATAGCAAATATCAATATTTGAA
>JAEEGL014012172.1_pt1 | contig 15770 bp, 10 predicted proteins | sample 9134231 | NCBI WGS metagenome assembly JAEEGL01 (sample SAMN16246548, study PRJNA631951) | gut metagenome | biome: gut microbiome; feature: rumen; material: fiber-attached | host: Bos | place: Iran: Karaj | collected 2018-10
CTTCCTGCCGAGAAATAAGGATAGGAGCGGTACGATCACCACATACATTGCTGTGACGAAGCTGGCGTTGGCAGTTGTGGAATAACCGATACCGTACTGTTGCAACGCGCTGGAGGCAAACAGAAAGAAACCGCAGCATACACCGGCGGTCAGCAGGGGATGACGGGCGAAGAAACTTTTTTTTGGAGATGCAGTTTCACCGGTCTTTGAAGGGGGTGTATTTTCCGGCGTTTCGGTATTCTTTCCTTTGGCATAAACCGATCTGCCGAAGATAAACGGCAACAAAAACGCTGTCCCGATATAACTCCGGATCGTCAGATAGGTAAACGGCCCTACATAGTCTGCACCGATGGACTGGGCGGCAAAGGTGGTCCCCCAGAAAAAAGCGGCAGCCAGCAGTGCCAGGGCATATTTAAATTTTCGGTTTTTTACAATAGGATTCATAGGTTCTCTCTTAAAAAGTCGCTCCCGACTATAGCATTTTTATCTTTATCTGTCAAATTAATACGCTTCTGTTGAAGGAAGCGGAAGTGATGAGTGTGAAGCCGGATCCGGAAAATTAAAAAGAATTTGCGTATCCGCTGAGAATATAGTATAATATCCAAATGAGAGTTTCGCGGGGAACCCGCAGAGGATAGAGGAGATTTCGGTACGATGAAAGAGATGACAACAAAGATCAGCAGAGCAATGATGACACTGTATTCGATCGTAATGGCATGGATGTGTGCAATGCCGGTGCAGGCAGCAGGGAATGCGGCAGCAGGATCCGAGCAGCAGATCGGTTTGCTGGTAGTCCTGATGGGCGGTGCGTTGATCATCATTATCGCAGTAGTGATCTCGGTAGTATCTTCGGTAGTCAGTTCCGTAGCAAGTGCAGTCGATGACGAGACAGAAGACTGATAAAGAGAAGATACAATAAAGGAAAGTACAACGAGGGACTGCGCAGCGGTCCCTTTTCCTGCCTTTACAGGCAGGAAACCCTCCGGGAGGATGCGCACTCGCGCGTAAGGAATATGTTGCTGGCGCAACCGCGCTCGGCGCTAGCATTCTGCGAGCAGAATGCTATTTAGAAGGGAAGCAATCATGGCCGGAAAAGCAGAGAAACAGAATAAAGGACAGACACGGGGACTGACCAAAACGAAGACGAAGGAGCCGTCACTGTACAAAGTGGTGATGCTCAATGACGACTTTACCCCGATGGACTTTGTGGTGGATATCCTGATGCATATCTTCGATAAGCCGCAGCCGGAGGCTGTGGAGCTGATGATGAAGGTGCATAAAGAGGGGCAGGCGGTAGTGGCCACCTATCCGTATGATATTGCCAAGACGAAACAGCGTCAGGCCGTTGATCTGGCCCGGGCGCAGAATTATCCGTTTAATATCCGTGTAGAAAGAGAGTAAGAAATGGTGTTTGATGAGATAACCGAAAAAGTGATGCAGATGGCATTGATGAATGCCGCGAAGCGGGACAGTCAGCTGGTCACGCCGGAGCATATCTTATATGCATGTACCGATGTACCGGTGTTTATCCGCGCGGTGCATATGTGCAAGGGCAGTGTGGATGTGATCCGCGAGAATCTGGATGAGTTCCTGACCACGATGCTGCCGAAACGGAAGGAAGGCGACGGGGATGAGCGCCCGATCGGCGAGCGTATCTCCGATGCATTTGCGTCTACGGTGGAAACAGCCGTGGAGGCGGCGGAGCATGCCCAGGCGAAGCATATCAGCCTGCATCATATCATTTACGGGATCACGAAGCAGAACGAGTCCTTCGCGACCTATTACCTGGAGTCGGAAGTGGGAAATCTGCATGATTTTCTCTCTGCGCTGCAGCTTCTGATCGAAGGCAATGACGAGTATGAAATGGACGACGAGTACGAAAGCGCAGAGGACTTTGTGCTGGAATATGCCAAACTGATGAATGAGATGGTAGGGGACCATCATCCGCTGATCGGACGGGAGCAGGAACTGGACCGTATCATCCGTATCCTGCTGCGCAAGGAGAAGAACAATCCGCTGCTGTTGGGTGAGCCGGGTGTCGGCAAGACCAGCATCGTTTACGGGCTGACGAAGCGTATCGTGGACGGGGATGTGCCGGAGGCATTGAAGGATGCGAAGGTATATTCGCTGGATGTTGCGGAACTGGTGGCCGGGACGCAGTACCGCGGCGATTTTGAAAAACGTGTGCTGGAGATCATGGATGCGCTGGAAGAACTGGACGATCCCATCGTATTTATCGATGAGATCCATAACCTGATCGGTGCCGGCGGTATGGGCAGCGGCTCGATGGAGGCTTCCAATATGCTGAAGCCGTATCTGGAGTCCGGCAAGATCCGTTTTATCGGAGCTACAACCTATGATGAGCATAAGCGGGCATTTGCAAAGAATGCGACGCTGAGCCGGCGTTTCCAGAAGGTAGATGTGAAAGAGCCGTCCGAGGAAGAGGCGGTAGAGATCCTGGAGGGTCTGCGCAGTAATTATGAGCGTTTCCATGGTGTAAAATACGGCAAGGATGTACTGGAGCATGCCGTGAAACTCAGTAAGAATTTCATCGGCGGACGTTTTCTGCCGGATAAGGCGATCGATCTGATCGACGAAGCCGGAGCGTATCGCCGTATGCATCCGCTGACGGACCAGAAGCGCCAGACGGTGGGCAAAGATGTGATCGAGACCGTACTGGCCGAGATCGGCAATATCCCGAAGGCTACGGCGGAACAGTCCGAGGTGGATCGTTTAAAAGATCTGTACGAGCGTATCACCGGCAGGATCTTCGGACAGGAAGAAGCGGTACGCAAGATCGTGGATGCCATCTATATGTCCCGGGCAGGTCTTTTGGCAGAGAATAAGCCCATCGCATCCTTCCTGTTTGTCGGCCCCACCGGTGTGGGCAAGACGGAAGTGGCCAAGGTGCTGGCAAAGGAACTGGGCGTGGAATTTGTGCGCTTTGATATGAGTGAATATGCGGAACGGCATACGGTATCGAAACTGATCGGATCCCCGGCCGGCTATGTGGGCTATGAAGACGGCGGCGCGCTGACGGATGCGATCCGCAAGACACCGCATTGTGTACTGCTGCTGGATGAGATCGAAAAAGCGCATCCGGACATCTTCAATGTGCTGCTGCAGGTGATGGACTATGCGCAGCTGACGGATAACCGCGGGCAGAAGGCGGACTTTAAGAACGTGATCATCATTATGACTTCCAATGCGGGAGCACGGATGGTGGGACGGCAGTCCATCGGTTTCGGCGCGCCGAAGTTTAACGACAGCGTGATGATGGAAGAAGTAAAGCGTGTATTCACGCCGGAATTCCGCAATCGTCTGAGCGCCATCGTGACCTTCAACCATATGAGCGAGCGTATGGCAGAGCAGATCGCCGGCAAGAAGCTGAACGAACTGACGGCCCAGCTGATGGGAAGAAAAGTCAATGTGCAGATCAGCGCAGAGGCAATGGACTATATCCGGAATAAGGGTATCACCCGCGAATACGGAGCCCGTGAGATCGAGCGCGTGATCGACAGTGAGATCAAGCCACTCTTTGTAACGGAGATCCTCTTCGGCAAATTGAAGAACGGCGGCGATGCGCAGCTGGTGATGGAAGAGAAGAAGCCGGTACTGAAAGTAGGCGGAAAGAAAGCGGATCCCGGAAAGAAAACGCAGGCGCATCCGGCAAACCGGAAGGGGAGCACCGACAATATCCTGGCCGATGTGACCACGCCGGAGAAACTGCTGTCCGGCAAACGGAAGCAGAAGGCAGCTGTGAAAGTGAAGAAAAAGGAAGAAGAATAAACTCACAAAAATAACCGCCCTCGTCAAAGTCGCGGTTATTTTTGAATGATTTCGACTAATACGGGCTAACCGTCTATCGGTAGTGCCTTTTTTATGCTTCTACTATAGCATTTTCTATGTACTCTGTCAAATTGGGGCGATTTATCGAATTGAATTCCGGACGTAACTTTGGTAAAATAACATGCGTGGGGCAACATTGTGAGGGTTACATATGGAACGCATCAATCTGAAGGCAGGCGACGAACTGCATACAGACTCGGAGATCGTTAAGAGTCTGGATTATATCCTATTCGGAAAAATTGAGATCATATCACCCGTGTTTCAGGTGACTGCCGGGCATGGCGTCGTGCTGGGCATTTTTGAACATGTGGGGGAACCTTACCAATACCGCTATGTTGTGAAGGAAGACTGCACCATCGACCGTTATCCCTTCCGGCGCAAATCGGATGTGGATGCCATCGTGCACGACCATTCGGACGAGTGTGATCTGCTGGTCTCCACCGGCGCCGCGCTGACGCTGAATATTCTGGGACAGTACCAGCGTACCAAACGTCGTACCGAGACGTTTCGCAAAACCCTGGTAAGATCCTATAACGAGTATCGCAGCCTTTGCGCCAAATACAGTCTGGAGATACAGCCCTGGCCGCTGGCGGAAGAATCCGAACCGTTCCAGCCGGAGCGAGAACTCCCTGAGTGGATGGGCGATTATTACGATCAGCTGGGATTGATGCCGCAGGATGTGAAAAAAGCTTTTTATTCCACGCATACTTCCCTTACAACGGCTGCGATCCTGGATGCGGTCCATCATATCTTTATGATCCGCGGGCTGTTTGACCAGCTGGAAAACTATACTTCCGAGCTGCGGGAACAGTATATGCAAAGCGCCGATCTGTATGATCTGTACCGCAATCTGTATCTGCGCAATGCCGCGGCCAATGCTGGTCTGGCTTCCGAGATCAACGATGCGATCCGGAATTATCACCGTTCCCTGCTCCGTTCCGGCCTGATCCCGGAAGAGCATCTGGACATACGGCAGACGCATTACGAAAACGCCGTATCGGCGATCAGTGTAGACTTTTCCGAAGAAATGGATCTGGAAATGAAGCCGGAGAAGGATCCGGAGCCGGATGCGGAAATACCGGGATCTTCGGAGGAAAAAGAGGAGCTTTCTGAAATAAATGAAAACGATGCGATCGCGGAAGCACTGCTGACAGAGGTACACGCTCCCGTCGAACAGCCGGAAACACCGGATATTTTTGCACCGCTGGAAAACTCTCTGGAAACCATACTTGCATATACCAGTCTGGACGAAAGTGAAGAAGACCGTTTCCGGCAGCTTATGGCGGAGTACCGCGAGCTGCAGGATAAAAATTCCCGTGAAGAATCCGTGCGGGATCTCCGCAAAGAGATCGCCAAATATTTCTTCCATCTGTATGAAAATGCGGCGCTGACCGCTCTGGAATCATCGAAAAAGCCGCCGCTTCCGGTACAGCTGTTCCTGCACTTCGGCTATATGGATGAAACGCTGGTCGGACGGGAGCATGCCCTGATGCTGCTGAAGCTCCTGCTGCGCATCCATGCTCCGGAAAATGCATCTGCAACCGGACATGTCTATACCATGTTTGAATGGCTTGCTGCGATATCGCGCGGTGAGAAAGAACCTTCCCGCAACGATTTTGATCAGGATTTCCCGACCTATCTGAAGATCCGGAAGCAGGACGGACTGATCACGGAAAGTCAGGAAAAGCGCTATCTGGTCTCGCCGAAAGAAAAGATGCGTTTCGAACTGAACAATTTCTTCACCTTGGGAATGAAGATGGTTGCAAGCCGTCCGATCACGTTCTGCCCGGTTTTGTCTTCGCATAACATCATCCGTAATCTGATGGATCAGCTGGTCACCCGGCCGCAGATCGAGCAGGGATGGGATCAGCTGCGTTCGATCGACTATTCCCTGTTTTACCGGGAGGCCCTGTTCCAGGCGCCCGGGACCAACATTCCCAGAGAAAGTATCCTGCTGGAAGTGCTGCCGGATGTGATCCTTCTGCCGGCGCTCGGCGCCCGCGGAGGACTGTGGCAGGAGATCTCCGGTGTGCGCAGAGACACCTCGGCGCGTATGTTTCTTCCCATCCTTTTGACGGAAAATCTGGAAACCGTTCAGATCCGTCTGGCCGGACAGTTCCGCTGGCAGATCTGCAAACGTGTGCAGGGAGCCCGCTGGAACGATCTTTCCGAACTGTCCCTGACCGCCGGTTATGTGGATTATCTGCAGTTTTACCGCAAGAATTCCGATCTTTCCTCGGAAGCAAAGGAAAAGATCAAGACCGAGATCACGGCCTGCCGCAACAGTTTTGAAAACGTGTTCATCCTGGACTATATGCAGTGGATACGCTACGAATCCCAGGGTGCGCCGCGTCTGAACAGGGTGGCAAAACAGCTGATGTTCCAGTACTGCCCGTTCGCCGGGGAGATCCGGCGCAAGCTGGAGACCAACGCCATGTATGCCTCCATGATCCGCCGCCACGAAGCCAAAGCGGAGAAGCAGTTCAAGGTGCTCACCTCCAAATACCGCAAGTACAGGAAAGAAACGGAAACGCTGCCCAGGGAGATCGAAGACTATATCGCATACTACAAGCGGTGAGCCATGGGGACGGTTCTTGTGGCTCGTTTTGAGCCGGAGAACCGTCCCCGTGGCTCGGAGAACCGTCCCCGTGGCTCGTCGGCCCGACCACCCCATTTATGTGAATTGTCAAATGATGGCGGTTGTGGTAGAATTACAAGTTGACGTAACATAGAAAAGGGAGGAGCAAAAAACATGCGTGTGGCAGTGATCGGAACAGGATATGTGGGACTTGTGACGGGGACCTGTTTTTCGGATATGGGAAATGAAGTATGGTGTGTGGATGTGGATGAAGCCAAGATCGAGCGGCTGAAGAACGGCATCATCCCGATCTATGAGCCGGGGCTTTCGGAACTGGTACTCAAGAACTATAAAGCGGGAAATCTGAATTTTACGACACAGATCAAAGAAGCGCTGGATCGCTGCAATATCTGTTTTATCGCGGTGGGGACACCGATGGGAGAAGACGGCAGCGCGGATCTGCATTATGTACTGACGGTTGCTTCCGAGATCGGGAAGAATATGAGCCGCCATATGTATGTGGTGGATAAGTCAACGGTGCCGGTAGGCACGGCGCAGAAGGTAAGAGCGGCCATTCAGAAGGAACTGGATGAGAGAGGTTCCGACCTGACCTTTGACGTTATCTCCAATCCGGAGTTTTTGAAAGAGGGTACGGCGGTCTCCGACTGTATGCGTCCGGACCGCATCGTGATCGGTGTGGACAATGACAATGCGGCGGAGACAATGCAGGAGCTGTACCGCCATTATGTGCTGAATACGGATAACTTTATCCTGATGGATATCGCGAGCGCCGAGATGACCAAGTATGCGGCCAACTCGATGCTGGCAACGAAGATCTCCTTTATGAACGAGATCTCCCGGATCTGTGAGCAGGTAGGGGCGGATGTGAATAAGGTGCGCAAGGGCATCGGTTCCGATAAGCGGATCGGCTACTCCTTTATCTATCCGGGCTGCGGTTACGGCGGCAGCTGTTTCCCGAAGGATGTGAAGGCGCTGGTGAGCACTGCGGCGGAATTCGGTTATGATGCGCAGCTGCTGCGCGCGGTGGAAGATGTAAACCATGCACAGAAGCATGTGATCGCGGATAAGGTGAAAGAGCATTTCGGAAAAGATTTAAGCGGCAGGACTTTTGCGGTATGGGGACTTTCCTTTAAGCCGGATACGGACGATATGCGTGAAGCATCGGCCATCACCATCATTAATGATCTGACGGCGGCGGGGGCAAAGATCAAAGCCTATGACCCCAAAGCCATGGAAGAAGCAAAGAAGTGCTATCTGAAGGATAATACAAACGTAGAGTATGTGGAGCGCAAGTACGATGCGCTGAAAGATGCGGATGCACTGATCCTGATCACGGAGTGGAAGGAATTCCGCAGTCCGGACTTTGAAGAGATCAGGTCCTGCTTGAAGCAGCCGGTGATCTTTGACGGACGCAATATCTATGGCGCAAAGACGGCAAACAAGTACGGTTTTGACTACTATCAGATTGGCGCAAAAGCAGCAAAAGCATAAGAAAACCGGCAGTGGGGGTGACGGGAAAACATGTATCTGACGGTTGCGAAAATGCACGCAAGTTATGCTTGTGAAAATGGGTGAAATATGCGATACTAGTCATTGTGAGGGGGGCAAACCCCGATTTCAAGAAGGGAAAGGAGATCTAAAATGGGATTAATAGCAGCAGCATTACAGGCAGGTGGAAATCAGCTCAGTAATCAGTGGAAAGAGTTCTTCTATCAGGACGCTCTTCCGAATGAGGTGCTGATGGTTGCAGGTAAGCACCAGACAGGGCGTACCAGCAACACTAAGGGGGAAGAAAACGTGATCACCAACGGTTCTACGATCATCGTGGCAGACGGCCAGTGTATGATCATCGTAGAGCAGGGCAGGATCGTTGAAGTCAGTGTGGAACCGGGAGCATTTACCTTCCGCACGGATCTGGCACCGACCTTCTTCTGCAAGCCGGAGAATGAGACATTCTGGGGTAACCTGAAGAATAACTTTGCACAGATGGTACAGAACTTTACCTACGGCGGCAATACCGCAGTAGTACAGAAGGTGTATTTCCTGAATACGAGACTGATCACGGATCGTCCGTTCGGTACCCAGACACCGATCTATTTCAACGTAAAGGATTCCCGTCTGAACTTTGAATCGGATGTGGAACTGCGGATCCATGGTAAGTTTGATGTACAGCTGACCGATCCGGTAAAATTCTATACAACGATCGCTGCCAATGTGGCATATGATTATAAGCTGTCCCAGATCGAAGGCGCTTTGAAGTCCGACATCAGTGACAAGCTGCAGGATGCGATCGCAGACATCAATACCGATGGCTTGCGTCCCAGCGGACTGCCGGGTAAGAAGAAAGAGATCGTTGCTTCCCTGATTCAGTCTCTGCGTTGGGAAGATAAATACGGTTTCACCCTGAAGGACATCCGTATGGAGCAGCCGAAGATGTCTCCGGAAGACGAGGCTACGCTGAAGGAACTGCAGAAGGCATACGCTATGGGCGGCAATGCTGCAGTGGCAGCAGGTATGGCTCTGAACGCTCAGAATACCGCTATGGTAAATGCAGCAAACAACAGCGGCGGCGCTATGACCGGATTCCTTGGTATGGGTATGGCACAGAATGCCGGTATGGCAAATACCAACAATCTGTTCCAGATGGCACAGCAGCAGATGGCGCAGCAGCAGCAGCCGGTACAGCAGGCTCCGCAGCAGCCGGCGCCTCAGGCAGCACCTGCGCCTGCAACAGGCTGGAAGTGCTCTTGCGGACACGAGGGCAATACCGGTAAGTTCTGCGCAGAGTGTGGCGCACCGAAGCCGGCAGAGCAGGAAGGATGGACCTGCGAGTGCGGCGCTGTGAATAAGGGCAAGTTCTGCGCAGAGTGCGGCAAGCCGAAGCCGGCAGGAGCTCCGCTTTACAAGTGTGACAAGTGCGGCTGGGAGCCGGAAGATCCGCACAATCCGCCGAAGTTCTGCCCGCAGTGCGGCGATCCGTTTGACGACAACGATAAAGTATAACTGATGTTTAATAAAGGGGCGTATCCATACAGGATGCGCCTTTTTTTGCTATAGCAAAAAAACGCGAAATATGCTATACTTTTGTATATGAATTACATTGTTTTTGATCTGGAATGGAACCAGCCGCAGGACGGAAAACACAGTGCCGAACGTGAGCTGGCATTTGAGATTATAGAGATCGGTGCAGTAAAACTGAATGATGATCTGAAGCTGGTCAGTAAGTATCAGCAGCTGATCCGTCCGCAGGTCTATAAGGAGATCAACTGGAGGATCCGCAAGATGCTGGCGCTTAAGCCGGGAGAGCTGTCCAGAGGGAAAAGCTTTCCGCAGGCGGCGAAGGATTTTTTTGAATGGTGCGGTGAGGACCCGGTGTGGTGCACCTGGGGGACACAGGATCTGACGGAGCTGCAGAGAAATATGGCCTATTACGGGATGGAGCCTCTGGCAGCCGGACCGATCCGCTATATGAACGTACAGAAAATGTATGGCGAGATGTGCGGGAACGACACACAGTCCAAGGCGCTTGAAACGGCAGTGGATGAGCTGCAGCTGCGAAAGGATGTGCCTTTTCACCGGGCATACAGCGATGCCTATTACACTGCAAAGGTCCTGGCGAAGATTCCGGAAGAGATCCGCAGCGGGCATGCGGCTTATGACCTGTTTCATTTGCCGGAGACCCGGAAACAGGAGATCCATATCGACAGCCCGGAAGGGGAAGGCCTGATCACCCGGGGATATGCGGACCGGGAAAAACTCCTGAAAGACCCGCATGTGATGACGATCCAGTGCGGCAGATGCGGCGGGGTTACCGTGAAAACGGCTGTCCGTTGGTTTACGCCCAATAACAAGATTTTTTATTCGGCGGGAAACTGCAAGGAACATGGTTATATCGCAGCGAAACTTCGTGTGCGAAAGAATGAACAGGGCTTATTTTACGGGGAGCGTAAATATAATTATGTTGATGAGACGGCTGTGGAAGAGTTGAAGCAGCAGCGCCGTGAAGCGTCGAAGAAGCAGAAATCGAAATAAGAAAACGGGGTAAGGCGATTGAGTTATGAGGCTGGCTTTGCAATTGCATCGGTGATTTTGTCGATACTGCTGATCGTTTATTTTTTGCGGCTCAACAAGATGTATAATACCCAGAATGGGCTTTTTCTGGCACTTTTGATCGATAACGGACTCACGTCTTTATGTACCGTATGCCTCTGCGGGCTGCGGTATTTACAGCCCTCTTTTCGGATTCCGGCAAGTGATTTCTTCAGTTACGTCTATTTTATCACGCATATCCTGATGCTGATTATGCTGTTTTTGTATCTGCTCAGTACGATCAAAAAATGGCGGGAACTTCGCCTGATCGTTCGTCTGGGCATCCTTGTACCGATTAGTATAGCTCTGCTGGTGGTGCTTTCCAATCCGTTCACCCAGGCGATCTACAGCTTTCGTTCGGGAGAGTACAGCCGTGAACCCGGGATCGCGGTGATCTATATTACTTTTGCGTACTATTTCAGTCTGATGGTTCTGGTGCTCCTGCTGCATCAGAAGAGCTTTTCCGTGAAACGCCGCTTTATTTTCATGACGGTTCTGGGACTGGGACTTTTCAGTGTCCTGGTACAGATGTATCGGCCTGAGGTTAAGGTGGAAACGGTTACGATCACGCTCTGCGGTCTGGTCCTCTTTCTTTTTGTTCAGAATCCTACGGTACAGGTCGATCCGGATTTTCATGTCTACAGCAGACAGGCATTTCTGGACCGGCTGCGATACAATATGCTCTCCCGAAAACGTTTTGATATCATCGAGCTGATCCTGCCGGATTTTGATGTGCAGACTTATGCTCTGAATGCGGAACAGAAAAAAGAAATCCTGAAACAGATCTCCGTTTTTTTGACTTTTGAACTGCATAACGGAAATCTGTATCACACGGATCAGCTGGCTTTTGTGATCGAACTGGTCCGTCCGGAGGCAAAGGAAGTGAGTTCGCTGATCCGCACGATCCGGGCGCGTTTTGAAGAACCATGGAAGCTGGAGAATGAGAAGATCTTTCTGGCCGGCCGTATGCTGCGCCTGATCCTTCCGACGGAAGCGCAGGAGGAACAGCTGGTTCTGGGTGTGATGAACCGCTTTGAAAAGGGCAGTTCCGAAAACCGGGTTCTTACGGCTGCCGATTTTGACCTGCAGGCGATCGAACGAAATCAGAAGATCACCGGAGCGCTGGCCAGGGCGATGGAAAAGAAGAATTTTGAAATGCGTTATACGCCTATTTATTCGATGGGGCTGGAACGTATCGTGGCGGCAGAGGTGTCGGTACGCTTTCTCGATGAGGAACTCGGATATGTGTATGATGACGAGATCTATAATTATGCGGAGCGGAGCGGGCATGCGCTGCAGCTGGGCGAGATGATCTTTGAAAAGAGCTGCGAGTTTATTGAAAAGCAGGATCTGAAAGGAAAAGGGCTGTCGTTCCTTGGCTTGCGTCTGCACCCGGCAATGTGTCTGCAGTACGGGCTGATGGAGCGTCTGACACAGATCGCGCAGGCGCATCATGTGGATCAGCGTATGATCTGTCTGCTGATCTCGGAGTATACGGTATCCAAAGCCAGCAAGGCGTTTAAAGAGAATCTGTCCAAAATGGCCGGCGAGGGTCTGCGCTTCTGTCTGGAAGATTACGGCAGCGGTTTTACCAGCATAACTTCTATCTATGAACTGCCGTTTTCGGTACTGAAAGTGAACAAATCGGTGATGCAGGCTACCATGAGCAATGAGAAAGCCCGTATCACGATGGACTCCACGCTGGTAATGGCGCGTGATCTGTCTATGATGACAATGGTGGAAGGGATCGATGAAGAGAATCAGTTCGAAATGATCTCGGATATGGCCTGCGATCTGGCAAAGGGAAAGTATTTCTTTGATCAGATCGATGAGGGCGAATTTGTGCGCGTGCTGCATATGGCGGCAGAAAAAGACGGGAAGGAGGGCAGGAACGATGCAGTATAATCTCATCTTCGACTATGTCGGAATCTTTATGCTGATAGTGATGCTCCTGTATTTCCGCCCGAAGGGTCAGAGCGCACTGGCCAGCTATCGTGTTTTCTATATCATCCTGATCTCGCTGCTCCTTACCGCCCTGTTGGATATCCTGACGGTCGTGTATCGTATACAACCGGAGGTGCTTCCCAAGGAAGTCGTGGCAGTCTTCAATCTGTTCAACTGTATGATACAGTTGTTTGTGATCGTGGCGTATACGGCTTATCTGAAAGCGATCACACAGATGGAATCATGGCTGACCAAGGGCTGGAGCCGTATGATCTATCTGCCATATGTCATAGCGTTTGCGATCACGACGGTATTTGCGGTACGCAACTGCATGATCGGAGAGGGGGGGGATACCTTCCGCGATCATCCGATCCTGAAGATCCTGCTGATCATTCTGTTGTTCTATTATCTGATATCCGCCCTGATCATAGGACTCCAGTCGCAGGGGGTACTGGGACGGAAGCGGACGATACATCTGATGCTCTCGGCGATTCTGCTGGAAGGTCTGCAGATCGCGCAGATGGTACACGCACGGGTTTACATCGTTGTGTTCTTTTCCGCACTGGTGATGATGCATGTGATGCTTTCGGTACAGCGTGCGGAGGAGCTGTTTGAAAGTGCGGATGCTTTAAAAAAGCAGGTACTGATCCGTTCGACGGAGCAGGATTATCAGATGCGGCATAAATTTTTTGTAATGTTTATCCGTTTTCTGGATTACGATGTGCTGGAGGATGCGATCGGACAGGAAGATGCGGAAGCGTTTATGCGACAGGTAGTCATCTATCTGAATGGTCTGCGCAGGGATGCGTTGGTGTTCCGGATCGAGAAGGGCTGTCTGTTATTGAAACTGCCGAAAAATGAGAAAGAAGAGCGGTGGGGAACTCCGGAAGAGATCAAGGAAGCGGTCTGCAAGCGCTTTACCGAGCCATGGAGATCCGGCCTGATGCAGTCGATGATTTCTGCGGCATTTGTGGCGGCGAACTGTCCGGAAGAGATCCCGACCATGGATGATTTCCAGAAAGTGGTCAACCGGATCCCGAAGGCGGATCTGGAAGCCGGAGAACTGCTGCCGGTACGCAAGCTGCTTTCGGAGAATGAAGACGCGCATATCCTGGAGGCGATCCGCAGGGCGTTAAAAGAGAATACCTTCCAGGTATATTACCAGCCGATCTATTCGACGAAGGAAAAAAAGGTGGTAGCGGCAGAGGCGCTGATCCGTCTGTTTGATCCGGAGTACGGTTTTATCCCGCCGGAAGCGATGATCACCATGGCGGAGAAGGAAGGCTACATCCTCGAGATCGGCGAGATCGTATTTACGGAAGTATGCCGGTTCTATTCGGAAAATCAGCTGGATCGTATAGGGATCCGCTATATCGAGGTCAACCTGTCTGCGGTACAGTGTATGCAGACGCGGCTGGCAGAGGAGTTTATGGAGATCATGCGCAAGTTCAATCTGTCGGCAGAGCAGATCAATTTTGAGATCACGGAGACGTCTGCGATGATCTCGAATGCCGTGGTGAGCCATAACATCTCACATTTTGAACTGCACGGCATATCGCTGTCGCTGGATGATTACGGAACGGGGTATTCCAACATTTCGTATCTGTATAACCTGCCGTTTATGTTTATGAAGATCGACAAGTCGATCCTGTGGTCGGCGGAAAGCAATGAAAAAGCGGATATCATTCTGCGCAATATCTTCCGTATGGCACAGAGACTGCATCTGAAAGTTGTCATGGAAGGTGTGGAAACCGAGGACCAGATCCGCAAGCTGCTGGCACTGAAGTGCGATTATTTCCAGGGGTATTATTTTTCCAAGCCCGTATGCGGCAAGGATTTTATCGAATATGTCCGGAATTTTACATTACCGGAGATCTGTAAATTATGAGTGTTTTGAATGATCTGTTTAATAAATACGGTTACCGTATCTATATGTGTTCCGTGGACCAGCGGTATATGTCCTTCGTGCAGGAGGAAAACTACTATGTCAACGTGATCGGTTTTTTTGATGAACGGAAGCAGACAAGTACCCGTGCGCAGATGCAGGGGTTTCTGGATGCGCATAAGGAACGGCTGACTTACGGAAGACCGAAGGATATCCACTTTCTGAAACTGATCTGTACGGATGCAAAGGGTGTCGGACGGCTGGTGCCCGGTACGGATGGCGGCGGCCTCTCGGAGGAAGAGGAAAAAGAGGCAGCGCTGACCAGGGCATGGACGCAGGATGTCTGGTATCTGATCGATGATGAGAATATCGATGCAGAGACCGGAAAGCCCTTTGGAGGCAGGGTGTTTGTACCGCCGACAGCTCCGGAAGATTATTACGGGATCCGCAAACCGCTGGAACAGTTTGTTGCGTCGGAGGGGATACGGGTTGCGATGCCGGAGATCAATCTCTCCGAGGCGGAGCGTACGCAGCTGGGAATGGATAAAGCGCCGGCAAGAGAAGGCCCAAACGGCAAGCCGGTACTGCGGGAGCGGTTAAGACCAAAGGAAAAGCTCTGTTACGTAAGCCTTGCATTGATCCTGATCAATGTGGTTCTGTATTTTATCTCGGAAAAACAGCTTTTTGTGAAACAGGATTATTGCACGACGGACGGGATTCTGCAGATGCCGGAGCAGTGGTACCGCCTGGTGACCTATCAGTTTATGCATGCGGATCTGGGGCATCTGTTCAATAATATGCTGATGCTCTATGCGCTCGGCTCCTCTCTGGAACCGAAGATCCCGCGGTGGATGTATGCGCTGCTGTATCTGCTGTCCGGTATCGGGGGCGGCATCTTTTCCGTATGGTATCATACCCGTGAAAGCATCGGGTTTTACGGTCTGGGCGCATCCGGAGCAGTCTACGGACTGATGGGGGCGATGATCGCGTGGCTTCTATTGTCCCGGCAGCGGAATGACCGGACCTTGTACGGCAGGATCGCATTTGCGCTGTTTCTGATGTTTTATTCCGGCACGGTGCGGGAAAACGTCGATCAGATGGGACATTTGGGTGGTTTCTTCTGCGGGCTGATCCTGTGCGGGATCTATTCCATCGGGAAGGGACAGAATAAGAGAAAGGCGGGCTGACTATCGGAATAGTTATCCGGCCGGGGGAGGATGATAATGCAGATCAATATTTATTATGGCGGACGGGGACTGATCGACGATCCCACGCTGTTTACGCTCAAGCGGATGACGGAAGTGTTTGAAGAACTGAACGTACACGTGACGAGATATGACCTGTTTGAGCAGAAGAACAATATCACGACGTTACCCAGGACCTTAAAGGAGGCGGAAGGCATCA
>JAEEGL014589045.1_pt1 | contig 15770 bp, 16 predicted proteins | sample 9134231 | NCBI WGS metagenome assembly JAEEGL01 (sample SAMN16246548, study PRJNA631951) | gut metagenome | biome: gut microbiome; feature: rumen; material: fiber-attached | host: Bos | place: Iran: Karaj | collected 2018-10
CTTTTGTTTGTAAAAAATATAATTTATTCTTATCTATATTTAATTCTTTGATGCATGAATAATATTTTATCTTCTTTCTATCTAGTACTTTAATTAATTCACTCTCTAAATCATTAAATTCACCACAGTTAAAGATTACTTTTTCTACTTTAAAATTATTTACTAAATTAACAGACCCGCCCATATGGTCGTAATCTCCATGACTAATAATTAAATCAATTTTTTTAACTCCAATACTTTTTAAATATGGTATAAGAATATTTTTAGATATATCCTTATAGATACTACCTCCCGTATCAATTAAAATACTTCTATTATATTTATATCTGACTAATGTTGCATCGCCTTGACCAACATCTAAAAAGTGTATTTCATCATACAAATTAACCATATTCGTATGAATAAATAAAACAACAGCTAAAATAATTATATATTTATATTCATATCTTTTAATTTTATACAAGATAAAAATAATTATAAGATAGTAAACCAAACACATAAAAATACTAATACGACATAAAGTAATAGGGATACTAAATTGAGATATAAATATTGATAACTTTTCAAATATATTTAAAATAAAAATTAATATATTAGATAATGTAGGTATAAAAAAAGAAACTATAGTAAGCGGAAATAGAATAAACGTTACTAAAGGAATAAATATCATATTAATTAAAGGGCTTATTAGATTAATCTCATAAAAATTATTTATCATAATAGGTATACTTGCTAAAAAGGAAATTATACTCGCCATAAACATTTTTCTAAAATAACTTTTATACCTATTTACCAAATCACTAAACATAATTAAGAAAAATGAAATAACAAAACTAAATAGAAAACCAACATTATATATAAGATATGGATTAACAATTAAGAATATCAAAAATAGATAAATCATTAAATATATTGTTTTAATATTTAGTTTCAACAACTTATTAATAAATAACAAAATAAACATAAATCCTGCACGCATTAAAGATACTGAGTAATTAGTTAAAAATATATATAGAAAAATAAAAATAATTATAGGTATATAGTTAAAATCAGATTTCTTAAATTTATTTAAAATATAAAGTATTATTAAACTTATTAAACTTATATGCATTGAAGATATACAAAACAAATGACTTATACCATTATTATTTAAAGATAATTTAAAATCACTATCGAGTAAGCTATTGTCTCCTAAAATAAATGTATATAAATAATCTTTATATTTATATCTTTCAATTTTATTAATCAACTTATTTTTAAACTTATATAAAATATTACCTCTTCTTATTAAATTAATATCGTTTAAACTGGCCTTATAATATATTCCTTTACTTCTTAGATATAGTTTATAATTAAATAAATTAAAATTAGTATTACTTTCTATTTCATTTAACTTCCCATCAAAAGAAATTACATCTCCTATTTTAAAATAATCATCACCATAATAGTTAATCAAAACACCATCGGTATAAAAAACTTTATAGTCTTCATAATACTTAATTTGTTCAATGACATATGCATCTTTATATAAAGGTATCATTTTATTATGCATAATAAAACTTACTACACATAATATAAATAATATTAAAACAAAATACTTAGACTCTAATAAGATCTTTAATCTTTTCATATATAGAGTCTCCTATACCTTTTACATTTTTAATATCCTCTTTTTTATTAAAAGATTTTATATTCCTGTATTCAATGATTGCTTTAGCTTTGGCCTCACCAATTGAAGGTAGCTTCATAAGTTCATCTATATTTGCTTCATTAATATTTATAATGTTGTAATTTAAATTAACCATATCACATAAGATTTCTTTTTCAATAACTAAACTTTTTTCTTTTTTTACTTTATCTACAATAATCATATCTCCATCAAAAACACGCTTACTCAAATTAAGATCAGAAGTATCTGCTGAAGGAAGTAACCCACCAGCTTTTATAATAACGTCATTGATAATTTCATTATCACTTATCCTATATATACCAGGATTCATAACCTCTCCTTTAACATCAACATAACTATAGTTTTTATTTAAATTAATTAATATAGTTATACATAATATAATACTTATAATTAAAAATTTTTTCATATTCCTCCTTTTCACCTCCTATAAATATATACATAAAAAAAATATCAATTTACTTCTTTTTTCCATAAAAAAACTATTTTTTTAAATAGTTTACAATATCTTCTAGATGCATTAATCTAGAACCTTTTACTAAAATAGTATATAAAAATAAGTTTTTAGTTTTTAAATAACTAATAATATCTTCATTAGAACTAAAATGTCTACCTTTTACATAATGCATATATTCTCCTACTAACAAAATATTATCTAAAGGTATACCTTTAAGTAATTTATTTATCTTTTTATGTATCTTAATAGAAAAAGTACCTAATTCTTTAATATCTCCTAAAATAACTAATTTATATTTTTTCTTTTTTAAATACTTTAATGAGCTTTTCAAAGACTCATAAGAAGCATTATACGTATCATCAATAATTTCATAATTATCACATTTAATAATATCCATTCTACCTTTACAAGGTTTAAAACTTTCTAAAACTTTAATTACATCTTCTATATTTAATTTATAATAGTTTATTAAACCTAGTGAAAGTTTAATATTATTGATATAGCCCTTATTTGGAATATTAAATTTTATATGATATTTAAACTTATCAATAATAAGCTTAAAAGATAAAACATCAGTTACTTTAACATTTCTAATTTTAATATTTTTTAATTTGTCTAAATATGGATATTTAACTTTTTTACCAGTTAATAAAATAGCTTTACTATTACCATCTAATATTTCTAATTTGGCTTTTAAGATATTTTTCATACTTCCTAGATTACCAATATGTGAAGAATAAATATTAGTAATAATACATAAATCAGGTTTAACTGCTAAAGATATATCGTGAATCTCTTTTAAATGATTCATACCAACTTCTAAAACAATAAAGTCATAACTATCATCAAGTTTAAATATTGTTTCAGCTATACCAATATAATTATTTTTACTTCCCATACTTTTAAGTACATTATATTTAGTGCTTAAAATACTTGCAACTAATTCTTTAGTTGTTGTTTTACCAACTGATCCTGTTATCGCGATTAAAGGAATATATGCATATTTATCTTTCACATAAGATATAAGTTTTAATAAAGCATCTTTAATATCTGTTTTAATAATACACACATCACATTTTATATGAATATCTTTATCTGTAACAATTAACATAGCCCCATTATTTATTGCATCTTCAATATATAAATATCCCGAGTTAACTGCAATAAAACAATCGTTTAAAGTAATATCTCTACTATCTAATTTAAATGAATTAATTTTTAAATCAAAGTCTTTTGGTAGATTTAATATCTTACCATTCAAAATACTTATGATATCTTTAAGCATAGCATCACCAATAAATCTTATGATGATGCATAAAAAAAATGCCTACATATATTTAGACATTTGTTTCATCATTTGATTAACTTGTTTTTGTGATGGAGTTCTTCCCATTCCACTCATCATTGCTTTAATCATTTGTTCATTAATAGGTGGATTCTTTTTCATATATTTTTGCATAAAGTATCTAGCTAAGAAGAATCCTGCTATACCTCCTACAATAAATCCTCCTAATATTTGTAATAAATCTATTAAAAATCCCATATAATCATCTCCTTTTTAATTATACTAAATATTTATGCTAATGTAAATAAAAAAGAATTAGTTACCTAATTCAACTACGTTAGCGGAAGAACAACTAAGTTTCCTTTCGCTTAACCCCATATAAAATGTTGACGCAAATACAATTACAGCAAATAAAATAATAATTGAATTGTTTGCTAATTTTTTCATTACTCTTTCCATAATGTTCCTCCTTATCTATATCCATAATATCACGAACATTTATTCGTGTCAATATAAAATCGAACTTTTTTTCGCTTTTTTCGCAAAAGTGTAAACAAATGTTTGACACGAACATAATTATGTGATATACTGATACTGTAATTATAAAGGAGGAATGAAAATGGAAAAATTAACTAAAAGACAAAATGACGTATTAAAGTATATTAAAGAATTTATGGTATCACATGGATATCCACCAACTATTAGAGAAATTGGTAAAGCTTTAGATATATCTAGTCCTGCTACTGTACATTCACATTTAAAAGGATTAGAAGATAAAGGTGTTATTAAAAAAGACGGTGCCAAAAACAGAGCTATAGAACTTCTTGTTGATAACGAATTTGAAAACAAAAATGAAGATATCGTAGAAGTTCCCCTACTTGGTAAAATCACAGCTGGTTCTCCTATTGAAGCAATTGAAATGCCAAATGAATTATTCGCACTTCCTGCTTCATTAATACCTAAAGGTGAAGAAGTATTTACATTAAAAGTATCAGGAACATCAATGATCAATGCGGGTATTTTAGATGGCGATATTGTTATCGTAAAAAGATGTAATACAGCACACAATGGTGAAATAGTAGTTGCCATGACAGAAGAAAATGAAGTTACATTAAAAACATTCTATAAAGAAAACGGACATATTAGATTACAACCAGAAAACGATACATTAGATCCAATTATATTACCTAATGTTATCATCTTAGGTAAAGCTATAGGACTATATAGACAAATATAAAAAATAGAACACATTATGTGTTCTATTTTAAGTAATCAATAATTTTTCGTTTATATTTAGACTTTTGAAGTTTTTTAAGTGCTTTATATTCTATTTGGCGAATACGTTCACGCGTAACATTAAATATTTCGCCTACTTTTTCTAAGGTCATTTCTTTATGGCCATTAAGACCGAAACGCATAATAAGAATTTCTTTCTCACGATCTGTACAAACTGTGTCCATAATTTCTTCTAAATCTGTATGCAAAGTTTTGCCAAAGATTACCTCATCTGGGCCAGATTCTTCTGTAGGAACGAAATCTATTAAAGTGTTTTCAACACCATGATCAGATTCACCTACTTCTGTATCAATACTTACCGTATTTGTAATGTCCATTATTTTAGTAAGTTCAAAGTATTGTTTACGAGAAACGCCTGCTTTTTCACATACTACATCTACATCAATTGGAAGCCCTACTGAACTAAATTCATTTTCCGCCCTTCTTATTTTTAGCATTACGTCATTTGTATGAACAGGAATACGTATAGTTCTTGCTTGATCTGTAATAGCTCTTGTTATAGCTTGTCTAATCCACCAAGTTGCATATGTAGAAAATCTATATCCTTTAGAAAGATCAAATTTACTAATTGCCTTATAAAGTCCTAAATTACCTTCTTGAACTAAATCCATAAAGTCCAAACCACGGTCTTGATATCTTGACGCATAAGGTAAAACAAGTCTTAAATTATGACGAAGTAATTTATTATAAGCTTCAGGATCCGGTAATTGTTTAAATAACTCAGCTTGTTCTTCCCAAGGCAATACCGGATACATCAACACATCTCTTTTATATATATTACTGTTATCATCAGTAGCCATACCCTCACTATTATCAATAATAGTATCGTAAAGTTCTACATCATCGTCAAGGTCCACCATTTCAATATTATTTTTCATACAATATAATTGAATTAATGCAACTGTTGCCATTGAAGTAGAATAAGAAATATCTTCAACAGTATGATGCTTTTTATAATAAGATTCAATCGCAGCATAAATTTTTTTATTTTCTAATAGCTTTTCATAATCTTCATCAGTAAAGTCTTTACAATATTTTGAATATTTATTAATAATAGATATAGGTGAGGCATCACTTTTATCTACTCCTTCAAAAATACATTTTAATGTCTTGCTTTTTTCCATAGAGCACCCCCATTTACCTGTATATTATAGCAAATTTTAAAATAATAGCAAATTAAAACGTATCATAGATACGTTTTAATAAATGTCTTCTAACGTTATAACTATATTACTTGAAGAAGTAATCATATTACCTGCCTTAATATTTTGTGATTTAACATAACCATTACCATTAATAGTATAATCAAAGCCCAAAATGTCAAAATAATTAATGACATCTGCTCTTGACCATTTCGTCATATCTGGCATAGTTATATTTTCCCCATTAGTCTTTAAAAATATTTTTTCACCTTTTAATATTGTTGACTTACTAGGATATTGTGAAACAATATAATCTCCATCACCTATAATAATAGGAACAAGTCCAAGATCTTTTAAAGCATTTTTAACTCCTTCAGAAGATTTATTCACATAATTACTAACTGTATATGTAGGAATAATACTACTATTTGCATTATCATACATATTATAGTATTTTGATATATTTTGTACAACTTTCTTAACTACTGTAGTTAGTACTGTATTAGCGTCTGGTGTTACTTTCTTAACAGCTGCATAAACAATATATTTAGGATTTTCATAAGGAAACATTCCTGCAAAGCTTCTTATATATTGATTTCTTAAATACCCACCATTTTCATAAATCTGAGCTGTACCAGTTTTGCCTATAAGTACAATATCACTTTTCAAAAGCGAATATCCACTACCAGAACCAGTTGGAGAATTAATAACATTGTACATTAATTCTTTTATTTTTTTAATCGAAGAAGAACTTACTAATGCTTCAGATTCTTCTTTTTTACTTTCATATACTATTTTATTTTCATTATTATCAACAATCTTATTAATAACATGAGGTTTTACCATCTTACCATTATTGGCAATAATAGAATATGCCTGTAATATTTGAATTGGCGTTACATAAATACCTTGACCAAAACCTGCTGATGCGATTTCAATAGGATAATAGAAATCGATCTTACCAGCTGATTCATTCATTTCAACATTTGTATTTGCACCAAAACCATATTTAGTTAGACATTCTTTTAAATCTGCAGCTGTAATAAAATTATCTTCTAAAAGCATTTTTGTTATACCAACGTTTGACGATTTTTCATAACCAAAATCGTATGTAATAGTTCCCCATCCTGAGTTGTTCCAATCTTTTACGTATGTATCTTCTACAACTATCGAGCCAGATTTAAACTTCTTAGTTCCATCATATGTTCCTTTTTCCATAGCACATAAATATGTAAAAGTTTTCATAACAGATCCTGGTTCAATTAAAACATTAGTTAAATTATTCTCATAGTTTTCTATTTCACGTGTATTAGGATCAAAACTAGGACTTTTCGAAGATGCCACAATATTACCCGTTTCTACATCCATAATATGAATTTGTAACCATTCATAATTATATTTTGCTTCAGCCTCATTCATTGCTTCTTCTAAAAATCTTTGAATACTAGAATTAATAGTTAAATATACGTCATAGCCATCTAAAGCATCTATTCTTTCTTCTTTTGTTTCTGGTATTTGATATCCGTTTGCGTCTTGCTGATATGATAACATACCATCAACACCACTTAATATATCATTATATTTAGATTCAATACCAAGTTCACCTTCAATGACATTTACTTTTTTACCATCAATATCTTTTTCATTTGTTTTAGCATATCCTATTATATAAGATGCAAAATCTCCATTAGGATAAAATCTCTTGGAAGATTCGATAAAATCAATACCTGGTAAATTTAATTTTTCTATTTCTTCTTTTTTTAGCTCTGTAATTCCTCTTCCACCAGGTCCTAATTCAACTTGGTATCTATCTAAACTTAATAAACTAATTAAATCACTTTCTGTCATATTAAGTAATGGGCTTAACATTCTAGCAGTATATTCTTTATCAACAACATGTTTAGGGTTTTTCATATCAACTGTTCTTGAAGGTTCTAAGTATGCAATTACAGTATATGAATACACATTAAGCGCTAGTGTATTACCATCTTTATCAAATATCGTACCTCGTTTAGCTTTTAAAACTGTTTTATAAGTATTTCTTGTATTAGCAAATTCTTGAATATTAATTCCCAATACTTTTGGTGATATAGAAATGTATGCATATACCAAAAAGAAAAATACAAGCAAAGAAAAAAAGAACATAAAAAGTATTTTAGGAGCTCTCCATCCAATTACTTTAATATTCTTTTTCATAAGTCACCTCTATTCACCTATAACAATAATATTATCATTATTATACGCCAATCCCATATCTTTAACAAGTCCTTTAACATTATCAAAGCTTGTTAATTCAGATACTTTCATGTTTAAACTTTCAATCTTTTTCTCCTCTATTTTAATATCGCCTTTTAATTTTTCAACGCTTAAATTAAGATTACCAATAGATGCACCACAAAAAACTTGTATAAAAACAATTGCAATCAAAGAAAATAATCCAATACTATATAGCATTTTTTCACCCTTTGTTAAACGACTTCTTCTTTTCATAGTTTCACCCTTTCAATAACTCTTAGTTTAGCGCTTCTACTTCTTGGATTTTTATTAACTTCTTCCAAAGAAGGTTCTAAAACTTTTACTACTTTATATTTAGGCATATATTCTTCCGGAATAATAGGCATTTTCTTCATATTATCCGGAACACTAGATACGCGCTTAAATATATCTTTACAAATTTTATCTTCTAACGAATGGAAAGTAATAACACATATTCTTCCACCAACATTTAATAAATCTAATGCATCAGTTAAAGACTTCTCAAATACATTTAATTCATCATTTACTTCTATCCTTATAGCTTGGAATACTTTTCTTGCTGGATGATGTTCTCTTTTGTATTTAAAAGGTACTGATTTTTCAATAACATCAACTAACTCATTAATTGTCTCAATTCTTTTAGTTTCACGATATTTTACTATTGCCTTTGCAATACTAGATGCATATACCTCTTCACCATATGTTTTAAATATTTTAATTAAATCATTAAGATCATAATCATTAACAACTTCATATGCAGATAATTTATTATCTAAATCCATACGCATATCAAGTCTAGCGTCTTTATGGAAACTAAATCCTCGATAATCCTCATCAAGTTGAGGACTTGATACACCTAAATCATATAAAATACCATCAACTTTAAAAACATTTAATTTTTCTAATTCTTTTTTAATATTTACAAAATTACTTTTAATAATTGTATAATTATTTGCTATCTTAGATAATCTTTCCTCACTTGATTTAATAGCTTCAATATCTTGATCAAACGCATATAAATGACCTGAAGGTATATTTTTAAGAATATTGCTGCTATGACCGGCATAGCCTAATGTTGCATCCACATATATACCATTAGAAGAAATATTTAAATATTCTAAACATTCTTTTAGTAAAACACTTATATGCATAAATCCCCCTATATATTTGGTGTAAATAATTTATCTGCTAAATCAGTAAAGTTTTCTTCATTTGTTTTAACAAAACTATCCCAATTATCTTTATCCCATACTTCTATTCTTTCATTAACACCTATGATGACACAATCTTTGTTTAATGAAGCATGTTCTTTAAGTGGTTGTGGTATACTAATTCTTCCTTGTTTATCTAAATCACATGTAACCGCACCCGATAAGAAAAATCTCATGTAGTTACGTGCGTCTTTAGTATTTGGTAATTCTCTATATTTATTAATTATATTTTCCCATTCATCGCTTGGATATATAAATAAACATCCATCTAATCCTCTCGTTAAGATGAAGTCATGTTTAAGCTCATCTCTTAACTTTGAAGGAATAGTAAGTCTATTTTTATCATCTAAGCTATGGCGATATTCACCTATAAACATAGAAATCCCCCATTTCTTACCACTTTTATCCACTGTCTACCACTATTTTACTCTTTTTCGCACTACTTGTAAAGCATTTTAATAAAAAAAATGATATTTTTTAAATATCATTTTACTAATTTAATAAAAAGAGGTCTCCCTCTTTTTAATAATTACATAAACTTCCATCTTTTCCACGGCGTATGGCAGAGCCAATCGTTTTACCTAACTCAAAAATAAAATTAAAACCTTTTATAATATAATTTAAAAGTGTACCAGTAATACCCCCACCTTTAATACTCATTAATTTTTCATCTTCTAATGACATTTCAAAGGCCTTTCAAAACCATCAGCAATGCCGACGATTAGAGTTATAAGTAAACCTAAGCCAACTAAAATACCTGCAAATCCTCCTTTTCCGCCGTAAATTTGATGCAAGTCATCGTCTTCTAATACCATATTTCCTCCTATCTAGCTATATATAAAAAATTAAGTGCTACCCAAGCTAAAGCCTTAATAACTATTTTCACTACTCCCCACACATTAATCCTCCTTTCTTTAAAGTTATAACTCTATCATAAAGATCCTGATTATTAGATCTATGTGAGATAACTATAATTGTTTTATTTTTATATCTTGCAAACATATTCATTATAATTTGTCTTTCTTGCACATAATCGATCTCATCTAATATCTCATCGATAAGTAAAATATCAAATTTTCTAAGCAATGCGCGTGCTAAAGATATTTTCGACTTTTCCCCACCATTTAAGTTAAATCCATCTTCATCAATAATCATATTAAGATCTTTATCTATCAAACATACATCTAAAATCTCACTAATTAAGTTATTATTATCACACATAAGATTATCTTTTAAAGTATCAGAAAAAAATGTTTTATTATCATTTAAATAAATAATATTATCAATCTTATCTTCTATCTTAGTACCAGAGACATAAACATTAGATTTATAATATCCTTTCAGCAATTTAAGCAACGTTGATTTGCCACTTGCAGACGCACCTTTAATAAGTATTTTTTCACCCTTAGCAATTTTTAAATTAAAATTAGTTAATATATTTTTATTATCATATTTAAATGTAATATCTTTATATTCAATTTGACCAGCAACTATTTTATGGGAGGTGAAATTATAAAATAATTCTTGGATTCTTCTTGATGCGTTAGATGCATTTTTATAGGATGTAAATAAATTAACATTAACTTCTAAAGGTTCAAGCAAATAACTATAAATCATATAAAAGCTTATTGCTTTGCCAATACTTAGATATTTAAATCCATATATAATTATTAATAAAAAACCAACGTTTAAAATAAAACTTAAAGTAACATCCCGAATACTTAAATTTTTTTCTACAGAACAGGTAGTATTTCTAAAATTTAAAAAATTATTATTTAGTTTATCAATTACATCAGTCTCAATATTAATACCTTTAATTGTCTCATAAGCATTCAAACTTCCTATTAAAGAAGATGAATATGAAGCTTTTTCATTTTGATACACTTTAATTTTTCTTTCCAAATAACTATTAATAATTACTGCAATTAAAATATACATAAACAAAATCAGCATAACAATCATAAATAAAATATGTGATACTTTTATCATGAAAATTAAGAAGATAATAGTCATTGGTATGTAGATAATGCTTAAGATAAAATTATTTATGTATTCAACAATAATACTTGAATCATTAAATCTTGATACTACTTCCCCTACTTTGTGATTTTTATAATAACGATACGGAAGTGAAATTATTTTTTTAGAAATATCCATAACTAAATCAAGATGAATTTTTTTATTCAAATCTATCGATAGCTTATTTTTATACCAAATTAAAACATTTTTAATTAAACATAATGTAAAAAATAATATAATTAATTTCTTATCAAAATTATTGATTAAATATTGAATAAATAATGAATATATAATCGATATAAAGCTTACAATAATAGATAAAAAAATCAAACAAATAATTTTAAAAGCATACTTATTTAAAAATTTGTTTATATAGTTATGTAATCTTAATGGTTTAGTATATGGAAGTTTTTTTAAAGGCTTTAAAATAATAACAATATTATTCCATATCTTATAGAAATCTTTAATATCCATATATTTTAATTTATCAGCCGGATCTGCTATTAAAACTTTATTACTAACTTTATATATAACAACAAAGTGATTATAAGAAGATATTGTTACATGTGCAATTAAAGGTAATTTTAAGTTGTCTAGCTTGTCCACTTTCATCCCATACGCAGAAAAACCAATTTTGCGTGCAGCCATAACAAGATCATATGCCCTAGTTCCTGATAAATTAGTATGCATCATATCTTCTAAAGCATCAACTGATACATACCCCTTATAGTACCTAATTATCGATGCCAACGAACAAGGACCACAATTTCTAAACCCATCTTGTCTAACGTTTGGATATTTCATTTTTCACCTCCTACTTATATATACGTCAAAAAAAATTCCATTTACTTCTTTTTTTGACAAATTTTTTATTTTTTTTAAAAATGTGATAAAATATAGACGTGGTGATGTTATGTTTAAAAAATTAAATATATTAGATGAAAAACATCCGGCTTTAAGAAAAATAAGTGTTGATGCAACGCTTCCACTTACTAATGAAGAAAAAGAATTGGTTGCACGTATCATAAAAGAACTTAGATATAGTCAAATTGAACGTTTCGAAAAAAAATATAATTTGCGTCCAGGTATGGGACTTGCATTCCCACAACTAGGTATCAACAAAAGAATTATCATAATTGTTCACGAATACGAAGAAGGTAAATTCAATAACTATGTATATGTAAATCCGGAAATAGTATCTGAGTCAGAAGAAATGATTGCAGCTTCTGAAGGCGAAGGATGTTTATCTGTTAATCGTGAAGTAGAAGGTCATGTTCCAAGACATGCAAGAGTTACAGTTGAAGGTTTTGATATGGATGGTAATCCACAATCTATTAGGGCAAGAGAAGAACTTTCCATTGCTTTTCAACACGAAATTGACCATTTAAACGGAATACTTTTCTATGATAGAATTGATCCTAAACACAAATTTTATGACGAAAAAGAAATAAGACTTATTTAAGTCTTATTTTTTGTATAAAAAAACTCAAATTTCTTTGAGTTTATATATAATAATGATTAATAACTTTTAAATTATCATCAAGTTCATAGCATATAGGTTTACCTGTAGGTATTTCTAGATTAATAACTTCCTCATCAGATAAATTATCCAAATATTTTATAAGTCCTCTTAAACTATTACCATGTGCGACCACTAAAACATTGCCACTTCTTAAAGATTTTTTAATATCACTTTCATAGTATTCTACTACCCTTTTCATTGTATCAATTAAATTTTCAGTTAAAGGTAATAATTTAGGATCAATATCCTTATATTTAAGATCATTAGCTGGATTTCTAGGATCATTACTATCTAAACTAGGTGGTCTTACATCAGCGCTTCTTCGCCAAAGTTTAACTTGCTCATCACCATATTTAGCTTTTGTTTCGTCCTTATTAAGACCTTGTAAAGCTCCATAATGTCTTTCATTTAATTTATAACTATAATTAATAGGAATATCTAAATTCATTTCTTTAAGTACAATATCAAGTGTATCATTCGCACGTTTAAGTACTGAAGTATATGCAACATCAAAATTATACCCTTTATTTTTTAAAAGAATACCAGCTTCATGAGCTTCTTCAATACCTTTTAAAGATAACTCCACATCTGTCCATCCTGTAAATTTGTTTTCTTTATTCCATATAGATTCACCATGTCTTATTAATACTAACTTCATTATGCCCTCCTATGTTTAAACTTTATAATCAATAATAATAAAATTATAGTTCCTAATATTATTTTAAAATGAACTTTTGTAAATTTTAACAGTGAAAATTTAACATCATCTTTTAAATAAGCATTATATTCACCTAATAATTCATTATCATAATATACTTTTATTTTACCTAAAAAATTATCTTTTTTTAAAGATTTTTTTATTTTCTTAAGACCATCATATTCTATTTTTACCAATTCTTCATTATATTGATTTGTATAATATTTTATATCTTCCGTAACCTTTATAGACGCTTCAGTTTTACTATACGGAGCATCTATATTTATAATCGCCTCATCTTTATTTATAACTGTATAATACTTATAATTTTCAAAATAATATTTATACATATTAGCAGCATCTAAAACATGATAAGCATTTTGCTTAGATGTGGATGCTCCAGTAGTTACAAGCATATAATAAATGTCATTTTTAGCATCATACGCGACTGATGCTAAACACTTACCTGCAAGTATGGTATAACCTGTTTTGCCACCTTTGATATAAGGAATATCAATCTTATATGTTTTAGCAGCATCACGCATAGAACTTTTAACTTCGATACCATTAGATAAAGTATATTCATCAGTCTCAAATATAGTTTTAAAAGTATCATTTTCTAAAGCTTTTTTAAGCAATATTGATACTTCATAAACCGTACTATAAGCATCATTATCATCTAATCCAATAACATTCTTAAAATGTGTATTAGATAAATTTAAATCAGAAGCTTCATCATTCATCCATTTAACAAAATTTTCTTCACTTCCTGCTATTGATATAGATAATGCCCTAGCAGCATCTGCCCCACTTGATATATATGTAGCAGATAACAAATCTTTATAATTTAATTTATCACCTTTTTTAAGCCCAATAACATATGCATCTAATTTAATCAAATCCTTAAGCATATCATTTGTTATTGTAATGCTTTTTTCCATATCATCAATATGATTGATTGCTACATAAACAGTCATTATTTTAGTTAAAGAAGCAATCTTAACTCTATCATAAGCATTTTCTTCATAAATGATTTTATCATCATTTAAATTATACATGATTGCATTTTTACTGCTTAAGTCTAAGGCATATACATTAGATGCAAATATAAGTAAACATAAAAATACTAAAAACTTTTTCATCTATCTAACTCTTCTTCTATCCTTAAAAGTTCATTATATTTGCAAATTCTATCAGTCCTAGACATTGAACCAGTTTTAATTTGTCCTAAATTTAAACCTACTGCTAAATGAGAAATTGTAGTATCTTCTGTTTCTCCACTACGATGTGAAATAATAGTTTTATATCCATTTTTCTTGGCTAAATTAATTGTATTTAAAGTTTCCGTATAAGTACCTATTTGATTTACCTTAAGTAAAATAGCATTACCTGCATGTCTATCAATACCCTCTTGTAAGCATTTAGCATTTGTAACAAATAAATCATCGCCTACTAATTGAATTTTATCACCTAAAACACTAGTTATCTTAGTAAAACCTTCCCAATCATTTTCATCAACAGGATCTTCAATGGAAATAATTGGATATTTAGAAACTAAATCTTCATAAAAACTAATTAATTCTTCAGTTGTTAACTTCTTACCATCAACATTATAATAACCATCTTCAAAGAATTCAGAAGCGGCAACATCAATACCTATAAAAACATCTTTACCTGGAGTATATCCAGCTTTTTCTATAGCCTCCATAATAACTTTAAATCCTTCTTCGTTAGAAGTAAGATTAGGTGCAAAACCACCTTCATCACCAACATTAGTATTATATCCTTTTTCTTTTAATACTTTCTTTAAAGTCTGGAATATTTCTGCACCTACTCTAATTCTTTCTTTAATTGTATTCCTTTCAGGAATAATCATATATTCTTGGAAATCCAAATTATTGTCTGCATGTGCTCCACCATTTAAAATATTCATCATAGGTCTAGGTAAAGTAGTCCCATTACCAACATATTTATATAAAGGCATTTTCTTATTATTAGCCGCTGCTTTTAAACACGCGATTGATACACCAAGTATTGCATTAGCACCTAATCTACTTTTATTTAAAGTTCCATCTAATTCAAGTAATGTATTATCAATTAAAGCTTGATTTTCAACTTTCATACCAACTAATTTAGGTCTTATGATATTATTAACATTACTAACTGCTTTTAATACACCTTTACCTAAAAATCTATCA
>JAEEGL015046788.1_pt1 | contig 15770 bp, 24 predicted proteins | sample 9134231 | NCBI WGS metagenome assembly JAEEGL01 (sample SAMN16246548, study PRJNA631951) | gut metagenome | biome: gut microbiome; feature: rumen; material: fiber-attached | host: Bos | place: Iran: Karaj | collected 2018-10
CGTGCCGAGTGCAGACGACATCGTGAGCCAGTTGAAGGAACTTGCACAGACGCAGGTAGAAGCTCTGACTGACGATGAGGCGAAGAAAGTCCCGGCTCTGTTTCCATTGTGGGAGACCGAGAAAGCCTACGCAGTCGGTGACAGGGTGTGGTATCAGGAGAGCCTTTACAAGTGCGTACAGGCGCACACATCGCAAAGCACTTGGAACCCGAAGGATGCAGTCAGCCTCTGGGCAAACGTGTCAGAGGAATCGCAGGAAGCGGACGGAAGCCGTGAACATCCATTCGCTTGGACTTCCGGTATGACATCCTACGAAGGGAAATACTACACCGAGGAAGGCATCCTCTACCTTTGTATCAGGGATAGCGGCAACCCTCTGTACTTCCCAATCTCAAGCCTCATAGGAACGTATTTTCAAATAGCCGAATAAGATGAACGATTTACTATTACAGATTCTGATGCCGCTCGCAGGGGCCGCCGGAGGCGTAGGAATATCGGAATTATTCCACTGGAGGTCAAGTGTCCGCAAGGCTAAGGCTGAAGCTACCAAGGCGGAGGCCGAAGCTACCAAGGAAGAGGCTGAAGCTGCCAAGGCCAAGGCCGAAGCTAAAGACGCGCACATTGAAGCTATGGGTAAAGTATTCGATCAAATGCAGGAGCAGGAGGACAAGTACATCGAACAGCTCAACAACAAGGATGCCCGGATAGAAGAAGTCCTCCAGCAGAACATCGCCATCCGTTCCGAGGCTACCAGCGCCGAGCTGCTGATGTGCGTCAACCTCGGATGCTACCTTCGGAGACCGGCCCAGGGCCAGGGCAAGATGTGGTACGACACACACTCCGGATCGGCTGATATGGGGGCCAATTACATCCCTCTCAATGTCCTGATGAAACTCTACGGTGAGAAGAAACAACGAATGATCCAGGAAGCCCAGGGTGACTCCGAAGAAACGCGAGAGAATGAAGATCAGTAAGAATTTCAGCCTGGAGGAATTTTGTGCATCCGAAACTGCCCGGAAGTACGGAATCATCAACCAGATTACGACTTCCGAACAGAGGGACGCGATATTTACCCTGGTCCGGAAGGTGCTCCAGCCTCTCCGGGATCTCTACGGCAAGCCGATGAAAATCAATTCCGGCTACCGTTGCCCGGCGCTGAACGCCAGGGTTGGAGGCGCTGCCACAAGCCAGCACACCAAAGGGGAGGCCGCTGACATTCACACCGGCAACCAAACCGAGAGCTACCGCCTGGCTCGGCTGGCAAAGACCACGCCGGCGATCTTCCGGGAGATCGACCAGATGATCCTCTACCCGACATTCGTGCATTTCAGCCACCGCCGGATCGGGACCCAGAGGAATCAGATCCTGTACAACAAGACCTATAATGGCCGGAGAGTATGACATCGAGACAAGTATTCTCATATCTTTGGCAGCTTCCCCAGAATCTTCTGGGGCTCTGCCTGCTGGCCCTGGGCCACGATGAAGCATTCAACTACAAGGGCGCAAGGGTCTATTCCTGTGCCTGGATGAAAGGGGGCATCAGCCTCGGGAGGTACATCTTCCTGCACTTCCCTACTTCGGTGGACGTCTGTCACGAATACGGACACACCAGGCAGTCCAGGATTCTGGGGCCGCTCTACCTCCCGGTGGTAGGCCTGTGGTCTGCCACCAGGGCGGCATTCAACCTGTACCTCCCTGGCCATTATTACGATTCCTTCCCGGAGAACTGGGCCGACAGGCTGGGAGGGGTCTATATTGACATCGACGGAAAAAGGAAGGCGAGCCTATGAAAAAGTGGATTTTGATAATAGCCCTGCTTGCCGGGGCCTTCGCCGCCGGCATCCTTGCCGGAAGGGGAAGGAACACTCCGGACATCGTGGAGATCCGGGACACCCTCACCTTCCACGACACCCTGTTCATTGACAGGCCGGTGCCGGTCTACGTCACGCAGATCCGGACGGACACGGTACGCCTGGCCCTGGTGGATTCATCGCATACCACTCTGACCCGGGACTCCGCAACGGTGACGGTTCCGATCACCCGGAAGGTGTATGAGGATTCGACATACAGGGCTGTAATTTCCGGCTACAAGCCGAACCTGGATAGCCTATGGATATATAATACTATTCGAGAGATAACCGTCACCAGGACGGTCAAGAAACCACCCAGGCATTGGGGATTCGCCGTAACCGCCGGTCCTTCCCTGCTGGTCACGCCGGGCGGAAGCGTCAAGTGCGGCATCGGATTAACCGCCGGACCGACATACACGTTTTAAGGGGTCGCCGCCTCCCCTTCTCAAGTGGCGGCTGTCCAATGTTTTTGTGTTAATAAAGTGTTAAACCTTCAGTCCGAACCCCGCCGTTGTGAAATGCCGGGGTTTTCAAAAGAGAGGGCAAAAAAAGCCCTCGGTTGTAAATAAGTACCCCTACCGATTTACAATATGCAAGACGCACCAGCTTCCGAGGGCTCAATGTCCTTTTGCTGGTGCGTTTTACGTCGGTAGGGGTACTGCAAAGGTAAGAAATAATGAGCAATTCTAAAATAACAAAAATCTGCTATGAAATCACGGACAGAGAAGGCAGTCAGGGAAGCGCTGGGAGACTTCCTCGGAATCCTCGAATACAAGGTGAGGCACGGAGCAATCAACGTAGACGACATACGGACGATCCTAAGCGATTGAAGCATCCGGAGGTGTCCGGGCAACGGTCAAGGACCTGGCCGGCTACTACCGTCAGAGCGAGGATAACGTGCGGCACGTCATTCACCGAAACATCCTGCCGGCACCCCGGCGGATGGTCTACTATGATTTCGGAGCATTCCGGGAAAGGGTCCCGGAAAAGTGGACAAAAAGGGCCTCTCTGCCAGCAGATTAGGCATAATGCGTCATAGACTTCCGGAGGCCGTATACAGTGAGCATATTTGCCATACAGTTTCTTAAAAATCTTTTTGTATGGCAGATGTAACTTACATTCCTGATCAGAATCAGGCAAACGGCCTCTGGCCGTGGTTGCTCGCAAATGGGAATGGCGGTGGATTTGGCGGCTGGGGCGGAGGCCTCGGCACCGGAATCCTCGGATTCCTTCTCGGAGCACTCATCAATAACAACGGTTTCGGTGGTCTCTTCGGAGGCGGAGGCTGGGGAGGCGGTGCTGGCGCCGGCTTCATATCGAACCAGATCGACAACAACAGTGGACGCGAACTCCTGATGAACGCGATCACCTCGCAAGGCGAGGCAGGAAGGGCAGCGACACAGAACCTCGCAACGATGCTGGGCCAGGACTTCAACCTCGTCAACTCCGGTGTCAGCGCAATCCGTGACGGAATCGCAGCCCTCACCTCCCAGACAGGTATGTCCGCACTCCAGATCGTGAACGCAATCCAGGCCGGCAACGCCGACCTCGCAAGCCAGCTCTGCAAGTGCTGCTGCGAGATGAAGCAGCTGGTCACCTCCCAGGGCTATGAGAACCAGCTTCGCACCGTCGAACAGACAAACACCCTCGGGACCGCAATCAGCGCCTCCAGCCAGCGTACCGTCGATGCTATCGCAGACCTCAAGACCACGATGGTCAAGGAGTTCTGCGACGCCAAGGAACGCGATATGCAGGAGAAGATCAACGGCCTGACCGCGAACAATGCCCTGCTCCGCTCCCAGATCGACAACGCGAGCCAGACCGCAGCAATAGCAGCCCTGCTGGCTCCGATCCAGAAGGAAGTCGACGACATCAGGTGCAAGCAGCCGCAGACCGTCCCGGTGATCTGGCCGAACCTCGCTGCGGTCAATACGACCCCTTATGTGAGTGGCGGCTACTACCAGGGTGGCTTCAACGGCCTCTATGGTAGCGGTGTCCCAGGCTTCGGAGGCATAACCTTCTAATCCGGAGGGCAGGACTATGTTCGGATGTAATATAAGCGTAACGACGAATGTCAACGGCATCCCGTACCTCTCCACCAACGGAGTAGCGGTGACGGAGGAGTCCGTTGACTTCGCTCTCGGATTCAGAAGGATTCCGAAGGTTGGAAAGATTGCCATTCGGATTTCCAGCGCCATCCCTGCGGATGCTACCGGGACGCTCCCGGTAAGGTTTACCCTCAATGGGAACACCAGGCCGCTCACCTTCTTCGGAGGGGACCCGGTCACCGCAGCCGATCTTGCAGGGGCAGGAGTTATCGAGGCCTGGTATGACTGGTTCAACGGAATCTTTCAGCTCACAACCGTCCTGCCGCCGGCGGCAGCCTGACAAATTAATCAATAACCAAATCACAATTCATTATGTTTCAAGGACTACCACAGGGAGCTCCCCAGATTGCGCAAGGGGCTACCGTTTACATCTTCAACCGCAAGGATCTCACCGTCTCCGTCGCAAGTGTAACAGGCGTATCGCAGCCGCACATATCGAAAGCGGCCCAGGCCAATCCGATGCTCTCGATGCAGGGCTTCGTCGTTGACGTGGCCCTGGCATTGGGGTCGGAAAGCACATCCATCGAATTCCCGGTCAACAATGCGAGTGCCAACTACCCGGAAAGGGGTTGGTTCGTCAGCCCGGACCGGCTCGCGGTCACCAGGGAAATAGAGACGATGGTCAATGCTTCAAAACAATTCCTGGCGCAGAAGTCGTGGCACGATACGGTCTTGCAGAAAGGACCGGCGCTGATAATGCAGCTCAATCCCGAGATGCAGGTCGAGGCTGAACAGGCCCAGAAGATCGCATCCCTGGAAAGCAAGCTGGCTGATATGGAACGCAGCTCCACCGAGACAAGCAACAAACTTGACAAGGTCCTGGCCCTGCTCGCTGTGGATAGTCCGCGAAACAGCAAATCAAAGAAGGAGGATTAACAATGATCATCTTGAGAGAACGCCGCGAGGGACAGGCCGAAAGGTTCGAGTATGCCCTCAAGGATGCCAAGCGAGGCATCAAGGAAGCCTGCGAGATCTTCGAGGATATGAAGGAGCAATTTTCTGACCGTAGCTCCTATGGAGAACGCTACTCCAGCAGGGGCTATTACAACCGGGACGGTGCCGGAATGGGTGCCGACGGTGGTCAGGGCGGAGGGATGTCCGCACGCGACTGGGACGACTACGAAGAATACAAGCGCTACAAGGAGCGCGGGCGCGACTCGATGGGCCGTTACCGTTAACAAGTCGGGAGGGGGCATCCCCTCCCATAACCTTAAACCGACAACGATATGACATCATACGAAGAATATGTGGAGCAATATGGGAACCATTTCTCCAGGAAGCTCTATGAATGGGCGGTCTCGATGATGAAGGGCAAAGGAGGGGGCAAGATGGAACCGATGAAGAAGGAACAGGTGCGAGATTTCCTGCGAGTCAACGGTGTCACCCTTGAGAACGACAAGGGGCACGATGCGGCCTACGTCCTGGCAATGGCTATGTCCGATTATTTCGGATCATCAATCACCGACGACCAGCACCTCTCCAAATTCGTCAAAGATTACCTCGAGGACCCGGACGGACAAAGCACCAAAGCCTTCGACCACTTTGTGGTTGACTGCCGGGCAAAGGGTGAGCCGATATTCTGGGAGGAAATGATGTGATCCGAAGACTGCTGCATACCGACGGTTGGACGGTGCACTTCTATTTTGCTCCGGACGGATATGATGAGGAAGAACTGCTCAACCTGCTCTATGACCTGGATGCCTCGGACGACATTCTTGTCCGGGCCTCCAGGAAGATCCGTGCACGCAGGCCAAACGAGGGCTTTGCGTACTCAAACCCATATCTGCGCGAGGCGGTCGTGGTCGTGGGACCTGCGGTTTCCGGGGAGCAATACCTGAACAGCATAGTCCACGAAATACACCACCACTCCGTAGCGATTGCCGACGAAAGAGGCGCAGACCTGAAAGGGGAGGCCCCAGCATACATAGCTGGGGACACGGCGGAGGTCCTGATCGACATAATATGTATGCTCGGATGCGGATGCAGGAAAAAAGGCGAAAAAATTGATAATTACGAAAAATGACTATATTTGCAGAGCGGAGCCACGATGGTTTCGTGCGTGTGTGAGGGTGTCTGACCGGGAGGTCAGCGCCCTTTTTTCAATCAGATTGACAGCCGGTTGACAAAAACGACAAAAGGAAAACGGCCACATTACTGAAAATCAGCAACATAGCCGTTTTGAATCGTGCTCTGTTAGGGAGCCGTGCTCCGCGCAAAGCACGTTTTGCACCCATCCGCCCAGGGTGGCGATTTCCTACTCTGGCGCAATTCCCTGCACGAAACAACGCAGGACGCAGATTGCGCCCGATTGTGCCGGATTGAGTCAGATTGCGGACAGGTTGACAGCCGGTTGACAAAAATTTTACTACCTTTGCGAAGCACGAAACACTTATGATATGGCAAAGATTACGGCAAGCCTGTCCACGAAGGTGGATGCCAGGGGCAAGTCCGAGATCCTTCTGCGGTTTGTAGCCGGGAGGGACTTCATATTCAGGATTCACAGCGACATATATGTAGCGCCGGACCGTTGGAAGGACGGAGGCATCGTCATACCCAGGATCGCCACCCCGGAGCAGGCGGAGCTCAAGGCAAGCAAGGCCCGGCTCGATTCCCTGATAGCCCATATCCTGGACACCTTCGCCGAGGCGGACAAGGACGTGGTGACCCGGGACTGGATGCAGGACCAGGTGGACCGGTTCCACCACCCGGACAAGCTGGCGGGAGCCGGGACCGGCTTCGATGAATTGTTCACAGAGTTCATCCGCCTCAAGGATGTCTCCGATTCCAGGCGGAGGCGCTACCAGGTGACCGCCAGGGCGCTGCGCAAGTTCCAGGAGGACAAGGGCCGCACTCTGACGGTGAACGGAGTGACCGTCAAGACGCTCGAAGCATTCCGGGAATACCTGGAAAAAGACGATACCAGAGGGAAGAACGTGGTGATCCAGTACCTGGATGTGCTGCGGACATTCTACCATTGGCTCAACCACCGGGGAATCACCAGGCACAACCCATTCGATAACTTCCAGACCGGGACTGCGGTCTACGGAACACCATACTACCTGACGATCCCGGAACGCGATGCGATCTACCAGGCGGACCTGTCGGAGCACCCGGCGCTGGCCGCCCAGAGGGACATCTTCGTATTTCAGTGCCTGGTCGGTTGCAGGGTCGGAGACCTTCTGCGATTCAAAAAGGGAGACGTGGATGAAGGTGTCCTGTCCTACATCCCGAGAAAGACCCGGGAAGGGCATCCGGTGGTCGTGCGGGTGCCACTCAATGAGACCGCGAAGGAGATCCTGGCAAGGTATGCCGGCTTCCAGGGAGACCGGCTCCTGCCATTCATTTCAGCACAAAAATACAACGACGCTATCAAGGAGATCCTGAAGGCAGCCGGAATCACCAGGACGGTGACGATCCTGGACCCGCTGACCCGGAAAGAGGTGAAGAAGCCGCTCAACGAGGTGGCATCTTCCCACTTGGCCCGGCGGACCTTCGTGGGGAACCTATACCGCCAGGTGAAAGATCCGGCCCTGATAGGCAGTATGACCGGGCACGTCGAAGGTTCCAAAGCCTTCGCCAGATACCGGGACATTGATGACGACATCAAGAAAGACACGGTGAAACTTTTGGAGAATAGGTAAATTTGTTTACCTTTGTCCTGATAACCATTGTAAAAGATTCATAAGTGTACCAAGGCCGCTGCTGCGAAGCACCGGCCTTTTGTCATTCTCCGAACATCCAGCCCTCCCCTGTCAGGAGCCAGTTGGCAGAGACTCCATAGTATTTCACAAAGACCTCAAGCCACTCGGCCCGGATATGGCGATGGTCCTGATTCTTCATAATCTTTATAAAATTGCGCCGGTCAACACCCAGATCCCGGCAGATCTGCACCGGCCCGATCCGGTCCAGGTCTATCAGTTCCTCATAAGCCCTCCAGAAGCGGAAGGTAACGGTGTCTGGATTCATTGCTTTGTGATATTATTGATTAATGACGAAATGAGCTGCTGCTGATCCTTCACGGTGCTGGACAGGTCGGAGAACATCTGCATAAGTTCCGGCGGCATATAGACACCTTCCCTCTGCTTGTACCGCCTATCCACCTGCGGTTCCTCTTGCGGTTCTTCGCCCAGGATCATATCCTGCGACTCCCCGGTCAGGAAGTCGATATTGATCCGGGGGTCCAGGGCTGCAATCCTTTCCGGGAGTGATGGTGGGAGTTTCTTTTTTGAGTTGAGAACCTGCGAGAAGGCGGAGGCACTCGAATAGCCCACCATTTCTCCGATTTTCGACATTGGTACGCCCTTTTGCTCCGCCACCCATTTAACGACAATTCGAGCCTTGTCCGCCTGCTTTAAGACCATAAGTGTAAAAATTTTTATAAAAAAATTGGTAAAAAATTTTGTTTTTACCTGAATTATTTATATTTTTGCCTTCGGTAAACGAAACCAACACAAAGATAAAAGTAAATAATTACCCTGACAATAACAAAAATTTATAACACACACGCATTATGGAAAATTTAGCACTCATTCTTCACGCCAAAAGAGAGGCCTACGGAATAGAAGACATCAGGAGCAAGACTATGACTGTCCGGCAGTTAATTGACTACCTCGAGCAATTCGACGACGAAACCCCGGTTGTCCTCTCTCACGACAACGGTTATACCTACGGAAGTATCAGAGAATACGATTTCCAGGACGAGGAACCAAACGAAAATAATTATTGAACAATAACACACGCACAAAACTCAATCATTATGGCAAACACAGTTTATCAGATGGTCACAGACCGAATCGTCGAGCAGATCAACAAGGGAATCATCCCTTGGCACAAGCCTTGGCACCTCGCAGGATCTTCCGAGGAAGTCGCTATCAACTACGTCTCCCGCAAGCCTTACTCCACTCTCAACCAGTGGCTCCTGATGGAGCCGGGAGAGTACCTGACCTACACCCAGATCAAAGCCCTCAAGGGCACCATAAAGAAGGGTGCCAAGAGCCGCTTCGTGGTATTCTACACCAATGTTCCCTATGAGAAGCAGAACGAGGAAACCGGGGAAATGGAGAGGCATTCCTACCCGCTCCTGCGCTACTACAACGTGTTCCGCCTCGCTGATACCGAGGGTATCGCAAGCAAGATAGTCAAGACCGAGACCGAAGTCCAGGGAGAGATCCCGATGTGCGACGAAGCCGATATGGCAATCAGCGACTACGTTGCGAGCCAGATTGGTCTGACCTTCCAGAACAACAGGCCAAGCGACAGGGCCTATTACTCCCCTTCCGACGATAAGGTGGTAGTGCCTATGCCGGAGCAGTTCGATGATAGCGCAGAATACTATTCTACCGCCTTCCACGAACTTACCCACTCAACCCTGATTGAATCACGTTGCAACCGCAAGCAGGAGGGCGCTGTGTCCTTCTTCGGGTCCAAATCCTATTCCCGCGAGGAACTGGTTGCCGAGATCGGAGCCGCGATGCTCTGCAGCAACTTTGAACTGGATACGAAAAAAGCCTTCCGCAATTCAATCGCATACCTCCAATCCTGGGTGAGCAATCTCAAGAATGACCCGAAGGCAATCGTGTTCGCCGCCGGAAGGGCAGAGAAGGCAGCCAGGTTTATCCTGGGTGAGAGAACCGTAGAAACCGCAAACGCCTGACGATATGAAAGAACTGATCATCAAGACCGCATCCTGCATCGCAGCCCTGGTAGGGCTGCTGATGCTGGTCGGCGATATGCCGGAGGCATCTATCGCCACATTCGTAACAGCCAAGATCGCCGGCGCTGCCATCCTCTGGGTGGCCGCCAGGGTAATGGAGAAATACATACCAGAAGAAGAAATCTAACAGAACTATTATGCAGACATCAATCAACACAAGCAAGGCCTTCCGAAAGGGCCTGCGCGAAATCAAAGTAAAGGACGCAGGAGAGGTCAGGGACGGAATCCTGCGCATCCTCGGAGTGACCACGAAGCAGTCATTCTCCAACTACGCAAACGGGAAGACGGTCAACCTGGACGTTGACAAGGCCCGCCAGATCGAGGCCCTCTTTGCCTCCTACGGTGTAACCGATTGCTGGGGGATCTGACTATGGCACGCGCACACGCAGAACACCTGGCAACGGACTCCGTACTGACACCGGCGGAGACCCGGATTGCATCCGGCTACGTCTCCGGACTGATCGGGAAAGAGATCGCCGATGCCGCCGGAATCAGCTACAACACGGTGGTCAAGCACACACAAAACATCTATGATAAAACCGGCATCAAACGCTCCACCAACGCCCTGGTCGCCTGGTTCCTTTCGCAGAACTTCCGGATCGACCTCAAGGAGTTCAGTCGCCGGCTGGTTGCCCTGGCCCTGTTTGTCATAATGGGAGCCGAGGCCATCAACACGGATATGAGTTCCCAGATGGTCAGACGCTACCCTTCCAGAAGGGTCGAGACCCGGGCACGCAGGGGCGGCTCCCGGAGGGGGCGCAGGGATGATGAATACACATTCCCGGGAATTGAAGAATAACATTAAACACACGCACATAAGATTATGGAAATCAAAATCAACACACTCACTCTGCGGAACTTCAAGGGAGTCCGCGAGGCAACCTTCATCTTCAACGGAAACAACGCCAGGATCGAAGGCGACAACGGAACCGGCAAATCCACCGTGTTCGACGCATTCACCTGGCTGCTGTTCGGAAAGGACCACAGGGGCCAGGATTGGACCAACTTCGACCTCAAGCCCATAGACCCGGAGACCCGGGAAGCCATACACGGCCTGGAGCATTCAGTCGAGGCGGAACTGACCATCGACGGAACCAAGACCACCCTCCGAAGGGTCGTGACAGAGGACTGGGTAAAGCCGAAAGGATCGGCGGACAGGGTCCTCAAGGGGCACAAGCAGGCCTTCTTTATAAATGGGGTAGATACGGCCACCAGGAAGGCATACGACGCAGCCATCGCACAATGGATCGACGAGGGGGTTTTCAAAATGCTCACCAACCCGCACTATTTTATTGACGACCAATACACGGACTGGAAGGCACGCCGCAAGGCTATCCTCGGACTGCTGGACGGTACCACCGAGGACAGCCTCCAGGAATCCTTCGCAGACCTCATAGATGAGATGCACGGAGAACCTATGGAGCAGTTCCGGAAAAGGATCGCCGCAGAGAAGAAGGCCAACAGGGAACGCCTTGCAGAGGCAACGGCGAACATCGCCGCCTGGTATAAGGCCCTGCCGGAGCAGGTAGATACCAAGACCATCGAGGCCCGGATCGCCGATATAGAGAAGGACAGGGATGAGAGGATAGCCGGGGTCAAATCCAAGATAGCGGACATCGACGCCGGCCTTGCGGACATCAACAAGGCCAACCAGGACCGCAACGATACGATCAGCGCCCTGCACCGGAAGGTGACGGACCTCCGCCTCAAGCAGGAATCATACATCGCCGGGAAACTCGATGAGGCTGACAAGGCCCTTGCCGGGACAAAGTCTGCCTATGCCCTGGCAGACTCCGAGAGCTGGACTGCCGCCAACGAGCTGGCGCACATCGACAGCCAGATCAAGGCCGCCCAGCAGGAAGCCAAGACGCAGCAGGCCTTCCGGGACCACGATGCGGAGGACCTCCGGGAACTGGGTGTTCAGTACACCAAGATCCGGGAAAGGATGTTCACCTGGCAGACTATGGACGTGTGTCCTACCTGCGGCCAGCCTTACCCGAAGGAAAGGATCGAGGAAGAACGCGAGGAAGCGCAAAGAAAGTTCACCGAGGCGCAGAAGCAGGAAATGGAATCAATAGTGGCCAGGGCCACCGACCTCAAGAAAGCCATAGCCGAGGAAGATGCCCTCATTCAGGGCAAGGAGGACCTTGTCCGGGGCCTCAAGATCAAGCGTGACGAAGTCGCCGCCCGCAGGGATGCGGCAGAGGCACGGAAGGCCCAGCTTGCCAAGGTCCAGGGACCTGACAGGGAAGCCCTCGAGAAAGAGGCCCGCCGCGAGTCCGGATTCCTGGCCCTGGTCAGGGAAGAACACGATACCAATGCCAAGATCCTGGAACTGTCCAACGAGGTGGTGAGCGTCGAGGACCTCCTGGCCTCACGCCGGGAGCTGGAGCCACAGATCCAGGCAGCCATCGACGAAGCTGCCGCCCAGACCCGGGCGCTGCGTGACCGCCTGGCAGAAGCCGCCCAGAGAGACCGGCTCCTGGGAATGATCGAGGATGAGCAGGTCAAGGAAAAAACCTTCGCCGATGAGGTGGCACGCCTCGAGCGCCTGGAGTTCCGGGCATCCGAATACGTCAAGGCAGAGATCGACAGCCAGGAAGCGGCCATCAACTCCATCTTCAAGGTATGCCGGTGGAAGATGTTCTCCACCACCCTGGACGGAGGCCTCACGGAAATGTGCGAAGTGACCAGCCCGGACGGAGTACCATACCGGAGTATGAACGACGCCCAGCGCATCCTCTGCGGAATGGACGTGATCCGGGTTTTCAGCGAAAAGAGCGGAGTGACAGCTCCAATCTTCGTGGACAACGCAGAAAGCGTAACACGGAAGTCCTTCGACACCAGCGCCCAGGTGATTCGCCTGGTGGTGTGCGAAGGTTCCCCTCTCACAACGATAAACGAATAAAGCAATACCAGCTATGAGCCTGATTGAAATGGCAAGACAATATCCGGACCTCTCGGTGACCATCCGCCTGGGAGACCTTCTGGAAGCCAACGAAGCCCTGGCCCGGAAGATCCGCCGCGAAGCGGAGGCAGATGCCGCCGCCAGGGACAGGGAGGCCGGCTGCCGGCTGATCCCGAAGGAGGACCTTCTGGGAATGCTCGGAGTCGATCCTTCCACACTTTGGAGGTGGGAGCACGAATACGACTACCTGCGCCCGGTCCGCTTCGGAAGGAAGGTCTACTACAAGGAGACGGACATCCAGGCCATCATCGAGGCCCATAGCGCACGCACAAACCATTAACAAACAACAACATTATGTCAACAAATCAGAACGGCCAGCGAGCAGCCAGCAACGTGCCCGCAAAGAAGCAGGAATCAACCGAGGTTGCATTCATCAACTACAAGAACAAGATCACCGAGAGCGTCCTGAACAGGATAGCGGCCCTCCAGAAGGGTGGGATAACCGTCCCGAAGGGATTCTCCGCCGATAACCAGATCTACCTGGCATTCCTCAAGCTGACAGGGATGACCGACCCATCCAGCAAGAAGCCGGTCCTGTCCCTGGTGACTCCGCAGAGCGTCGCAAATGCGATGCTGACTATGTGCCTCAAGGGCCTATCGATGGAGAAGGGACAGTGTACCTTCATCCGCTACGGAAACGAGCTCCAGTTCCAGCAGGAATATCACGGAACGGTGGCCCTGGCCAAGCGTTACGGAGCCGGTGACCCGCAGGCCCAGGTGATATACGAGGGTGACGATTTCGAGTACGAGATCAACCCAAAGACCGGCAAGAAGGTCGTCAAGAAGCACATCCAGAAACTCCAGAACATCAACAACGACAAGATCGTGGGAGCCTGGTGCCTGGTCCCATACGCAGATCACCCGGACTGGGAGCCGAAAGTCGAGGTAATGACTATGGATGAGATCCGCCGCTCCTGGATGCAGGGAGCCACGAAGGGACAGAGCCCGGCGCACCGGAACTTCCCGCAGGAGATGGCCAAAAAGACGGTGATCGGAAGGGCCTGCAAGCTGTTCGTCAGCACCTCTGACGACGCCGGAGTGTACGGCACAGACGACAGCCCGGAATGGCAGGAGAGCCAGGAGACCCCGGTGGGAGCCAACGCAAAGGAGGCCGTATTCGCAGAGCTTCCACAGGCCCCGGAGCCGGCGGCAGTCGAGGCAGTACAGGAGGACCTCCCGGAACCAGGCCCGGAGGACATTCCGGAGGAACCGGTATGGGAGGCCCCGGAGGATCTGAAGGCAGCGCCGCAGCAGGCAGAGACACCACTCGATGAAGGCTTTTTCAACCTGTAAGATATGAAGCTCACAGTAATAGGTTCAGGATCGGCAGGCAACTGCTATGTTTTTGAGGGAAGGCGGTCCGCACTCATTCTCGAGTGCGGGATCGCTCCCGAGAAGGTATTCCGGGCAACGGAGGTGAAGCCTTCCCAGGTGGCCGGCTGCCTGATCACCCACGAACACGGCGACCACGCCAAGTATGCAAGGAAGTTCTCCGACCTCGGAATGATCCTCTACGCATCATCCGGGACGCTCACAGCCCTGGGATTGAAGGACGGACCGAGGTGCCGGACCCTCCAGGCTATGATGCCTCGCTGGATCGGTGAATGGACGGTGCGCCCTTTCGCGGTGATACACGACGCCCAGCAGCCTCTCGGCTACATCATCGAACACCCGGAGTGCGGCAAGATCCTGTTCATTACGGACACCCGCTATGTGCCGTATTCATTCAAGGCCCAGGGCCTGGACCACATAATGGTCGAGGCAAACTACTCCGACGACATCCTGGATGACAACGTCCTGGGAGACCGCCTGACCCTGGACAGGGCCACCCGGGTGCGCCATACGCATATGTCCCTGCGGAGCGCCTGCGAGCTGGTCAAGGCCAACGAGACAGCCGCTCTCAAGACCGTAATCCTGCTGCACCTTTCAGAAGGAAATTCGGATGCCGAGAGATTTGCCCGAGAGGCCGCCAAATCAGCCCTTCTCGCGAAGGTTTACGTCGCAACTGCGGGATTATCCATCGAACTCAATAAAAACGCATTCTGACGCAAATATGAAAGATTCGAGATATTTGACACACGACCTCGGTTCCAGAAATGACCCGAAGCTCATCGAACTCCAGATGGAGATGGGAGGCACCGGACTCGCGATATGGTGGTGCGTAGTCGAGATGCTGTGGGAAAATGAAGGATATATACCATTCAACCCGAGATCCATAGCCTATTCCCTTCCCTGGGCAACACCCGAAGAAGTCAACCGGGTGCTGACCGAATTTGACCTATTCGAGAATGACGGTGAACTGGTCTGGAGCAAATCTGCCCTTGAACGGATCACCCGCCGGGATGAGCAGACAACCCGGATGCGCGAAGGAGGCCGGAAAGGAGGCCAGGGGAGGCGGAAAGCGAGTGAAGCCACCCTTGAAGGGGGGCTTGAAGCCACCCCTGAAGCCACCCTTGAAGGGAGGGTTGAAGCAATTAATGATATTAATGATATTAATGATATTAATGAAACTTATTATTCTACACCGGCTGGCGCCGGAGAAAAAGAAGAAGAAATTTTCTTGATATTTTTCTCCAGGAATTTCGCCGACCCTGCCGGCGAAACAAAGCGATTCTTTGACTACTACACTGCCAACGGTTGGAAATGGGGAAACAACCGGCCAATCAAGGACGTATCAGCCGTTGCCCGGCAATGGAAGCCGAAGAATGCCTCCCCGCGATTCGATGCGGATGCCCTGAAATGGTATCAGGGGCTATGCGCAGGAATATCCGAAGCTCATAATGATCTGTTCACTCGCCTGGTCGACCTCAAGAAGAAAGGCACCAGCGCTATGCTGCGCTACAATACGCCGGCTATGGCAGAACGAGCAAGGAAGATCCTGGGCGGCTGCGATGCCGCTAAAGGGATGAATATCACTTGGAAATTTAACAATTAACACTATGGCACGAAAGATTAACATCAACGACAATAGTGTCCAGAGCTCCAGTCAAAAGGACCGAATCCTGGACTACCTTATGGAGGGGCACAGCCTGACCCCTCTCGAGGCCCTGAACCTGTTCGGGTGCTTCCGCCTGGGGGCAAGGATCGCCGACATCAAGGGCGAAGGCTATCTGATCCGGACAGATCGGGTC
>JAEEGL015432273.1_pt1 | contig 15770 bp, 10 predicted proteins | sample 9134231 | NCBI WGS metagenome assembly JAEEGL01 (sample SAMN16246548, study PRJNA631951) | gut metagenome | biome: gut microbiome; feature: rumen; material: fiber-attached | host: Bos | place: Iran: Karaj | collected 2018-10
ACAGCGGTTCAGAACCAAGTATTTTCTCTGGTGGACTTGGAAAAGGTATCTTAGATACATTCAAGACTATCGGAAAACGTTTCACTTATGGTGGACAAACAGCAAAAGACCAAAGAGTTTACTATGTTAACTTACTTACTGTTACTGGTAACAAATTTGGTTCACCACAACCAAAGAAAATTACAGACGAAAAATATGGTATGTTAGAAGTTACTTTCTTTGGTGAATATGCATTCAAAGTAGTTGATCCAATCATATTAGTAAATCAAGTAATTGGTGCAAATCCAAAAGATACAGTAACTTATGAAGAAATCATAGGTACTCAATTAAAAACTAAATTTGTTGAGAAATTAACTCAAGCAATTTCAGTTGTAATGCGTAAACACAAAGTTTCATTTGGAGACATGGGAATGTATGGTAGTGATCTATCAGATGAAATGAATGTTTGCCTAGATGAATCATGGAAACAAATGTATGGTCTAGAAATAGCAGATGTTGCTATTGCTGACATCAACTTAACTGATGAATCAATGGCTCGTGTTAATAAAATCGACGATGCAACTATTTTCTCAAATGCAAATCTTCAATCAGGTTTAATGGCTTCTGCTACTGCTGATGCAATGAAGATGGCTGCAGGAAATGAAAACGGTGCAATGATGGGATTCATGGGCATGGGAATGGCTCAAAACCAAGGAGCTAATGTTATTGGTGCAGTTAATCAAAACTTAGCAAATAACAACACTGGCGCTTACGCTCCAGAAACAAATATGCCTGAACCAGGAACATTATTTGAAAGAGGCGGTGCTCCAGTTGAGACTCCTGCTGAACCAGAAGCTCCAGTTGAAGCTCCAGCTCCAGAAGAACCAGCACCAGCTGAAGAAGCTCCTGCTAATATTCCAAAGTTCTGTCCAAATTGTGGAACTCCAGTAACTGGAAAATTCTGTGGAAACTGCGGAAACAAATTATATTAATACAAATAAAAAAGTTGATTAAATATCAACTTTTTTTAATACTCTTTTATATTATTAATAATCCAATTTTTCTTAACTATATCAATTATTCCAGTATTACAATATTCACAATGCTTATGACCTAATGTTTTAATTGGAGCACCGCAATTCGGGCAGTTAAGACCTAACGCTTTAACATTACCTACTTTTAATGAATCGATAATATATATGTATTCACATTTAAATCTTGTTTGAGTTTTCTTCCCTACTTCATTATTCTTCTTATAGAAATATTCAACCGAACTAGCAAAACGAATTGTTGCAACACTATCAGTTTTTTCATAGTTAGAAACCACTGTTTTATGAATCTTTATATGATCATAAATAGCACTACCATCTTTTAAATCGTCAATTTTGCTCTTAATATAGCTATTAACTTTTTCACTTGAAATCATACATTCTTTATCTTTATTCTCAATTGCATTTAAAGTATCAAGAATAACTTTTTCAGCACTACTTTTAAGTTCATTGATGTTTAAATCTGGAAAATCGTGTTCTATTCTATCTAAATATATACTATCCATCGATGATACTGATTTAGGTGTATCCTCTGTTTCTTTTTCAGTTGTTTCAAACGCTTCTTTATATGATGTTGTATTAAAGAAATCTTTTAAAAATTTTCTTGCTCTTAAATGAATAATAAAAATTATAATTGTTATTGTCATTACAAAAATAAATATTACCAAAAATGGAATTAAAATATATTTCATTTACATCACCAATATAATTTTATCATAAATAAAAAATAAACACATTATTTTGTGTTTATTTTTTAATTCTTATTGATTAAAGCATCTCTGAAACTATTTACAAGAGCTATATCAGAAGTTCTATTAGAACTTCCCTTTAAGAACCATTCTAGAACATCTTCAGTTCCATCTAAACTTGCATCACGAATAGCTTGTTTCATATATACAAATTTATTTGTATTAGAACCCTTATTGTAATAGAATCTTGTTCTTTCATCTAATCCGAAGAATACTGACATTTCATAATCACGATATCTATCTTCTTCTGAAACTCCAAGTAATCCTTCAAGTAGATATGCTAATGTACCAGTTCTATCTGCTCCAATTCGACAATGGAAATATAAAGCATAATCTGGATCATTAATAAATGCATTCATTACACTTATAAGTGCTTCTCTTGCCATTGTATAGTTAGACATATTGCTCTGACTATATTCAATCTTGTAATGAATAATTTCAAATGTATTAGCATTACCTGAAGCAATTATCTTATTTCCACTCGCAAATGAGTCTTCTTCATTTGATACAGGTTCATTATCTGCACGAAGATCCATTTCATGATTAATACCTAGTTTTTCGAAGTATTGAATTGAATCTCCTTCTCCACCCCAGATTTTTTCACCGCGGTAAAGTTTTTCATACTTAATAGTTCCCGTGACAGTTTCACCTTGAGCATCTTCATACTCTACATCGATACCACCAAGGTCACGTACGTTACGAGTTTGATAGTAATCATCACTACTACCCTTTTTCAAGTTATCAATCGTGATAATTCTTCTTTCACCAAAGGCATAGAATTTACCATTTTGACTACTGTCATTTACTGATTCCCAATAATATGTTGTACCAGGAATCATATTATATAATTTACCATTATCAGCAGTTACATATGATGCAACCTTAATATTGCTATTAGTGTTTGGATTATATTCATAAACGATTACATCTCCTGTAACACCTGTATCATATTGTTTTGGTTGATCACAATAAACTGTTCCTGTTGCAGTTGATTTATTTTGACGATCATCACCATTAAAGTTAACACAATTATATAATGATAAGTTATTATTCATATACATATCATAAGTTGAATGATCATCATCAGTTGCACCATCAGCCCATATATCAATATTATTGAAGTATGTTCTCATAGATGCTGGCATAATATCAAATGTTTCAATATCATTTGCTAAATCAACATGAACTATTACATGTACTTTTTCACCTGAACTATCGCCTGTTAACACTATTTGTGTAATACCAGGTCCTGTAGCTGTGATTACTCCACTTGAACTAACTGTTGCAATCGAAGTATCATTTGATGAATATGTGTATGGTTCAATATTAGATGCATTTGTAACATTAATTGTTTCAGTTGCATTTTTTAGTAATGTTGTTGATGCATTAGTTATATTTGCATTAATTACTGATTGTACCCATCTTGCAGTATATGTAATATCATCATCAACGATTGTCGAATCAGTTACTAATACACCACCAGGAGTATACCAACCATCAAAAACAAAACCTGTTCTATCTGGTGTTGGTAATGATCCAACTGGATCATTTTCAGTAACTACTTTTGACGTTGGAGTAACACTACCACCATTAGGATCGAGTGTTACTCTAAAGCCAGATATAAGTTCATAATATAATGTGTAATATGGTGTACTATCTATTGTTTCAGTACCATCGATAGCATTAGTTCCACTTTCAATATTCGTTGATGGAATCTTACTTGGATCATTAATAGCTGCTGTAGCACCCTTAATAATACCATCATATACTGAATAATTAGTTGAACTATTAACACCATATGTTTTACCTTGAATAACTGGTGTTGATGTATCATATGATCCATCTTGCGTACCAATTACTAATGTACCAGCATTTTGAATACCACCAGATGTGCTCTTAGTAGAACTTGAAATAATTGTTCCACCTGTTACTGTAACAGATGCACCTGAGATGTTTTGAACAGCTCCTCTAGCACAATCTGCATTAGTTGAACGAATTGTTCCACCACTGATTGTAATACTTGCACCAGAAACATCGTTTTGAACAGTTGCGCGGTCAGTTGATGCTGAAGATAATACTGCATCACCTGAAATATTAACTGTAGCTTTATTATAAATTGCTTGTCGCTTGCTTCCAGCTATTGGTGCACTTATTTCGCCACCAGTCATATTAAGAACTGCACTACCGAAATTATTTACTACGCCTTGTGCAACATCACCGATTGTAATCTTTCCACCAGACATATTCATAGTACCGTTATTTTCTAAAACCTGAGAAACATCTGATGTAATTGTTCCACCAATAATATTTAATGTATGGCCTGCTTTATTAACAACAACTGGCGTAAATTTATTATTTGCAAAGTGTCCACCAGTGATTGAACCAGTTGTTCCGCTGTCATCAATAGTTAAAGTACCATCATTTTCAAATGCACTACCAGCACTGTTATTAATATTATGGTCATTCAAATCAATAACAATATTCTTTGTTGAACCAATTGATACATTCTCTGATAATTCAACATCTCGCAAAATTGTAATTGTTGTTTCAGTATTTGCAGGTGCTGCTGTAACAGCTGCTGCAATAGTTTCATAATATACATTTCCTATTGAAGCTACATATATTGGATCAAGTATCCATTTAGCATAGAATGTTACATCACCTTTAATAACTGTTGTTGGTGTTACTGCTTCTACATAATCTGGATCCGTATACCAGCCATCAAACACATAGTATGTCTTAGTTGTTACTGGAAGTGTTCCAACTTCTTCACCATATTCTCTATAATATGGAGCTACAGCACTACCGTCTTGAGTATTAAATGTTACTGTAAATGTTGTTTGCGTAATCCACTTAGCATATAAAATTACAGGTCCTGTTACAATTGTTGATGTTGTAACTTCTGTTGTGTAATTTGTATCAGTCCACCAACCTGCAAATACTAAGCCAGTCTTAGTTGGATTAGTTGGGAATGACCCAATTGGTGCATTATATGCTCTTTCAATCGAAGCTACACTAGATCCACCTTGTGAATCAAATGAAATCGTATAATTAACAGGAGTATAATGCGCATAGTATGTAACTGTTCCAGTTACTACTGTTGACGATGTAACCTCAGTTCCACCTTCAGGATCTGTATACCATCCAGCAAATGTATAATGTGTCTTAGTTGGACCAGCTGGTAATGATCCAAGAGTAGTATTGTATGCTCTTGTCATATCACCTACACTAGATCCACCTTGTGAATCAAATGAAATTGTATATTCAATTGGATTATAATGTGCGTAATATGTAACTGTACTATTTACTATTGTTGATGATGTAATTGCAGTTCCGCCATTAGGATCTGTATACCATCCAGCAAATGTATAATGCTCTAATTGTGGTGTTGGAAGTGTTCCAATTGCAGTTCCACTAGAAACGGTTTTACTTGTTGGTGAAACTGTCCCACCTCGAGGATCAAATGTTACTGTATATGATGTAGTATCTCCCATTGTACCTAATTTAATGTACATATTTGAAAGAGTACCTACTAAATATCTTTGTGCATTTGAAGTTGTTGCTGTACGATCTCCACCGGTATTACCTGCACCAAACCAAGTATAGAAGTCGAAATAATCATTAGCAGTTAAATAGTCTTCTCCACTAACAGATTGAAGAGTTACTAATTCTCCACCGTTAAGGCTATATTTAACAACTCCACCTACTCTCACAATTTTAACCGTAGTCGGTATTGTATTAAATGATTGTTGTGATTTTATTGTATCAACTCTTTGACTTATTTCAACATTATTTGTAGCTTTATCTCGTCTAAATACAACACCTGGCCAAGAAAGGCTTTCATTTTCTAAATTTGAACACAAGATTGTTGCTTGTCCTTCTTTTTGTTCTGAACCAGCATAATGTTCAATTGTAAATCCAATCTCGTAGTCTAATGAATAATTATCTTGACTATATAATGCAATCTGAGTATCAATATAATTATTCCCGGTTGCTGTATAATCGATATTTGATCCGCTTGGATTAATTGTACTAATACAATCATTAGATGCACTTGTTATGTAGTTGTTGTTTCCACTTACAGGTTTTCCATGGAAAACACACGTACCTGGAATATAGAATACAACTGGGAAAGTATTAACATTTTCAATCCATTTTGCATAATATGTAACGGTTGCTGTTACCGGAGTTGATGTTGTAATCTGAGTTGTATAATTTGTATCAGTCCACCAACCATCAAAAGTATAATTTGATCTAGTTGTTGTTGGTAATGTGCCAACAGCTTCGTTTGGATGTCTTTCGATTGAATCAACCGGAGTTCCACCCTGTGAATTAAAACTTACAATATATGTTGTAAATACACTATTATCATAATACTCAATTTGATTTTCTGGAACTTCTATCACTGGTCTAACAGGGGCATAACCCAAATCTTGATTGGCTAAATCAACCATTGCTATTTTTCCATCTTTTGTTGAACGATATAAACCGTTAGTATTAGCAGATGCTGCTGGAGTTGTTAACCAGAAGTTAGATCTACAATTCCCATAAGCAGCTGTATTTTCAAGTAAGAATCTACAACTTGCTGGATAAGTAGTACTAATATTTGATAAATTACATGCCTCGATTATTTCTTGAGCCGTTGCAAATCTAGATGATTTACCAGGATAACTAAATGTTTCAATAGTATGTCCATATGCTGTTGTACCACCATTTTGATTTAATATTTGAATTGGTAAATTGTGTAGTTGAACGTTGCTCCAAACTGAAGCATCAGGTAATTCGTTATAAGCATTTGTTGGAGCTTCATAACTTAAACGATCTGTATTATATAAAATTCCATCAGCATGACATGCAGGAGTTCCATTTGATACATTGTTATAGTATATAAGTACTGCATTACCATCTTCAGTAAGCATATAATAGAATCTTTCAGTTGTAGAATCAAAAACTCCATCATCATTAACATCACAGTCATATGCAAAACCTGCACTCATTACTGTTGAATTTGGTATTGTACCAAAAGTTGTGTTGTTATAACTATGAAGTGTTGTTGCCTTCTTACAAACAAGCTTTATGTAATTGGCATGAACAGTCATACTTGCTGTTACTAAATTAGTGCCTGATATCTTAGTTCCAGTACCGTTTTCACCCGTATACCAACCGTCAAAATTATATCCTTCTTTAGACGGAATAGGCAGTGTACCAATAGACTCGTTATAACTTCTTATAATTGGATCTATATCCCCACCACCATGTGAATTAAATGTAATTGTATAGTTTGTATTATTATCAAGTACTGTTAAATAAACTTTTGTATTAAGAGTATCTCGATATATAGCATAAGAATTTTCATCTTTTACAAAAAAGAAAGGCAAAAACAAAACTAGCATTAAAATTAACAATTTCAATTGCTTCTTCTTCATTTTTACACCTTCTTTCTATTAATTAAATTCTTTTTATAATGTTTGTTGTATTACAACATCTATATCTACTTCTTGATTATTTATTATCGTTGCTCCATTAACTGCTCTAAAAGTTAATGTATGAGTCTTTGTTTTAGTTTCGTCAGTATATAAAATTGTACCGGCATTTGATATGGTTATTGTTCCATTTGATGCTTGTCTATAATTTTGCTCATCACCAAATTTAACTTCAACCCCAGTTGGTAAGTTGCTAATGACAATGTCATATTTAACATTTACTTCAGACAAACTCTTAACATTGACTGCATAAGTTGCAGTTGCGCCATTCGGAACAATTGTTAAGTGATCATTCACTCCTGTTTGCACCAATGAAACATTCCAAGTTGCTAAAGCAAGAGTACTATTTGCATTAATGCTTGTTCGATATAATGCCCAGGTTGCAGGTATTATGAAAAGAGATAATATAGCTACTATAATAACTATTTTCATTATCTTTTTATTTTTCATATACTCACTTCCCTTCAACTATTTTTTTATTTTGTCCTCTTTATATTTTTCATAGTAATAAGTTATCAAATAAATTGTTAACAATGTACCTACTAATGCATACTTGTAATTAACAAGGAAATTCAAAAATCCTCCGACAAGAACTACTTTACCAATTACTGAATCAGCATTAATCTCTCCATCTTCAGAATTGTTAGCATCACCTTTAGTTATAATCTTATCTCCATTTTTCTTAACTATACGGTGAGTAATAAAGTAATCGTTTTCTTGGTAAGTTACAATGTCTCCAACTTTATAATCACTTTTCTTTAAAATCAAAATGTAATCACCAGCATGAATATTATCTTCCATTGATCCAGTTTTTACACTGTATATTTTAATTTGATTTGTTACCCTTAATAGAAAGTATCCAACTAATAAAACAATTATGGCTATCAAAATAACATTTAGTATTTTGTTTATAATCTTAACCATTAACGCTTTCAGCCTTTACTTCTATTTTTAAGCTGTAACTTGCATCAAGTGTTGTTCCTATTTGGGTATCATTACTACTACTAAACCATTTCCACTCTAATTCAAAAGTATCACTACTACTAGAATTCAATAGAAGATCAGTTATATTCAAACCATTTGCTGAAACATAATCACCAATAATGTAATCACCATTTCTCTTTAAACGGTATTTCATGTTAACACTATATGGATTATCTTCTATAAAACTAACATCATACTTTAGTTTGTACTTTGTAGAATTTTTAACAACGAATTGATATGTATTACTACTTTCAGGAGCTATAACATCATCTAAATCATACATTGTGTTAGTAAATATCTTAGCTTCAGTAGTTCCTTGCCATACGACCTCATCATCGTAAACTAAAGCGGCATCGCCTTCGACAGTTTCATCTGGAGTAGTACTACCATTATTGTTGCCACCATTATTTGGTTTCTTATCACCACTTGGATTGTCATCGCCACTCGGTTCAACCTTACAACTATTTTTGTTTTCACATTTGATTTCAAAAACATCAATAGTTCCCCCACCATTTATTGGTTTAGTATCTTGTTTTTTATTAAGCGCGCAATTATGCAAAAACAAAGCAATTATGATAATGACTAATATTGCCTCAATAATTCTATCTACATATTTTCTGGATTCTGTTTTATTCATACATAATCACACTCCATTTAGTTTATTCTTTCCTTTAAAGCTTATAACATGTATAAGCTTTATAAACTTTAAACGAAAGAATAATAATATTCTTCGTTTATTCACCAGCTACTTTTTGTCTAGCTGTTAAAGTTACAGGAATACTTACTGTTCCTGTTGTTGCAGCTGCTTTGTCTGATGTATCTTTAGTTGGTGTATCTGATAAAGTACCTGTCCAAGCAATATTAACTCGAATTACTCCAGACATGTCTGTATCATCATAATCAATTGTTACAGAATTATCTTCCAATGTTGCAGTCATTCCTGTAGGAAGAGTCATATTAGCAGTATCAATTTGTGCTGTAACAATTACGTCTACTTCAGATCCAGTTGCATCAATTGGAATTTCAACATAACCTTCAGATCCTGGAGCAATCTTACCATCAACTGCTGATGTTTGAGTAGTCCAATGAATATTATCTAAAGTTAAAGTCATTGTTGCATTTGTATCGATATCGTTACCATCAACTTCAACTTGCCATGCTGCTATAGCAACAGTTCCAGTTGCTGTAGTAGTTGAACGATAAATTGCATAAGTTGTAAATCCAACTGAAATTAAAAGTAATAAAATTGCAATTACTAATATCTTCTTATTTCCCTTCATTTTAACACCTCCTTACTTTTTTAATACTGTAAAAAATGTAAGTTTCTTAACGACCTTCATCTTACTATATTCTACATATAATATTATATCATACTATGGCATATTTCGAACACTTTTTCACGCGTTTTTTTCATCTTTTTTTATGTTCAATATAAAAGCTTTTTATGCTATAATCATTAACAGGAGGAATACTATGAGAAAATATGATGTTATTATAGTTGGAGCAGGCCCTGCAGGGGTTGGCGCAGCTAAGATTTTAGAAAAGTCAGATTTAAAATTTTGTATCATCGATAAATGCAAGTTCCCAAGGCATAAATTATGTGGTGGGGGTTTGACTTTTAAGAGCCAAAGTGCTTTAAAAAAACTTGGTTTATCAATTGATGAAATTGATACAATAGAAAGTGCTAAAACTAAAATAGTTGCTAAAGGGATTTCTAAAGAGGTTGAACTAAATAAAAGCATAATTATGGTCGATCGTAATGAGTTTGATTATAACAACTTAAAACAAGTAAAATGCGATGTTTTTGAAGATGAAAATATTGCAAATATTGAAGAAAATATCCTTACAACAAATAAGAATTCATATGAATTTAAATACATCATTTTTGCTGATGGACTTAATGGTTATAGTAGAAAATTAATAGAAGATCGCGAATTTGGTTTCTGTGTTGAATATGATATCAAAGGTGATTTTAACGAGACAATTTTAGACTTCAGAGCAATTGAAGATGGATATGGATGGATTTTTCCAAAGAAAGGTCATGTTACAATTGGACTCGGAAATTTCAACAAGAAAAAATCTGATTATTTGGACCTCCTTTATAAATTTGCTAAAGAATATGGTTTTGAAATTGATAAAACTAAAATTATGGGTTATCACATTCCGATTTTTTCAAAAGATGTATATAAAAAATCAGTTATTGATAATAAATACATTCTAGTTGGAGATGCTGCTTCTTTAGTTGACGCTATCAGCGGTGAAGGAATTTATTATGCTCTTACTTCTGGTATGTATGCTGCAGAAAGTATAATTGAAAGTATTAAAAATAATGGTAATTTATCTGAGATCTACTTTGAAAAAACAAAGAACTTATGTGCTAGTTTAGAAAAAAGACTTAAAGCAAGTAATATGCTCTACTCTAGAATGGGAAATTACTTTATAAAAATGGGATTAAATAATAAAACAATATTAGAAAAAATAAAAAATATCTTTGGTTAATCCAAAGATTTTTTTATGCACAAAAAAAGCATTCTTTTGGAATGCTAATTTTATTAAGTGGTGTCCCGGAAGGGATTCGAACCCCCGACCGCTGCCTTAGAAGGGCATTGCTCTATCCAACTGAGCTACCGAGACATCTCCGCGGATATCTAGATTATACATCAGTTGGAATTAGTTTTCAAGGTTTTTTTGCTTATTTCAACAATGTTTTTATTTTCGTTCTATTGTAAATCTTCGACAAAGTTTATTATACTCTGCTGTAAAGCGATTGTTACGTTCCTGTAAAGCCGTAAACTCTTTAGCATATGACTCAACATCACTATACTTTCTTGCATATTCCTCAGGTGGAATTTTGTCGATAAATAAATCAATTATCATCCTTTGAATCATGAGTGATACATATAGTCTGGCTGGGTTACTTGCTTGAGTATAAGCATCTAGTCCCAGCCCTTTATGACCTGTATTAACACTAGAAAATGACGATGGTTTATGTAAAGTTTGAAGTGATCTAAGCATATCACATATAACTTTGTCTCGCTTATATTTTAATAACTGTGCTTGGATATTAGATGTACTTTCAAAATCATTAACACGATATATGAAAGGAAGTCCTGATTTATCAAATCTCGTAGCCAAATAATTGTTTAAAAATATTGAAAAAGTTGAAATAATTCTAGTACCAGGTGTATCTAAATACTTTTCTGGAACTTCAGTCATTGAAGCGCCTAACTCACGAACTATTTCTTTAATTTGGTGATAGCGATCAATAGTACCTAATGAATCACTAATGGCTTCTGATAATTCTAATGCATTTCTTAAAAAATCATATAACTCGTTAGGATTATCAAGTCTTTCTAATGATTCAGAGTATGTCAAATTTTTTCTTACTCTTATCATTGCCGGAACTATTTCACAATCGATTAGTTCAAGTTTAGGTGTAAATCTAAATGTATATGCTATTACTCTTCTAAGTCCTTCACGCAAAGAAAAATTATAAACAAGTGGCTCTGGAATCATTGGAACCCAAGTATCTCTTGTATATATTGTTGAAAAGTGATGAAATGCATATATATCTAATGGACTACCTTGTAGTATTGAAGAAACATCAGTTATATAAAGACCAAGTTCAAATGTTCCATCAGGTTTCTTCTCGATTGAAAAAGCGTCATCCATAATAAGAGTATCACTGCAATCAATTGTTACTGCAATTCTATCAGTTAAATTAACAGGAAAATGTTCATAAGAAAGTCTTACGTTATCAAACAAGACATCTTGAATACCATAACGCACCTTTAAAAGATTGAGCTTTTCTCTAACATCAAATTCTTCTCTAACACCAAGAGTTGTCATTATTTCTTTAATGTAAATTAAGTCTCTTACATTTAATATTGAAGAATATCTATCACATAATTCTGCTATTTCTCTCTTTTCTTCATCACTTATTTGATAATTAACATTTGAAACAAAAAGAGTTATAACTTTTGATAAAAATTCTCTTTCATTTGGTCTAGTTAAGTATTCTTTTAATATTTTTATAACTATTGTTTTTTCGTTGACTTTTATATTACAAGCATTTGGATAAAGTGAAAGTAGCAGATTAAGATGACCATAATCCTTGTATTTAAAAACGTATTCGCATATAATCGTTCTTAATTTTTTGCTATCGATATTGGGAAATTCCGTAATCTTCCCCTTATTTTTTTCCATTTCAACGCGAGTTTCAATTAAGAAAGAACCTAATCTTTCTTCTAAGAAATTAAGTAAAACCATAAAATTTTCGTCGTTGATAATAAGTTTCTTTTTTTGACCAAGAATTTCCTTCATTTTTTTAATAGTTTCTTCTACAATTTTAAATTCACTGTCATTTTCTGGTTTGATGTAATTTAGAACACGCAAAATATCAGCACATTCATCTTGATTCGTGCTGTAATCTATTTCTTCAAAAGATGTTGTTAAATACTGCAATAAAAGACGAATTAACACAGTATTTCTTTCTGTTTTTAATTCGTCTCTAAGAGATTTAACAGACATCATTCTATTTTTTAAAACAACATTTTCTATTAATCCTCTAGTTCGTCTCATAAACTCTATTTCCTTAAGTTCTTACTAATCATTTCAGAATCGGTGGTTAGTTGTTTAATTCTCTCAATTATTCTTTTGGCTTTTACAATATCTGCACCATCTTTAGTAACTGAAAGATGAGTTTCTAATTCTTCTAAATTTAAATTAGAAGTGAAAAATGTCTTTAATCCTTCATCCATACGATATTGCAAGATTGGGCATAATATTTCATCTCTACCCCATGCTGTTGTATTTTCAGCACCAATATCATCAATTAGTAATATTGGAGCTTTCATTACTTTATTCATAACTTCTTCAAATCCATCAGTATTGAATAAAGTTTTCAAATACTTTAAAAATTCTGGCCAGAAAACAATAGCACTTTTAATATCTTTTTTAGCAAGTTCATTTAAAGCTGCTGTTACTAAGTATGTTTTACCACAACCAAAATTACCATGTAAGTAAAGTCCTTTACCTTTTAATGGATTATCAATAAATGATTTTAGATATTTTATTACATCATATCTTGCTTTATCATCAGTATAAATGTCTTTCATGCGAGCATTTCTAATTGCTTCTGGGATATCAATTGCATAGATATTTTTAAGAAAACTTGTTTCTTTTTCATACTTCTTTTGATAACGACAAGGACGATATTTAAAATCAATAAATCCGTCCTCAATAACTGGTAAACATGCATGACCTTCTACTTGATTAGAACATCCAAGTAACCCCTTACATTTCATACAATTATCATATTCTTGTGCACTATCTTCTAGACGAGATGTATATTGCATAAGTAATTCATCTGGTGCATTTAATTTCTCGATTAAATTTAAAAATGCTTGATTCTTTTTAGCAGCTGCATAAGACTTTTTTAATTCATGATCAATTTTTTCATTTTTATCAACATATTCACTCATTTTTAACATCTTATCACCTACTCAAATTCACTTAACAATTCTTTCATTTTTTGTTCTTCTTCAGGATCAACTGCTTCACTTTCAATCGTTTTATCCATCCATTTTGGAGTCACTTTTGAAGTTGTTGAAGTCTTAGCTTCTTTCCTACTTTTATATTCTTTTTTTGCTATACTCATAGCATCTTCAACTGTTTCAATATTGCTTCTTTTCCATTGTAAAGCAATGGCTTCTACAAATTTTGGAGTCAATTTATTATTGTTTATTCTTAAGACAAAATCAACTAAAACATTAACTACTCCAGCTTTCAAATTTAGGTCCAACATTAAGTGCTCCAATAACTTAGCATCACCTTTACTTAATGAAGAAACTCCTGTTTTTGAAACAAGGAAATCATGTGGAGAAGTTGTTTCAAACATATAAATAATCTTAGCTTTATTACTCGTTGATTTTATGCTTGATCTTAAATTTTCTGGTTGTGTTCTATAAATGATTGTTGGATTAGATCCATAGTTTTCAAAACTATAGTATCTTAAACAATTCTCTCTTAATTTATCTTTATCAATTGTCTTTCTTTCAGTAACACTATCAGAAAGCAATTCTTTTACATCTTCATTTTTTAGATTATATATGAATGATAATTTATATATAAAATCCTTCATATCTTTAGTAATTCCCTTTTTATTTAAAACCTCATCAGGAATCATACTTAAAATTAAATCTAAATCAATATTTGGTATTATTTCAACGTTATTGATACTTCTTTTTCTTATGGTATCAAATAATCCTTCAGTTTGATTAAAGGCAACACTTTCAAAAACATCACTGAATGCTACACTGATATCTTTGTAATCACTTAGGTCTATTTTTGGAAGTTCATAATACTTAACTAATTTTTTATATTCACTTTTGCCTACATTTGTATAAAGTGCAGTGTTTAAAAGTGGATTATTAAAAAACTCATATGGACTTAATGGAGAATAAAGTTCATAAACATAGTTATTAACAGTATCTTTTTTAACATATGTTTTAAGAAGTCCTACGGCTTCTAACTTTTCTCTTGATTCCATAAAAGTGCTTATATTAATACCTAGATTTCTAATAAGTTGTTCATGTAAATATTCATCAGATATTACATGTGTTTTATCTAGATTTGACCACAATGTCAGATAAAGATTAATTGGCATTGCTCCAATTACAGGTTGATAAAGAGTGACTAAAACATCACGATCTGATTCGTTCAAAATCGTCTTGTTTAAAACTACATAAATGTCTTTTGAAACAATAGCATCATGCATATTATCACCCTCAATATCTAGTTTATAATAAAAAAAAAGTTCTTTCAAGAACTTTTCTAAATATTTGAAACATTATGATAAACATTTTGAACATCATCTATCTCATCAAGTAGTTTTAAGAGTTTTCTAACTGTTTCTTTATCTTCTTCTGAGATCTCGATTAGTTCTTTTGGTACCCATGCAATTTCTGATGCAACAACGTTTAATGATGATAATGCTTCTTTAACATCATAAAGTGCTGTTGTATCGGCATAAACAACGATTGTTTCACCTTCTGATTCAATATCTTCTACATCTAATCCTGCATCAACTAAGCGTTCTAAAATATCATCTTCAGTTGAACCTTGAACACCTATTACAGCATTGTGATCATAGTTGAATACAACACTACCTTGTCCACCCATTTTAACACTTGTTTTGTTTAAAGCAGCACGAATACTACTTACTGAGCGGTTAACATTATCAGTTAAGCATTCAACAATAAATGTTGATCCTGCTGGACCAAATAATTCATAACGAACTGTTTGATAATCTTCATCTACACCGCTGTTAACTTTATCAATTGCTCTTTTAATAATATCATTAGGTACTTGATCTTCACGAGCTTTTTCAATTAATCGTTTTAAGCTTGGATTACCTTCTGGTGTTGTACCACCTTTTTTAGCAGTTTGATATATTTCTTTTGCATACATTCCATATAATTTACCTTTTGCTGCCCCCGTTGCAGCTTTAGCAGCAGCTATATTTG